>Ga0233426_10003816_pt1 | contig 11627 bp, 12 predicted proteins | sample SI_118_April2016_6_FD_179875 | JGI IMG/M metagenome (GOLD analysis project Ga0233426, IMG submission 179875) | Seawater microbial communities from Saanich Inlet, British Columbia, Canada - SI_118_April2016_10_MG | ecosystem: Environmental > Aquatic > Marine > Inlet | place: Canada: British... | reverse complement strand
CTTATAAAAAATTGAGATAAATTTATAAATATCTTATCGGATTATAATTTAGAAAATAAGAACTATTGATTTTCATCTCTTGTATGAGATATGAATAACGATGGATTAGAGGATATTATTTATCTCAATATAGATGATTGAGCTAAAGCGTTTCTAAGAAATATAGATAATAATAATCAATATTTAAAAATACTATTAGCGGACAATAATAATTCATTATGATTAAAAGCTCAATTAACTTTAGATAATGGAACTATTTTAACTAAATTGTTATCTACAAAACAAGGTATAATGACAGATCAATCAAACTCTATTATATTTTGATTAAACCAACAAAAATTTAATACTTGAAGTCTAAAATTACAATATTTGAATTGAGATATAGAATCATTTGATATAAATAATTCAGAGAAAATACTGAACTTAAGAAAATAAAAAAGACCTAGAGTAAAATCTCTAAGTCTTTTTTTATGTCTTCAGGAATTGTTCAAAGTTTAAATATCTCAGAAACTGGTTTTGCGTGGATAAATTTTAGGACTTTATGAGTTGTTTCATTTGTGTGTTCATAGGGAAGTGTTCCAAATATATGCAATAGTTTTAGCTTGGATAATAATATTTTATCTGCTGTGATATTTTCATAATCATGTATGTATTCTAGAATATCTATAACTCAGTATGCTTGAACTCCTTCTGGGATATTTTTTAAAATCATAGCCAGTAATTCTAGATAACTTTGTAGAACATCAAAGCTCTTGTTTGTAGGTGAAAAATCAGAAAGTATTTTGATATTCCTCATTTTATGAACTTTTTTATCTTCTTTTGTTTCTATTTCAAATTGTATTACATATCCAATATCCAAACTCTTTTCTGTTTTAGAATATTTTTTCTGGCACATTATTTTCCCATACTCTTGCGTAAAGATAGTATAAAGGAAATCTTTTTCATTTACTTTGTGTATTTTGAGGATGATTCAACTACTTTTAAATATCAACATAGTGGACAATTTACACAATAAAATATTGAATTATTAGAAATCTAGTTATAATGTAGTTAAATATTTTTAATATTCAATAAATATGTCAGAAAACATTCAAAATCTAGGAGAACAAACAGACATTTTGATTCTTTCACTTTTGGACCTACATGCAGAAGAAGTTACAGTAGATACTCCAGATTTTCTTGATTTACTAAAACATTCTCTCTCTTTAAACACTATGGAAAAAAAGAGAGTTATTGATGCTGCTGAAACTTTATCACAATTTCAATTTGATGAATTAACAAAAGTATTTGTTGAAGAAAGAGGAAAATTTAGAGAACTCGCTCAAGAACATCCTGAAGATATTAAAAAATTGTTAGTAAAACAACAAAATGAATGGAATGAACTTGGAGAAATCTACGAAAGAGAACAAGTTCAAAAAAGCCAACAATCAGAAGAAGCTAATCAAATAGATGATATTAAAGCCGGTTTAGGTTTATAAAAAATAATTAAAGTAAAAATAGAGATGATTTATAATTTTTGTGCATTTGTAGAAGCTCCAAAGAGAGTAGATATGTATTTATCTGCTCTTTTTGAGGACTTTTCTAGAAGTTACGTTCAAAAGCTCATAGATAGAGGTCAAGTTACTCTCAATGGGGAAACATTTTATAAAAATGTTAAGTTAAAAAATAGAGATGAAATTAAAATAACTATTATTTTAGAATCAACACTCGTAGTAGCAGAAGATATGAATCTAGATGTTATATTCGAAGATAAAGAAATAATCTTACTCAACAAAGAACCAGGAGTGAATGTTCATCCAGTACCAGGTGAAGGTTGAAACTCTAATACTCTCGTAAATGGTATCCTACATCATTGTAAAGAAGAGCTTCCTAATATTGGTTGAGTAGAAAGACCTGGAATTGTTCACAGACTCGATAAAGATACATCAGGAGCTATCATGATAGCAAAGACTGACAAGATGATGGCTTATCTTTCAGAAACAATCAAAGAAAGAAAAATAGATAAATATTATATAGCTGTAGTATCTGGGAAAGTGAAAACTCCTGAATTCAAAATAGAGAGTTATATGGGGAGAGATAAAAACGATAGAAAAAGAATGACAACTCTTGATCCAGTAAACCCTAAAATAGCAATCACTCACGGGAAAGTAATAGAATTCATCGATAATGAATATACTATTCTAAAAATCAGAATTGAAACAGGGAGAACTCACCAAATCAGAGTCCATCTTGCATCAATTGGTTATGCAATCCTAGGAGACAAAGTTTACGGTAACCATAGAGTGAACACAAGAGTAAACACTATGTACCAACTCGGTCGTCAAGCACTCCATGCCTACGAACTAGAGTTCGACCTCTACGGAGAAAAAAGAAAATTCACAGCTCCATTAAAAGAAGATATGACTAGATTAATCTGAGAACATATTGATCTCATATAAAAAAGACTTGATACTTATATCAAGTCTTTTTTATTAATAAATTTAATAAAAGATAGTTTTCAACATTAAAATTAATTTTAAATTTAATATTTGCTATATATCATATATAATAGATATGTACTTTAATAAATTAATTTTAAAAAATCAATGATTACTTTTTGTAAGGATAAATTTGAAGAAAAACTTTTTAAAGAGGTAAGTTTTTTTGAATGAAATGGAAAAGATCAAGATAATAATTTTTTAGTATGGTTCTTAGTAAACTATTATAGAATCGATGAAAATTTAGCTGTTGATATGTGCTGTGACCATAAAAATGATAAAGGGATTGATGGTATATATATTGATAATGAAACTAAGGAAATTATTTTAATTCAGGCAAAATATAGAAAATGTTTTAAGCAATCTGAATGAAGTACTTCTTTAAAGCAGTTAATTTGATCTTGAGAGCAATTTAATAAAAAAGAAAACATAGAGATATTATTAGCTAGTAAAATATCAAAAGAATTGAAAGATTTAATTATTAGCAATAAAATTATTGATTTAATATGAAGTTGATATGAAATTAAAATGATTTTTATCACTACATGATTTTTTAATAAAGATGCTTTAAATTTTATGGCAACTTCAGGTCATGTTGAATATTGGGATAATAATGAATTATTTAAAAAATATTCTTATAACTGAGGTGAAGATATAGTAAATTGAAAACATAAGCTTACATCAATAGATAATATATCTAAATATGAGTATAAACCTTGAAAATTTACATATTTTTTACCTATAAAATGTAAAGATTTATTAGAATTAGATTGAATTATTGACAGAACTTTATTTTCAAAAAATGTAAGATTTTGATTATGAAAAACTAAAGTAAATAGAGCTATTAAAAAAACTATTATAGATCAAAAAGAACATAAAAATTTTATATTATTCCATAATTGAATTACTCTTGTATCACATTCTATAAAATTAATCGATAATAAAAATATAGAAATTGAAAATTATTCTATAGTTAATTGATGTCAATCTACATTAACTTTATATGAGAATAAAGATTTATTAAGTAATAATTTAAATATATTCTTAAAGGTAGTTGAAACCTGAGAGAATACTAAACTTTCTGATGAAATAACTTATTATGCTAATAACCAAAATTCAATTAGTGAATCTGATTTAAAATCTAGAGATAAATTTCAAATGGATCTACAAAAAGATTTTAACTGAAAATATAAAGATACTTTATTTTATTCTATTAAACCCTGAGAAGATTTACCTAAAGGTATACAAGAAATAAATAAAACATATGCAGCTCAATTAATACATTCATTCAAAAATGATAGTCCTCAAAATGCTCACATGAAAAATCAAGTGTTCAATAATTATTATGAAAAAATATTTACGAGACATGTTAATGCAGAACTGATTTATTTTTTAAATGTCTTATTAAAAGATATAATAGAAAAAGAGATAGAAATTATTAAGATAAAGACTGTTAGATCTTATCAGCCCGTTAAATTTTTTATGATATATTTAATAAAAAATATAATGAAATCTGATCCTGTTTGAATGGAATTTTTCAAAGATAATAAATTATTTTTAAATACATATAATAGTAAAATAAATAGTTCTTTTACTGAAATTGTAAAAATGTGTTTTACTCAATTAAATTCAGAATTGGATATTATATCTAAAAAAGAATCTGATATAAGTGTAAAATGAGAAGCAGAAATATATATTGATTATAAAAATATATTTCGTAATAAATCTGAAATTGATAAATTAAATTCAAATATTATTTCTTTTTATAATGCATTTATAAACCATATACCAACTGCTTCATTATGATCGTTATTAAATAAAGACTAATATATTAAAATTCTTAAGGTTCCATTAAGAAACACTCACATAATATAAGCATATATTTAATCAAAAATAATATGAAACATTTAGGAACAGTTATTGGAATCGCGTTTATTATTGTGTTCGTGGGAGCTATGGCAACTCTGAATAATAAGGTAACTCCTATTGAAAAACCTGAGAAGGTTATGGAAACTGAAGATCTTGGGCAATATGTGGAATATAGTAAAAGTAGACTGGAAAATGCAAAGGAAGAATTCTTAGTATTATTTTTTCATGCAAACTGGTGTCCGACATGTAAGGCTTTTGAGGAAAAAGTATTATCAGAAGAAATTCCTGAAAATATAAAGATATTAAAGGTAGATTTTGATACAAATGGTGAATTGAGAAAAAAATATAATATACTAACTCAAACAAGTTTTGTGTTAGTTGATAATGATGGTGAACTCAAAAAGAGATGGGTATGAGGTCAGGCAATAGATGATGTAGTTGAAAAACTCAAAGATATTCCGAAGTTTGTAAAAGTGTATACAGATGAAGAACTCAAAGAAAAACTCACTCCATTGCAATATAAAGTAACACAAGAAGGTGGGACAGAACCTCCATTTAATAACCTGTATTGGGACAACAAAGAGGAAGGTATTTATGTTGACGTTATCGATGGAACAGCATTATTCTCATCTACTGATAAATATGCGTCTGGTACTGGTTGGCCAGCATTTACAAAACCTATTGATGCAAATTTCATAGAAGAAGAAACTGATGATTCTCTGCTTATGGAAAGAGTAGAAGTAAAAACTGATAAATCACATCTAGGTCACGTATTTGAAGATGGACCTGAGAGTGAAGGTGGACTGAGATATTGTATTAATTCTGCTGCACTGAACTTCATCCCAAAGGATGAACTCGTTGCGAGAGGTTATAGTAAATATATGAGTTTATTTGAATAATAAAAAAGAACGATTTAATTCGTTCTTTTTTTGTGATTAGAGTACATTTACCATATTGAAGAATGGTAACATAATCGACATGATAATGGTTCAAACTATCAGACCAACAGCAATAATAACGATTGGTTCAATGGCTGTACCGATATTTTTTACTACATTATCTATTTCTCTGTTATATTTTCCAGAGAGTTTTAATAAGAGTTCTGACATCTTTCATGTTTGTTCTCATATCTTTACGATAGAGGCTAGTTCTATAGGGTAGAGTGGATGTTGTTTTCATTTATGGATTTCCATAATTCACATGAGTCTACTCAATTCCACTCATTTAGATACTTCTTGTGTGAGTTTTACGAGATCCTTTTCGTAGTAGTTATTTTCTAATGCATGAGATGTTATTTCTAATGATTGATTAATAATTACTCAATTATGTAAAAGTGTCCCTAATGTTGAAGTAAACATTGCGAGGATTTTCTTTTGGATTAATGGACCAAAAATTGGTAATTTTAGAATCATACGATCATAATAGATCTTTGTATGTTTGCTTGTTTTAAATAATCCGAATAAAAATACGAATAAAATAATTCAAAGAATCAGTTCTATTAAATAATTTTGCATGAATTCAGAAATCGCAATCACATTTTGAGTGAGCTCTGGTAAGTTTACCTTTGCATCCTTGTACATTTTTTGTATTTTTGGTATCACGTATATCATAAATACTCATACCATTCACATTGATAGAGCAATAATAACCATAGGATATACAAGTGCACCTATTATTTTCCCTTTGAGTTCTCTTGTTTTTTCTTCTTTTACTTTGATAGTATCAATAGCATCAGCTATCTTACCAGTAACTTCTCACATACGGATAATAGAAACATCAAATGTTGTAAAGATTTTTGGGAAGATTGAAAATATTTTTTCTAAGTTTTCTCATTTATTTAATAAATCTAGAGCTTTTTCAAGAACTCTTTTTATTTTTTTATCACGTGTTTGAAACATCATGATTTTGATAGAATTGGTAATAGGAATTCAAGAATGCAAAAGATTTGAAAGTTGATCTAATAATGAGATCTTGTCTTTCAATGATATATTTACGGATGATTGTCAAAAGAACTTGTCTTTTATTTTATCCCAAAATTTCATATATATTTTTTTTAATTCCTTCTAAGTATAATTGTAGCATTTTTCTTGAATTTTTTCAAAAAACGGTATACTTTTTGTGTATAAAAACTAAATATATTTTTTAAGTAGAGCTCATGAAATTATTTGGAGTTGGTCAAGATGAAGAATTAGATGAATTAGATGAAGAATTAGAAATGCCAGAAGAAGAGCATAATGACGTATGACAGCTTGCTCTAGATATTTTAGAAACAGATAATGATATTATTATCCTCTCTCCAATTGCATGAATAGATCTATCAGAAATAGATGTATCATATAATAAATGAGTGTTAGTAATTGCAGGGAATAGAAAGAGACCTAGCTTTTTTGATCAAGATATAACTCTCAGAAATAGTGAATGTTATTGGGGACCATTTTCAAGAAATATTATACTTCCTGAAAATCTCAATTCAAATACTATCGAAGCAACAATGGAACATAACTTATTGGTTATTACAATTCAAAAACTTCATTTTGAACCAAATAGTTCTATCAAAATTAACAGAACAGGTTTTTAATTATATTTATTAAACGAAACACGTGTTTTTTAAAAAGAAAAAAACTGAGAAATCTAAAAGTACTATAGATAAACTAGTAACCTGAATTATTATAGGTTGAGCTGTAGCATCTATGGTTGGTTTATCAAAGACAAATAAATGACAAGAAATAACGAAGAATATTCAAGAAAAATCGAGTGGAGTAGCTAAAAAAGGTTTCTCATTGCTTGGAAAATCAATGGTTGGTGTTCTATCAATTTTTAATAAAAAAAAGTAGTCTTATGAAATTAAAAATTTTATCTATCATACTCTGAATATGCGTTTTTCCTCATGTCTATGCAGATGATATTTCTGCTCAAATAGATAAATGTGTAAAAGCTCAAGTAGGAAATAAACAACGTGAAATTGAAGATTTTATATGTATACAATGAACAAAAGAAAAAATTGCCTATCAAATTATTCTTGATAAACGTTTAAAAGAAATAGATGAAAAAATAGAAAAACAGATATCTGATTTAGAAGAAAATAAATGATATTATTTTTGAAAAGATAAACAAAAATCATATATTGATGCAGTTCAAAATATTATTAATACTTATAATATTGATGGTCAATTTTGACTAGAATATTATAAAGTATGTAACTCAGTACACGAAGAAGTAATTTCATATTTACCTCCTTCAGTTCAATTTAAAAATGCTGCTTGATATTTTGCAGAAGAATCTAATACATGTGTATTAATGACTTTTCAAAAATTAGCTATTTATAAACAAGTTTCTTATGATTTATTATTATTAAATAAATTACAAGTTTCTAAAGATGAGAAGAAATGATACCAACAAGAAGAAAGAACTAAGTATGATGGATTATTATCAAAATTTACAGTAAACATATGATATGTTGAAAGAATTTGGGCTAAGTGGCCTTCAAAAATCAAAAATACAAGTTGAGGTTAAAAAAAAGAAGAAATCTTATGATTTCTTCTTTTTTATTTTTACTTCTTTTTCAGATGTTTTTTTATTTTTTACTACTTTTTTATCTGATTTTTTATCTATTTTTTTCTCTTTTTGTTTCTTCCCACAGTAAGGACATATAAATATATCTTTTTCGATTACTTTTTCACAAACTATACATTTTTTCTTTTTCTTACGTTTTGTAATAATAAAGAAGAAAATAAATAATCCTCCAAATCATAAGAGTGATAATATATATTTATTTACTCAAATATATGTATCAACATATTCTATATTGAAATCTTTTGCTGAGTTAAATTCAACTTCTTCACCATTCACATCAGTATATGCAACTTGTATTTCAGCAGTTACTACTTTTGTATTTGTTCTTTCTAAAACTCTTTCCCAAAAATTTAAAACATAATTATCAGGAGTATTTTGTTTCGTATAATATTCATCTGGTGACCAATATTTAATAATTTGTTCTCAGTCTTTATCTATTTCTCAATCTTTATAAGGGAATCATACCCATTCTCACTCAAAGACTCTTTTAGTTTGAGGAAGAACATTTCCTCCTACATCATTGATAGGTATATAATCAACTATCTTTTCTCAAATCATTGCTCAATTATCATTTAATATAATTGTTTTTCATACATTTGGAATTTGCTTTCCATCTTCATCAATTAGGGTAATTTTTCCAGTTGGTTTGATATGAGTATTTCATTTATTTTCAAATGGTATTTCGAACTGTATATCTAATTGATCTTCTTTGTTTGAATCAAAATCATCTCATAAGATATCTGTTAAATCAATCGTTCAATTACCTCAATCTATATCATCTCATCAAGAAATTTCATCTATACATTTGTTATCAAAATTACTTTTCGTAAAATCTCATAAAGGACAGTTATCTTTTTTATTACGATATCAACCTCATCCTCAATTATTTTTTACTATTACGTCAGTAACTTCTCATTCTTTAATAATTTCTCATGAAACATTAACAAGAAGCAATACTCAGTAATCTACATTCACTCAGATTTTAGTAGCTCATTGAGAACTAGTAGAATCATATTTAAAAAATACTGCTCAATAATGTCATCCTGGAGTTGCATTATCAGGGATATATATATCAAAACTGATTGTTTTTTTCTCATTGGGAGCAAGTTCAAAATTCTCAGTATGTAATGTTACCCATGAAGATATCCCAGTGCTATTAGGGTTATAGGGGAGAATTTTTGGTTGTCAGGTTTGCCCTTCTGCTTTAAATTCTCAAGTTGATGTAGTTATATCTAGTGCACCACTACTATAATTATATAAAGTAGCAGTTCTAGTTATTATATTTCCGGGGTCAACTTCAATTTCATATTTAATAGGAGATACTGTCATATTTATAGATGCATCTGCTTTATTTCAAAAAATAAATATAAATATAAAAAATAATGAAATTATTTTTAGGAAACGGTTCATATTTTCTAGATAAAAAGTATTAGCTTATTTATAAGAATATTAGATAAAAAATCAAAGAAAAAGACGGGACAAACCGGTCTTTTTAGTCATATTGTAGTTGTATAGCAAATTAAATATTTCAATTATACTATCCTGCTGCTTGTAATTCATCTATTAATGCTCATAAACACATATAATAAGTCTAAATATTTTTTTCACAATTTATTATCAGGGCAACAAAAAAAGAACAAGTTAAACTTGTTCTTTTTAATTATAATCAAAATTTGATTAGAAGTTACCAACAACAGTAAATGTGATGAAATCTTCATATTCTCAGGCTGCTGTTTGAGCATCTGAAGTTGCTGATACAGTAAATACTACATCATCAGTTCCTGTAGAAGCTTCTGGTTTATTTGTACCATATACTTTATATTCAGTAGTATTATCAGCTACTTCAGTTGCTGTTAAATCTGAATCTACATCATATGCAAAAGCAGCATAACTAGAATCATCAGCTACATTTGCTGTAGAAGCAAATGTATAACTTTCTGATGTTACCCCATCAGCAGTATGGTTATCAATTTGGATTCCTGCATCTGAAGTATTTTGTAATCCTCCATTTGTAGATTTTGCAGTGATAGCTACACCATTTGCAGCATTAGTACCAATTTCTAAATTTAATGTTCCATCAGATGCAGCTCCTGCAACTAATGTTCCAAGATTAATTTCTGTAGCAGAAATTACCATATTTAGTGTAGGTTCTACTGTTGCGTTAACTTTAATTCCTGTAACAGAACCAGTTGCAAAACCTGGAAATGTATCATCCCATACAATAGCAGTAGCAGATGCTCCCGAACCAGTTATTGAACCAGTACCGATATTAGCAGCAAATGCGTTCGAAAAACTAGCAGTAGCTAGTGCAGCAATTGCAGTAGCTGCAATAACTTTATTTATTTTTGTTTTTATCATTCTATAATAATAGTAATGAAATAAAATATATACAGAAAAATTAATTTGTTTTTTCTGTCGTAGTTTTATTTTATCACAATATTTAATACTGTGTCAAAAAAAAGAATTATTTTTATTAAGATTGTATTAATATCGTTAGTAAAATTCTGATTTTAATCAATAAACAGCAGTACTATTTTTTTATTTTAATAATTGAAAAATAATTATTTATAAGTAAAATATTATTAATAATTACATAATAAAAATACGTGAGTCAAGAAATATTAAAACGTTTTAAAATACGTGCTAAAAAAGCATTAGGTCAAAATTTTTTACAAGATGATTTTATTTTAGAAGAAATTGCTAATACTATAGAAGTTAGATGAAATAATATAGTAGAAGTATGACCTGGTTACTGAGCATTAACAGAAAAAATACTATTACAAGAGCCTAAAAATCTTGATTTAGTCGAATTAGATACTGATATGGTTTCTATCTTAAATAAAAGAATAGAAACAAAAGATTTTCAATTAGGGCAAACTAAAATGGAAATCAAACATATAGATATATTAAAATATATGCCTACTTTTTCTAAATATGATGTTATTGCAAATATTCCATACTATATAACATCTCCTATACTTCGTCATTTCTTATATGAAACAGAAATTAAACCGAGTTATATGATTATCTTAATGCAAGATGATGTAGGACAAAAAATATTATGAAAAGGGAAAAATAAATCGAGTGTTCTATCTCTATTTATTGAAAAAAAATGTTTTGTATCAGAAATTATCAAAGTACCTAAAGAATGTTTCGTTCCAGCACCTAAAATTGAGTCTAGTGTCTTAATGTTTGAGTCACACGATAACTATAACCATGTTAATGATGAGGAGTTCTTAAAACTCATTAAAATTGGTTTTGCTGAACCGAGAAAAAAATTATCTAAAAATCTTATAAAAGGTTGATTTACTAAAGAAATAGTGACTCAAGTATTTGAAAAATTAGAGTTATGAGAAAATACAAGATGAGAGGACTTAGATATAGAGCTATGGATTGCATTAAATAAGCAATTATCTTAAGTTTTTAACAAAAAAGAGTTTACTTTTATAGATTTATTTCTATAATGCGTTTTCAAAATAAAGGACCTGAGATCAATAGGAATATTTATATATTTTATATAGAATTCATTTACAATTAATCAAAACTTATGGAGAAACAAGCTATAGTTCACGTCATGACTAAAATGAGGATGAAAAGCGATCTTTTTTCAGTAGAAATAGATGCCATAGAATCACTGAGTGAAAAATATGGGATGAAAAATATCATCTGTTATAAAGGAGATGAAATAGAATATATCGATTTAATCAA
>Ga0233426_10003815_pt1 | contig 11627 bp, 10 predicted proteins | sample SI_118_April2016_6_FD_179875 | JGI IMG/M metagenome (GOLD analysis project Ga0233426, IMG submission 179875) | Seawater microbial communities from Saanich Inlet, British Columbia, Canada - SI_118_April2016_10_MG | ecosystem: Environmental > Aquatic > Marine > Inlet | place: Canada: British... | reverse complement strand
CAATTGCAGGAAACTCTAATAGCAAAACGAAATACGGTTTAACTACAGGTAACGACTTCTCTTGGAGAATCAGAGGTGCTTGTGGAACTAACGGTACTTCATGGGCAACTAGCTTTACTTCACCAGTGTACTATACTTTAGGTGGAGAAAGATTAGCTGGACAAGTTGCTAACTTAGATGTATACCCTAACCCATCAAGAGATATCTTTAATGTATCGTTTGAGTCTGCAGAGGCACAAACAATGACAGTTAGAGTTGTTAATATGATCGGTGAAGAAGTTTACGCTGAGGAGCTAATTGAATTTGTTGGATCTTACAACAAAGCAATTGACTTAAAAGCAGAAGCAAAAGGAGTTTATTTCTTAGAAATATCTACTGCTAATGGTGGTATCAATGAAAAGATTGTTCTTCAATAACAATCTTTAAAAAACACATTAAAAAAAAGGCTAGAAATTTTCTAGCCTTTTTTTTTGATATTAATGATCGTCGTCGTGGTGTTCTTCACAATGAATATCACTCGGAGCATAAGTTCCAGCTGGAATAGTGTCGTTGCCAACAATTTGTTGTTCCGTTAGTTCATATCCGTTAGCTTCTAAATCTTGCAAATTAGATTCGCAATATTCGCCAAGTTCGTACTCAATTTCAATGTTGTTTGCATTTTGGTAGGCAATATGACATTCGTGACACTCACTTTCATCAGAACATGAAGCCATTAGAAATATAAAACCACTAGCTAAGATTACTTTTTTCATTTTTTAAATATTAAATTAAACACTGATAGTTGAAAAACTATTTCGCTTTTTGAAAGCTCGTCAGAGTGATTTTTAAATTTCCACATTGATTTTAAAATAAAATGACCTCCCAGGATTGAATACATCAAATCTTTTTAGTGAGGATAAGTGAGGTAAGTATTCTGTGTTTAGAATATTTCTAACTCCTAAGTTTCCGCTTAAACGATTCTTATGTTTCCATTCTAAGAAAAGGTCAATAAGTTGATATGATTTTGATGTTTGTTCGTTAAATGCTACGTCTTCCTTTGAGAAGTGATACGATTGCGATGCAATTATTTTTTTAATGATTTTTGCATTTTTTAAGCTGTAACTAACTTCCGAATATACTTTGTTGGAAGGGATTAAAGCCAGAGCCGAATCATTGTTGCTTGTTCCTTCAATGAAAGAGTAGCTTTGTTCGAAATGTAGTTGATGTAAGAAATGAGGATGATAATGTAAATTTATTTCTGCACCTTGCAAGTTTGCAAAATCGACTTGCTGGTATTCATAAACAGGATAGTCGTTAATTGTTTCTCCTGTAGGTGTTAGGTTGATGAAGTTGTCGATTTTATGAATAAAAGGATTAACGATAAAACCTAAGTGTTCGTTTGCCCATTCATAGTTTAAATCAAGTTGTTGGCCTTTTTCAATCTTCAAATCAGGATTTCCTCTCTCAAAACGATTTGTTCCGTGGTGAACACCGTCTGCTAATAATTCTGTTAAATGTGGTGTTCTCAATCCGCTAGAATAATTTATTCTTAGGGTATGGTTTTTAATTGATTTGTTTAACCCTAAAGAGATGCTATTTCCGTCATATGTTTTTGAAAAAGAAGGTGTTTCAATAGTTTCAATTTTTCTTCTATCAATTCTAGATGCTACAGAAAAGTTTATAATCTTCGATTCGTAATCGATTAGTCCGTAATAGCCTATGTCAAATAAATTAGCATCTTCTAGTATTTGAGTTCTAGCTGGCTGATTTCTATTGTATTGCCTTGATCCTTGGGTTCCTATTGTAAGGTTAATTTTGTCTTTAATGTTTTTATGCCATCTAAAGTTCCATTGGTTGGTGCTCAAGTCTAAATCAATTTCGGGTACTGTCCATGCTTCGTATTCTCGCAATTGATTGAGTGTGTAGCTAAGGTCTAGTTTTAATTTAGAGTTTGGAAGTAAAAAAGTGTTTTCGATATTAGCTATCTGATTAGTTACAAATTGAGCTGGGCGTGATTTATGTCTGAACGTATTGTTACTAGTTAGGTCATCTATTGTGGGTACGGCTTCATGACTGTGGCCTGGCACTCCTGCGTAATTATCATTTAGTTGGTACTTTGCATTTATAAGCCATCTTTTTTTGCTGTAGCCTACTATTACTTTGACGGCCTTGTTTTCAAATCTAGAGTTGTATAAATATTTTCCTTGTGGCAGTTTATAATCAGATGCCTTTCCGTATTCGGCATACGCATTTACCTTAAAATTACCAGAAGACCATTTTGTGCTTAATTGATTGTTGAAGTATAAATTAGTTGACTCGAATAATGAGTTATAGTTTATTGTGAGTTTTTCATTTCTTTCGAAAGGCTCGTCTACAAAGTATAACACACCTCCTAGAGCGTCAGCTCCAAACATAATGCTAGATGGACCTTTCATTATTTCTACTTTTGAAAAGCCTAAGCTTGTAAAACCTATGCCGTGGTCGCCACCCCATTGTTGGTTTTCGATTCTGACTCCGTTAATATAGGTGACCACTCTTGTGCCTGACAGACCTCTAACTACCACTTTGTTTACTCCTGTTCCTGTAGATAGTTTATCAATTCCGGAGATGCTTTCTAGCGCTTGTACAAAATTACTTGAGTTTTTATTTATACTATTTATCTTTTTAGAACTAATGCTTAGAGTTTGATTAGAGCTTAGCTTATGATTTATAGTAGAAACAATTATTTCATCTAGCTCTACGTGTAATTTTTCTAAAGTTAGTTTTGTCTCCTTTGTTTGTTTAGCAACAGTAGATATGGTTTTAAATCCTTCTTTACTTGCAATTAAATAAATGTCTTGGTTTTGTGGAAGACTAAATTCACCTTTTGAGTCACTATATAAAATAAGGTCATAGTCTGGTAAATAGATTTCTACATTCTCAATCCCTTTTTTGTTGGAATCTAAAACAATGTTTTTCTCTTGAGCCAATAAAGAGAGATTTAAAATTAGAAATAGTGTAAGGTGGATGTAGAATTTCATATTTTTGCAATAATGTTGCAAATATATTAAGAATAGTTAGTCTTGCAACATTGTTGCGTAATTTATTTTAAATTTTTTTACCTGATGATTGAAAATTATAATTTTAGAACGACACCTTTTAGGGAAAAGATATTATCCTTGTTTCTAAGCAAAGAATATGCTTTGAGCCTTGAAGAGATTGAGGGTGACTTAGATCAGTTTGATCGCATAACATTGTATAGAACATTGAAGCTTTTTCAGGATCAAGGGATTATTCATCTAGTAAATAGTGGTAATATTAAGAAGTATGCTATGTGCAAGGAAGAGTGTACTTCAGAGAAGCACCACCATCATCACATTCATTTCACTTGTGATAAATGCCAGCAAACAGAATGTATAGAATCTAAACCTATAGAGATAGTACTAGAAGGTTATCAAATAAAAGAATTGGAAGTAAACGTAAGTGGCTTTTGTAAAAACTGCTTGTAATTAGGCAGTTTTTTTACCTTTATTATCTCCGTCTAGCCAAAGGTTACTTTTTACTTGACCTAAGTATCTAAGCTTATGATTTTTAAACTGATCTTTTGCTTGTTCTAAACCATCTTTAGTTTCGCGTAATATCCTGATAGGCTTAACAGCGTCTTTTAAAAGCACTTCCAAATAATACCCGTCTTTCAATTTCTTTTTTGCCGTAGATGGTCTTCCGATTTTTTTGCTCATGGAGTCAAATTTAAATTAACAAATACAACTTCAATAGAAAAATTAAAAAACTTATTAATTTTATTGAATAGCTTCATTTCAGGATAAGAACGAAGAAAAGGAAAAGAAATTGTTGAAAAAAAACACAAACTGTCAAGGATTATTTATATATCGAAAAACTCATATTGAAGTGCTAACTAAAAAAAACTATGATCGAAACGTAATTTTTATGAATTTCCAGGACAGCTTGTGTTGATTGTTTATTTGTGAAACAAACTTAGTGTAAATAATACACTTTAGAAAGTTTTAACGCAAAAAATATTCACAAGAATGCAAAGCTAAAGTCACTAGAGAAAGAATATGTTTTTTGACATTATTAATTTTAGTAAGGCTTTTTATTATTGAGTCAAACTATCACAAAACAGATAAATAAATGAGGAGAACCGTTTGAAATCACATTTTGAAATGCCATTAACTTTTAGAAATATTTATGGTGAGAGTGATCTATTCTTTGTTTATTTTTTTTCATGTTTAAAGGATGTAATAAGTGCAATTTACACTTTATAATAGTTTATTCTAACATTCTATTTTTTTCATGAAATAGGCTATAGTCGCAACTTTCTGATTTTCCAAACACTTTCAATCTGTATTTTGCTATTATATCGTAAAAAAAATCTGTGAAAAAACTGGGTAAAACTGATGTAATAGTGGCAAAAAATGGAAAAGGAAGTTTTAGTTGTTTTAAAATCAATGTTATGGCGTCACTTTTTGTATGAATTTTGCCTTGATAAAGTACAATGATGGAGTCAGTATTTTTTAAGTCAACTTTTAATTGGTTTAATGTCTTTTTAGAAAAGGAACTATTTAAACTCGAAAAATAGATATTACTTTCTCGCTCGTTTTTAAGCACTTGTTTTACCCAGAAGTTGCAAAAGTTGCATTCCCCGTCAAAAAACACGATATATTTATTGTTTAATTCCATTTATATATCGTAAAAGTACAATTGTTATATCTAAAAGGATGTATTTTTGTTGTCGAATAATCATAGAACTTTAAATAAATAGTCTACAATGAAGTTAGAAGGAAAACATATTCTTATTACAGGGGGAAGCTTAGGCATTGGAAAAGAAACGGCTAAGTATTTAGTCGATAAAGGAGCTATTGTTTTAATTACAGGTCGATCTCAACAAAGACTTGATGAAGCTCAAAAATATACAGGAGCTAAAACTATACTATTTGATATTTCTGATTTAGATAATATTAATCAATCTGCTAAGTCTTGTTTAGATGTTTTAGGAGGAAGAGTTGATGCTCTTATAAACAATGCTGGAATAGGTTCTTTTGATAAGCTCGATGTTATTACATTAGAGCAATTTCAAACTATTTTTAATACTAATGTTTTCGGTTTAGCTCTTTTAACTAAAGAGTTAATTCCTTCTATGAAAGCCCGTAAGTCGGGAACCATTATTAATATTGGGTCTTCTGCTAGTGTTAAAGGTTTTAGTCATGGTAGTGTATATTCTGCATCGAAATTTGCAGTAAGATCACTTACACAATGTTGGCAAGCCGAGCTAAGACCATTTAGCATACGTGTTTGCCAGCTAAACCCTAGTGAAGTTACTACTGCTTTTTACAGCGAGGATAGATCAGAAAGAGTGGATGAAGACAATAAATTATCTGCTCACGAAATTGCTCATTCTATTGTTTCAGTATTGGAAATGGACGATAAAGGTTTCATCACCGAACTAAATGTTTGGGCTACTAATCCTTTTTAGTTTCTAGAGCCTTCTTTGCGGAATAGGCGGTGTCTAGTATCGTTTTGCGTACGTCGATTGGCTCCCAGTCTAAGACTTCTTTTGTGAGGCTTATATCTGCGCGTATGTTTTTTCCGACAAAAGGAATTACTCCTTTAACTTCTGAATCAAAGTTTGCTAAAAAATATAGTAGCCAATTTGGAGCTGCTATCGTGCTCACTTTTTTAAATCCTTCTTTTTTAAGAATTTTAGCTAATTCGTTTATAGAATAAGCTTTGTCCGTAGTTACAATTAATCGCTTATTGTTGGCTTCTTGCTTTTCTATCGATATGATGTGAGTAGCGGCAACATCTCTAACATCGGAAACTGCAATGGCTGTTTTAGGTAGAAATGGCATTTTACCTTCAATGAGTTTAGTTATCATGCTCATTGATTCTCCATTTAAATTATTAGTAATAGTAGGGCCATAAACGGCTCCAGGATGGATGGTTGTTAATTCTATCTTATGTTGTCCTTTTTGGTTTTTAATAAATTTCCAAGCCTCTTTTTCTGATTTGGTTTTACTTTTAATATATGGTGTTATTTCGTCCCAATCTAAGTCTGTCCAGTTATTAGGATTTAATGTTTTATTTTTTTGAGAATCTTCTCCTATCATAGAAACGATTGAGGATGTGAGAACTACTCTTTTTATTCCAGCTTTTTGAGCAAACGATAACGCTCTTAAAGTTCCCTCTACAGCTGGTCTAACCATTTCATTTTCATCTTTAGGGACTTTTATGGAATAAGGTGATGCTATATGGAAAACATAATCACATCCCTCCATGGCTTCTTTCCATCCGTCATCACTTAATAAATTGAGTGTGCAGAATTCTAAATTCTTAATTGGGATATTGCTGTTTTTAAATCCACTAATAATTTCATCTTGTTTATTGATGCTTCTAACGGAGCCTTTGACAGCATATCCTTTGTGGAGAAGTTGAGCAGCACAGTGCTGAGCAATAAAGCCAGACACACCCGTAATTAGTACTTTTTTCATGTTACAAAGATAAGTCATTGTTAAAATTCTACGTAGTTTTTTATATAATCATTTAAAATGTATAACTTTGTACAGTAAAATCTATACAAAATAATTATGGACGATTCTGTTAGAAATAAATCTATGGCTTCCCCTGTTATTGATATAAACCCTGAATTAAGAAACATTGGTTATGCTGATGGGGTTAATACAAATGGCCCTTTAAACGATGCCCAGAAGGAGGTTATGATAGAAAAAGCTGCTGAAAAGTTTGGCGAATTTTTACATGCTTTAGGTTGTGATTGGCAAAATGATCCTAACTCTAAAGAAACTCCAACTCGAGTAGCTAAAGCATACGTAAATGATTTGTGGGCAGGAAGGTATAATGCTTTTCCAAAAATTACTACATTTCCTAATAATGAGTACGATGGTATTATTTTTGAAGGTAATATCCCTGTAATATCTATGTGTTCTCATCACCACCAAACTATAATGGGTAGAGCTCATATTGCATACATTCCTCAAATAAACCAAGAGATTATTGGTTTGAGTAAGTTAAATAGAATCGTTGAGCATTTTGCTAGAAGAGGAGCTATCCAAGAAAGTCTGACGGTTCGAATTCATGATGCTATTAGCAAGATTGTTTCTAGTAATAAGGGTGTTGCTGTAATGATTGAAGCTTCCCACAATTGTGTGCAATGTAGAGGAGTAAATCATCAAGGAACTAAAATGAAGACATCTAAACTAACTGGCGAATTTATCGAATCTACTAAAACAAGAAACGAATTCTACGAGTTCATTAGATCCTAATAATTATCCTGTAAAACAAAGAGCCTAGTAACTAAATATGTTGCTAGGCTCTGTTTATTGATACATTTAATTACATAGCTCTCAGATCTACTAAGGTGTAAAGTAATCCTACAACAGCCATAATTATTGTCGCTTGTGTTAGTTTGCGACTTCTTTCTTCTCCTTTGTCCGTTTTTACATAAACAGAGTAAAAGAACAATGGCATTACGATAAATATTAATGCTGTGAGACTCCATCTCATAAGAAATATAGTGTATTGTAGTTGTAAAAATTTGAATATTATACTAGTGATAAAGGCTGCACTCGATAAGTGGCCAAACGAGTAGGTAAATTTAGTTAGACCAGAATATTTTTCATTTCTAAATATAGAAACAATTAAAAGTGGAATAAATGCCAAAACAAACATTATTCCTCCAGCTAAAAGTATTGCCCCTGTTCCTGGAAAATGTAAGGTTTTAAAAAGACATCCTATAAATATTATTAGTGATGATGTAATTCCGACTGTAGATTTTAAGTTTTTCATTGATCTTAGGCTTTAAGCAATAAATGTAATATTTTTTTTTATTAAATTTTTATGCTCTTAAAAAATAAAGCTTAATTGATTAATGCTACTTGACCAATGTAAAATCGGTTTTTCCCAAAGAAGTCTGTAACATCAATTCGATAAGTGTAGTTTCCGTTAGAGTATGCTTGAGAGTTATCGTTGAGCATTCCGTCCCATCCTTTTGCCTGATCGTTTGTTTGGTAGATTACTTCGCCCCATCTGTTAGTAATAATCATATTGAAGCCAGTTATTCCGTAAACGGATGGATTAAAGATGTCGTTGTTGGCATCTCCATTTGGAGTAAACGCATTAGGTATAAAAATATCAAATGAAGGATGAATCGTTATTGTTTGAGTAGTGGTGCTTACGCAGTTGTATTGGTTTTCTAAAACTAAAGTTGCTAAATAAGTTCCGGTATCGTTATAGGTATGGCTGGTATTGAAATTTAGAAAGTCAGTTCCAATTCCATCTCCAAAATCCCAATTTACATTGCAATTGGTAGTTGATAAGTTCCTGAAGAAAATATCCGGATTGTTAAGGTCCGATTCTAGTGGAATGGTAGTAAAATCAGCATTTGGTGAGGGTCTGTAAATAACGTTAAACTGTCCGATGGTGTCAGAGTTACATATATTGTCTTGATAGCCTACTATGTTATAAAATCCATGGTCGTTAATAGAAAATGCATCGGTCGAATTCATAGTGAAACAGTTTTCTATTACTTCCTGATTTTTCATTACGGTAAATTGGAATGGAGGAACTCCGAAATTATTTATCACAATTTCTTTTAGACTATCAGTTTCGCACCAATTTTGATCTGATATTATTTCAAAACTTGGTTTGTCTAGTATCGATAGATTTAAAGAAACGATAGAGTCACATCCGTTACTATTAACCAAAGTGTAAGTAGCAATGTTGTTGTCACTGGTATATGTAATGCCGTCTATCCAAGTATAAGTGTTACAGTGGATTTGATTGTCTGTTCCGTAAGTAATATTTAAGATAGTTAAATCTAGAGTTACTACAGAATCACATCCCTCGCTATTAACTAAAGTGTGGGTAGCTGAGTTATTGTTACTTGTGTAGGTGTTTCCATCCATCCAAGTGTAAGATTGGCAGTGTGTCTGATTATCTGTCCCGAATGTTGTGTTCAAAATAGTTAAATCGAGAACTACTATAGAATCACATCCGTTGCTATTAATTAAGGTAAAGATAGCGCTGTTGTTATTACTTGTGTAGGTATTTCCATCCATCCAAACGTACGAGTCACACTGAACTTGCGTGTCGGTTCCTATGCTATTATTTAATATAGTCAGATTTAGTGTTACAATAGAGTCGCATCCGTCAATATTAGTTAGCGTATAAGTGGCGCTATTGTTGTTGCTATTATAGGTGTTGCCATCCATCCAAGTATAAAAATTACAATGAACTTGATTGTCTGTTCCGTAAGTTGTGTTCAGGATGCTTAAGTCAAGAGTTATTATGGAGTCACATCCGTTGCTATTTGTTAATGTGAAAGAAGCGGAATTGTTGTCGCTTGTATAGGTGTTTCCGTCAATCCAAGAGTAAGAGTTACAATGGGTTTGACTGTCGGTGCTATATGTATTGTTTAATATAGTCAGATTTAGTGTTACTATCGAGTCGCATCCGTTACTGTTTATTAGAGTACAGCTAGCGGAATTGTTTGTGCTTGTGTAGTTGATTCCATCTATCCAAGTATAAGAGTTGCAATGGGTTTGATTGTCTGTTCCAAATGTAGTGTTTTCAATAATTAAATCTAGTGTTACTATTGAGTCACATCCGTTGCTATTGATTAAAGTGCAGCTAGCCGAATTGTTTGTGCTTGTGTAGTTGATTCCATCTATCCAAGTGTAAGAATTGCAATGGGTTTGATTGTCTGTCCCGAAAGTAGGATTGTTAATGGTCAAATCTAGTGTTACAATAGAGTCACAGCCGTTACTGTTTACTAGGGTGCATGTGACAGAACTAGTTGTGCTATTGTATGTGTTACCATCTATCCATGTGTAAGAATTGCAATGAGTTTGACTGTCGGTGCTATATGTATTGTTTAAAATAGTTAAATCTAAAGTTACTATGGAGTCACATCCATTGCTATTAATAAGAGTGTGGGTCGCCGAATTGTTATTGCTATTATAGGTGTTTCCATCTATCCAAGTATATGAGTTGCAATGGCTTTGGACATCTGTGCTAAAAGTGTTGTTAAGTATTGTTAAATCTAAAGTTACAGTTGTTTCACATCCGTTAATTGTTGTTGCATAAGTAGCTGTATTGTTGTCTGTACTGTATGTGTTTCCGTCTATCCAAGTGTAGCTATTACATTGAAACTGAACGTCTGTGCTAAAATCTGCTGTAGGTGTGTATTCTATAGTAATGAGTCCATTGCCAATATTAGAATTTTGGGTACATGAAAATCCAGCAGGAGTAAGGCTTGAGCCACCGCCACCGCCTCCACCACCAAGCGAGCCTGATTCGAAACAGTCACTTCCTCCGCCACCACCGCCGTAGTATCCGCCGCCACCACCACCACCGGTGCCTAAGTTGTAACATGGGTCATTAGCTCCGTTGCCTCCAAGTCCTAAACTTCCTGAGGTACCAAAGTTTCCACTTGCAATCCATGGTGGCCCTCCGCCACCTCCGTTTATTTGGTTAGCGCCAGTCCCTCCGTCTCCAAATGGGCTATCTCCGCTGCTTCCAGAACCACATCCTCCGAATCCGCCTAAAGCATCTGTATTTCCACCTCCAGTTCCTCCACCTCCAGCAGCTACAATAAGTCTATCGTTTAAATTTGTTGAAGTGTTGATGTCAGAGGCGCCACCGCCACCAAAAGAGCTGTTAGCGAGATTGTTAGCTCCAGCAGGAGCTCCTCCTCCGTTAAAACCGCCAGAAGTAGCTGATCCTTGGCCTCCTACGTTTATAAAAAGTGTTTGTCCGGGGGTTACGTTCAAAGTTCCGCTTATTACAGCACCTTGTCCTGAGTTAGATCCACCTCCACTTGCACCTTCAGCACTAACATTAATAGTATAGACACAAGAGGGAACTGTCCAAGTTTGAGATGTTCCAGTATAATTAAATAATAGGGTCTCTGTTTGGCAAAAACCATTTAGGCTCATTGCTACAAACAACATTAATATTAATTTTTTAACGACACTATTGATCATTGTTAAGGAGGTTTTAAAGGAAAAATGTAATACCTGCGAATTTACGATTTTAATATTAAACTCTAACTTTTGTTAAATTTCAGGCTTATTTCTTTCAGCCTAATCATGTGAGTTTGTTGGTTTTTAATAAAAAATTTGGTGTTTATGAATAAATTAAATTACTTTTGAACAAGTTTTTAACAACTTAAAAATCTTTAACCTTGACTATTAATAAGTTTTTATTCCTAGTATTGCTATGTCCTATGTTTTTGATGGGACAATCAATTAACGACTTAACCATTACAAGTTCTATTAACTGTTATGGAGATTTTGAATGTGTAGATATTGAGTTTCAAAACCTTGATAATAATTCCTCATACGATCTATGGGTTTGGAGAGATATTGGCGACGGAACCTTTAGTCAACTTTCAAACATTTTTGAAGACTATACTAACGACCCTAATTTTTCATCCGTTGCAAACATTGGTACGTTCGATTATTGTTTTGAATTAAACGGCAATTATAATGTTGTCCTTTATGATGATTCTTTTAATGAATTAGACAATCTTAACCATACAACTTCTACTTGGCCAGCAGTTACAAATATTCAGCAGCTTTCATCTAACGAAACATTAATTTGTAATGGAGATACCGATGGTTCTCTTAAAGTTG
>Ga0233426_10003811_pt1 | contig 11636 bp, 9 predicted proteins | sample SI_118_April2016_6_FD_179875 | JGI IMG/M metagenome (GOLD analysis project Ga0233426, IMG submission 179875) | Seawater microbial communities from Saanich Inlet, British Columbia, Canada - SI_118_April2016_10_MG | ecosystem: Environmental > Aquatic > Marine > Inlet | place: Canada: British... | reverse complement strand
ACCATTCAGACCTGTGGAGTGCTGACAAATCAACATCAACTATCGACAACTGCTGACTAATGCCAAGATACGTGGCCATGGTTCGATCGGCATCGGGCGTCACCATAACCAAACACTTTCCAGTCACTCCGATCGCTTTTTCCGAGTGAATATAGTCCACATTAGACTCGGCAAGGTCGTCAGCAAATAAACTGCCTTCGCTGTCACTCGCGACACGTCCAGCAAAAAAACAATTAGCACCCAAATGGCTGGCTGTAACCACAGCGTTACAAACGGAACCACCTGATTGTTGCTGCATTGACACTTTTTCAATTATTGCGGAACGGAATATTTCAAATTGGCTAGTCTCGTCAACCAACGACATAACACCTTTAGTAAGACAATGTCGCTGCAGAAACTCTTCAGTGACCGAAATTTCAGTATCCACTAGAGCGGAGCCGATGCCGAAAATGGTATAATTTCGCATTAACACAATCCAACATTAGCGCAGCGGAAACCAAACTCTGGTACGTCATTAGAGTTCTTTAATCTTTGGTTGGACAAATTTCAGCCCTCTGCTCGTCTAACTCAGTTTTCAATTGAAAAATTTCTTCTTGCAAGCTTTCATACTCACGTTGTTTGCGTGCTAAAAAACTAGCGGTGAGCTCTAGCTTTTGGGCTATACCCCTGGAGGTCAGCACATAAGTGTAGCCCAATTTGTTATTAGAACGCTTAAAATTGCCAAGCTTAACCCAACCAACATCCACCAGTGCTCTAAGAGCATAATGCGCCTTACCAAGGCTGACACCCAAATGCGCCGCTAATTGTCGCTGAGTCAGTCGTGGGTGCTCCTCGAGTAACTTTAATAAACGATAGTGCACATCTTGATCAGTCATATTAAAGCCGGTCGTGCCGTCGGGGTGTTAAAAGATTCAGAGCGTTCACTGCGTGAACAAGATACCACAGAACGTTTAGAATACAAAGGCACATCGAGAGATAATCCCTAAACTACTATACTGACTGTACTCATAAACAACCAAGTCAACATCACTTAAGGGATTGCTAGGTTGGGTTGTGCCGACGTTAGCAGGCGATGATCCGGCTTTGTTGTCGCAATTATAGGCCTCATCATCTAATTGAGCACCAGTTTTTGGGGTTACCCAGAGTCAAGCATGTAAGGGACAAAACGGCCCGTTCGGAATGTATCTCTGCTGTCATATCAAATCCGAACTGCCTTGACTCGCTCCCGCTAGCTATCTTGTAACATTTTCACCGACTGGCATTGCTACAGAGGTTCGTGGTACTCACTATCTGGTGCATAATACCGCAATTGAAGCTAACGAGACTTTTTTTGACTCTTTAACCAATGAGCACAACGTCAACTGCACCCAAATCCAAGGTATAGAGGTTAGTCATGGTTTCTAGCAGGGCAATTTCTAGACTCGCAGATAAACTCAAACCAGCACCCTAGGCAACATAATGCACAACGAAACATTGAGCGAGATCCTCGACGGGCGGCTATTAGGTAATATCGCATTTCGACTTGTCAAGCGCTTCTTAGCCTATGATAAACGATCATGCTAGGGCGTTGCGCAACAATCGCGACAAGAAACTTGTGTGTAAGGTCCACTTACTGTGATCTACAGCTAACCGGAATATCAATCACCCATCATCCTGCTGTTTAGTTTGATAGCGATAACTAATCCGACTAATTCCCGCAAGTTCATAGACTCTTGTGTCGCCAAACGGGTGTCTTTGACCATAGCGTTGATCGGCTGCTTACGACCTGCGGACATTACTAGTTTTTTGACAAGACATCCTTCATGGCTTCAGCTTCAAGTAACGTGTTCAGCAATAAGGTTTTAGCTTTTTGTGCTCTGAACTAAATTTTCACAGACCCATGGCTTCGTTTTCCGGCGACCCAGCGAATTTTCTTGGCTAATTGCGGAATATCCCATGGGACATATTTACATTACGGTATATGTCATCTGCTTTGGCATCTGCCTCATGCTCTTTTGTGGCCTTGACAATTTACTCTTGGATGTAGTCTTTCTTAATGTTTACATCGCCATCCCGTCAGGTAAATTAGGAACCTCACCAATGTCATCGTTGTATTTTTGGGGGAATAGATAATCTCCGAGCGCTGATTATGCACCATTGCCATCGTCAACCATGTGATGAATTACTTTGAGGCTCTAGACAGGCACCATTTTAAACGGTGGTAAGGTCTCTAAAGCGGCGCGCACTCAACGTCGACTATCTGCTGGACGGTGCTGAAAGTGCCAATCAGCAGCTCCTCTTGAATTGTCGCGACAAATACCCTGTATCAGTCTAGACAGCAAATACACTAGGGTACAGCATGCAGCAAAGGTGTTCTTTAGCATCAAAGGCAATACACCATAAATAGTCGGTCGGTCCAAGGATAAGAAAAATATTAGCATTGCCAACGACAATTACTGCGCCTGTCGGCTAATGGAGACTCCGCAGATGGACCCAGAACACGGCATGATGACGTCGTCCTTTGTACTGTATACATCGCCAATTGAAATAGAGTCGCTGGTCAGAGCACCCGATTTAAGAAATATAACCTAAAGACATCATCGCGAGATTGAACTTACACAAATGATATGAAAGATAGCGCTTTAAAAGTCAGTAAAAAATGTACTTCTGGCATCTAAGAGGATAATTATTGCGCTTTTAGGATTTCTTAAATTTAACGATTATCTTTATTGGTATTCTGAGGTTATTTGTGGCACAAAACAGCTTCCTGCTCTACATCTAACTATGTTTTCATTGAACTACAAGACGATTGCAACGTTCACTGGTTTAACACTGAATAACAGACAAAAAAAAGCGGGCCTTGCGGCCCGCTTTAATTGCTTAACTTACATTAAACTACGTTTACATTAAGCTTAGTTTACATCAGCCTGAGCAGACGTTGGCAGATTCAAACGATCAGCGTCTGAAACTACTTTGTAACCACCATACACTGTGATGTTGTTATCATTGGCATTAACAGTTACCGAAACATCTCCACGCTCGCCGTCCATTGGAGTCTCTCCAGCGGCTGCCATTGCACTTGAAAGTACTTGCGCGATAGGAGTGTTGTCGTTTCCTGCAGCGGTGCCCAATTCGTATGGACCAAGAACAGTACCGTCAATAGTTACCGTAGCAGAAATTTCGCCTTCCAAGGTAGATGAGTTAGAAACCCACAAGAACTGACCGATATTCGCGCCGAAAGGTACGTTGTAAACAGTCACAGTTGGGCCATTAAGTGCCCAAGAACCTACCGCTGTTGACAAAGACATTGCAGTCTGAGCCTGCCCGTCAGTGTTAGCGTACGCAATTGTTGCTGAGTGAGTCAACGCTGATACCGCAGGTATTTGCGTGGCACCGTCAGTCGTAATAGCTACAGAAAAGCTTGTTCCAGCGTCGACTTGAGCTTTCGTCAGTGGGAACGAAACAGTGGTAGCTGTCACAGTTACTACGGCGGCAGGGTTAGTCACAACAGTGTAGCCAGCCTTGAGCGCACCATTCGCATCGAGCATCCACGAAAAATCACCCGTCAACGTCGCACTGTGGCCAGTAGCTGCTGAGACCGCATCGCTAACGCCACCACTAGCAGTGGTGGTCATATCAAGAACTGCCGTCAGGAGTGTACCGCCGCCGGCAATAGTAGCACCAACGGGATTAGTTTGTGCAAACTTACCACGCGCGAGCGGGCTTGCAGTCACATCAACTTCAGCGCTCGCAGCGTTTGCCGCTGATGACAGCGCAAACTGAGGTGTAACTGCAACCGTAAATGCATTTGCAGATGCATTGGCCGCAGTTTCCTCTTTCGTGTTGCCCGTTAGGCTAGAAGTAGACTTTGCGCTTACAGACAGCGCAGCACCAGTCACTGCAGCCGCAGAGGCAATCATGTCATCACCATTAAAGGCGGCGCCACCAATCTCGCACGATAGACCGATACCATCAGCTGCGAATGCGTTGCCCGCATCTGCACCAGTATTTAAGCCTGCCGCTGCTGCACTTGAAAAACTCGCCACTACGTAGTCTACTGACGTTCGATCAGCGCTCGTGCTGTTGTACTGGATTGTCATAGCATCTGCACCTAAAAACACGCCCGTGTCGACCTTGTCGGCATCGGTTGTATCAGAGCAAGTAATAACACCTGTCGCAGGGGTGAATCCTTCGTCCAAGGCAGAAGAATACGTGACAGTTACATAATCATTGACAACGTAGGGAATGCCAGTGACAAACGTCGTAGCACCCGCAGATACGTCATCAACACCGGTAAGACCTGCTACAGTACCCAACTGCGGAGTTGACGTTATAGTCATCGCTGCGTTGGATACCGCTGGTACCAAGGCAAGTGTCGCGATTGCTAAATATTTCTTGTTAAACATAATATTTTCCTTTTTCAATTTCATGAAATTACAAACTAAAAAACTACGGCCTATAACCTAGCTAAGTTAGCCGTAGCCGCCACCTGGAAGCGTAATAGTAATTGCCACCAATGAATCCGCACTATACGGCTGAGAGTCAAAGCTGTCAAGTAATGGATTGGTGATTTTTAATTTTGTTTTTGTGCTCATTTTGCAACGGAAACATGGAAGATTGGCCAGGCCGCTAGGGTGCCAAATACTCTAGCATCTCAATCGAGACTAGGGTTTAGGGGGCAATCTTCTTGACTATCCGTTTTATTCATAGAATCTGACATAAGGTTTTGAATTCTATGCTGCATTCTATATTTAGCTTTGAAGCAATGAAATAAAACCCACAAAAAAATCCGTTCGTACAGAGTGGCATGATCTGCGGTGTCATTAAATAATTACGCTAAGATCAGTTTACACTGTTGTTTTCAAGCTCTATATACCTTAGTCCCTGTCTAAAGTTAGATAATAGATCATTCCACTCGCCGACAGACTCAACAACTCGAGGCGTAATTAACATCACCAACTCTGTTCGACCCCGATTGTTGCTATTAGATTTAAAGAGGTTACCTAAAAGAGGTAGAGATTCCAAACCGGGTGCACCGGTTCCACCAACTGATTTGTTTTCACTTATAAGACCCGCTAACATCACCGTCTGACCACTTTTAGCGACTACTTCTGTCTTCAGCATTCGTTCAAATATATCCGGATTACCCCCCGAACCAGATGAGTCAGGCACTGTGTTTGAAATACTCATCTCTATCTCCATCACCACAATACCTTTGGCATTGACCGTGGGGGTCACCGTGACGTCTACACCCGTCTTTCGATATTCGGTTGTTGTCGTCTGACGTTCACCATTTATAGGGTCCTGAGTCGTTTGCCCAACAACCGATATACTGGATCCCACGTTAAAGTTGGTGGTTGCACCATCTCGAACAACTTGACTAGGATTAGATAAAACATTTACCAGACTACTGGAATTAAAAAAGTTGGCGGTTAGTGGACCTTCGGCACCATCGATGATTAACCCAAGCCCTCCAATAGAGGAAACTCCGAAAGCACCGGCAGTAGTTAGATTAACTTCGCTACGCTCTAATGCCCACTCGACCCCATATTTAAACTCATCTTGCAAGCTAACTTCTGCAATGGTGACGTCTAGCATCACTTGTTTAGGCATAGTATCTAATTTCTTAAGAAGCGGCAGTAGCGCTTGGTAGCGATTGCCCGAGGTATAAAAAACTAACGCATTAGCGCGCTCGTCTACTATCATTTTCAGATCAGCCGAATTAATGCCATTTACTCGGCTTGCTGATGGTGCATTGCCGGTTGTCACATTCGATGCTGCCGCACGAGCTTGAGGCCGGCTAGAGGAATTATTCGCAACTCCAAGTAAAGCGCTTAGACTTTCACCCAAATCCAAGGCTCTTGCGTATTTAGGGTGATATAAAAAATACTGGTCAGTACCGCCTTGCCCCGGAACATCAAGTATCTTGGACCAATATCGAACTCGATCGAGCAAGGTCTGATTGCCTGCAAATACTGCAACTGCTCCCAATTGCTCAAGCGAAACAAACACAAGATTTCTCTGAGAGGGCTTACCGACTGCTGAGAGAATACCCTCGTTTTCTAATAACACAGTGATATCACCGGTAAACTCACTAGGAGAAATATAGGTGAGTCCGATTAATCCAACATATCTGCTGCGTGTAGCCGGTGTATCTAGAAGATCAATCAAATCTAACGCCTGCAAAATACTACTCCGTGATCCTTCGAAGAAAATCACGTTTCGATCGTAGTCTGGTGTAATTTTCGCGTCAACTAAATCGTTCAGTGTCCGTGTTATCGAAATCTTGATGCCATATTCTAGAGGAACAACCTGCAGTATCGGTCGCACTGTATCTGGTACATCATCTCTGTCTCGCCCCACTCCAATGACAAGGCCCTTCCCACCACTTGAGTCACCAGTGTCATTAATATAAAAAGCTCCATCACCGTAAAGGATTTCAACGTTGCGCTGCAAAAATAGCTTTGATGCTATTTTAAAGAGTGAGCGCGCAGAGATTGGGCTTTCAAGACTAAGTGTCACACGATCAGGCCCTTCATCGCTTTTGCTTGCAAGTCGCTCGTCGAGAATATAGTTGACATTAAGCAAGTCACCAAAAACATAGTGAGCAAAATCTCGCAGGGACATATTTTCGGCTGTCACCTGCAACTCCTCCGATTCAGAGAACATACCGCTGAGCACTTGACCAGACCCTACAGAATTTGGTGCACCGAGAGTCTCGAGCATCTCAATTGCCCGTCGTTGAGAATGATCTGAGCCATCGATATTATCAGCGTTCATCGAGCTGTCATCGCGCGGAGTAATCTTATTTGTATTCTCTTCTTGAGAAGCCAAGTAAGATTGAGAGACTGGCATGAGCTGTTGCGCATCAGACATCCCATCTAACTGATGTTGTGACTGTGTCATGCAACCACTTACCGAGATCCCCAACAAAATGACAACTGGCAAAAATTTAGGCTTACTCATTAATTAACTCCGTATTTGCTACTTGCATAAATGACTCTAGCTGCGGCGGATGAGGCTGCTTGGTCAGCTGCTTTTTTTAACATCGTTATACCTCTGGTTGACTCTCTCTATCAAACAGCCTGAGGAATACTTCTTCTCCCGACTCTGATATGAACGTAACAAATTGCATGGACACCTCAACAACTTTGAACTCATCAAATCTAGTCCCTACAATAACCTTTAATGTTCTTTGATCACGCGAAGACATTTCAATACGATTGATCACCGCAAACGTTCGCCCTTTTTTGAATATACCAACTAACTTGTAACTCACGCCATTTGATTGCCAATATCCTTCTTCTTGCGATAGCAACGCGTTCGGCAATGTTTCTGGAATATTGAAAATACTGCTGTCACTGACATTAGTCTCTATTCCGACAAAATCGGATAACTTTTTAAGATAGCCTTCATGGAGAGCATCCTCTAACGCCAGTATCTCGGCAACTTTCGGAGCCACTCGCTTATTTTGCTCAAGTATTTGCTCACCATGCTGCAAAAAACGATGACTGATGTCGCCCAAAACAAGTAGTAGAGACACCACAAATACACACCAGACTCGGATATCGGTACCAAGCCTTGACGAGACAGACTGCTGGAGCCACTGCTTTATAGCCATTATTCAGACTCCCGTGCATTAAAACTTAAAGCAGCAGCCTGTGGCTTAACAGCATAGAACTCAATGACAAGATCTCCTTTTGAACTACCCATCGAATCTCGCTGATTATTTTGAATACGCTGACTCCAAGATACTATCTTAACCGCATTAGAAAACCTGGCAATATCCCAAAATGCAGTTATCACATCTCTGGTCTTACCACTGAATCGGACGGAGGCTCTGAGCGTCCGAACGACTTCGCCTGTATCTGATACCCAGTCAAAGCTATTCATTACCACTGCGTTCTGATCAAAAACCTTTTCGCATTGCTTTTGAATATCTAACTTCACAGTTCCCGAATCGGCATAAAACCGAGACGTGGCTTCATTTATGATTTCGTTGACTGCATAAGCGTCTGACTCCAACAAATCCTTTCCCTCAAGTAGCAATTGCAACTTTTCTAGCTGTCGGCTCTTAGCGATCAATTTCTCGTTCTGCTGACTTTGAAATTCATATAGCGGAACCAGAGCAAAGTTGATTCCTGCCAAAAAAAACACAATAACTAGCAGATTGTTTCTGGATAGGAAAATCTTCACTTTGTGGGACTCTCTTGACTGATCGCGGACTGATCTGATGTCAGATTATTTTGAAGAAAATAGACATTCTCTGGTTTAGTTAATTCATTTTTTAGTAGTATTTTTATAGAAAACTGTTCAGAACCACCTTTTTCCCGCACCGAATTTACGTATTCGGCAGATGCAACTCTCGCGTCTACCGATAAAGAACCGAGCACTTCACTCGCTCGTTTTGCAAGGCCATAGATAACTATGACTTGATCATTTCCGTTCACTCTAGTCAGCTGAACACCCTGTTTTTTCAGATCTAGAAAAAGATCCCAGAATATCCAATTAGGCGAAATATCGATAAAAATTTTATTATACGCCTCCAAAACCTGCATTTTATCAGAGATGATTCTCCTGAGGGCTACTGATTGTTGTGCGGGCGCCTTAAGCTCAGAAAGACGATAATCTACCAAATTTAGGGATAGGGAAAGGTACAAAAAAACCCCAATAGTGTAGACTGTAAAAATCGCTGAAATCAACTTAATCGATGTCTTCCAAGGAAAAAACTGGGCACTGTTAAACTTAAATGGCACCAAAAATCTGAGGGGATATTTAAGCAACGCTTCAATCAAACCTGCACACATGTGCTGGGAAAAGTCTTCGGCGTCAACTTTCAACCAGTGTTTTGAGTCTACTCCCGTGATTGTTTGAACATACTGAACAGATTGAATTTCATCCGCCGGGGAGAATACAGTAGAAAAAAGGCCACTAGAGCCATCCACTGTGAGAACCGATCTTTTTAAGCGGTTCGTGAGCACAGCTTTTGAAGAAAAAAGCTCTCGGACACAAACAGATTCAGGAAGAATAAGCCATGGGCGAGACGGCAAATTTTCAAAAACGCTTTCATTAAAAATCCAGCTAGTTACACGGTGCGAACTTTGGTTCAATCTATCAATAACGGTATATCTGTCACCAACATATGGAGAGTCAGTCAACTGTTGCGATAGAATATGCTTGAGATCCTTAGCATCTCCCACAGCATAATCGCGCACAGTTTCATGGTAATGGTCGCGTGCAATAATCAAAATCTGTTTAGACTGACTATTTTTAGCTAGTTTCAAGGTGGAATCAGGCCGCGCGTCGGGAGTAAAATCATACATTTCCGACGACCAAAAACCGACACGACGCATTAAAAACCGACGAACTGTCTTGCCAAACTTGTCTACGAAATTTTCAGCGAAAAATATGCTCATATACGATTTCCGTCGAAGCCGAGTAACTATGTAAGGTGATAAGACACCCTATTGTTCTCCTAGTATATCGAAAATATTCTGCCGCTGCAGAGCTATACTGTCTCGACGAGATAATTAATTTTTCTGGACAATCTCAAACGGTGGATCAGTATCAGTATTCAATTCTATTTTCCACGTCTGAGAGTAACTCACCACGCTGTCTGAAAACGATATTGATATTTTCCTCCGTCGTGAATTTGAAACAGTATATTCGAAAACACCTAATTCACCACGAATATATTGCGTTAATTCATGCCGATTGACTAGGCTACTGCTACGACCTGAAATTATCCTGTCACTTAGACTATCACTAAGCACCGCTCTTATAAGAGTTGCCGGTGAATTGTATATGTTAGTCTCCAGTGGTGCATCCAAATCCGAAACAGTCAATAACTGAGAGGTCAAGTCCGATTGATCCGCAAAAATCCACCGCAATGGATCCTCTGTCTGAGAAAATCCGTCAAGATAACCTTCACCTGTTTGAAGTGTCAAGGGCTCGACATCACCTCGCAACCAACTAGAAAAGTCAGGATCCTGAAAATCTGACCAAATTCCTAAATAACGCTCAACATCCTGTTCGCTGAGTCCTCTTGCAAGCAAAAATTTTGACCATAAAGGATGGTGAGGAAACATTTGGGGCAGCAGTCCATTCAAATCATTCACGCTAACCTTAGCACCATTGTGCCATTCAATTTCTTGTCCATATAAGTTTAAATCGGGAGAACTTGACTGTAATTCAGAGGAAGCGGAAACCCGAATTATATCTGATAGCTGTAAAAATATAACCTCACTCATGGTACTGTAAACAACCAACTGAGCCCTAATACGCTGGTCTAACTCGTTTGCTATCCCTACTTGACTGCGTGCAGTCTTTGTAAATTGCAGCGCAAGCAAAGATATCACCATAGCAATGAGTAGTACCTGCAGCAAGGCGACACCAGACTGGGAGGTCTTGCTAGTTAAGGGAGGGGGGATGTATACTAACAATTGCAGTCATCAGAGAGTGAGTTGATTTGAGTACCCAATGCATCTCTTTGTTTACGCTTGGATCCTGCGTAACGAGAGAGAATCCCTGGTTTCATAGCAGCAACGTTACCATAAACATCAACATTTCCCTCGTCCTTTTTAAAGCTCAATCGAGTTTGCAATGGCATAAGAGATATTGTCAGCGCGTTGTAGCTTGGGAGCCACTCTGCTGACCCAGGCGGCTTAACCCCTTCAACGCCATTTTTCGACTCCAATGATGGCCATCCAAAATATTCAAATAACGGCTGACCCACTGATTGAAAAAGCACAATAGGCGCAGTAAAGGGTATGTCTTGTTGAGAATATCGCAGAACGTCTTCGCTCATCGGCCACTCCTCATAAACAACATCATAGTCAAGATTTTGTGTTTGAACTACCGAAAAGCGCACAACTGCAGGTTTACCTGGCAAATAAACAGACTTACGGGATACCGCCACAAAACCATTGCGGTTTCCTTCAAAATACAGGTTCGGATTATTGTCGATATCGAGAGTGACATATGGCATCAAACTATCCAAAACTTCTTGCACTAACATTACATTACGAATGTTTATCAATGATTCTTCGAATTTGCCAACTCGGCCCTCCCAACTACTAGAGAAAAGACCCGACGCGGAACTACCGATCAACACTATTAAGGATAGCAACAAGGTAGTCACCAACATTTCTATGAGCGTAAATCCTTTGTAAGACTTCACCAACTGACCTCGTAAAAATGGTAGTTGCGATACAAAGAACCGGATTCAAGAGAGAACTCGACACGCCAATAATAGTATTCCAATTTATCTCCTAAAGTTACATTTTCTTGCACGATTTTCGGCGGTTGACCAATCTTAATTAAAGATGCATTCCACCGATAAACAGTTTCTCCATAGGTGCCCTCACCCGAACTAACCTCACCATAGTCAGATTTCCTGATTTCATCAGTAACTATCTGACGAACTGGAATAACCACAGCAGAAATTTCTAAAGACTGTTCCGCTTTGCTACTACTCAACAGCGCACCGCGATACACCATCGTCATGGTGGCAATAGTTAGGAACAAAATAAATCCAGCAAGCAACACTTCAAGCAGAGTGAAACCCTGCTGCTGCCTAGGAGACATTAGATCGCTCCATAACACCAGAGGCGAGACGCCGAAACAGAGAGCTCAGATCTAGCGTTCTAGGTTTACCG
>Ga0233426_10003808_pt1 | contig 11642 bp, 9 predicted proteins | sample SI_118_April2016_6_FD_179875 | JGI IMG/M metagenome (GOLD analysis project Ga0233426, IMG submission 179875) | Seawater microbial communities from Saanich Inlet, British Columbia, Canada - SI_118_April2016_10_MG | ecosystem: Environmental > Aquatic > Marine > Inlet | place: Canada: British... | reverse complement strand
ACGCTTTAGGTAGCGTATAGTAAAAAAGTATAAATACCCCTAAATCATAACCGCTTAAACAAAAAAAGGTGTCTAAATAATAGACACCTAATCACAAATAGTTCTAACTAAAAACTGCTCAATGAAATTCAAAGATAAATTGTTTGAGCTTTATATGGAATACGTACTTCTACGTAATTTTTACCAACATCACAATATGATTATAAATAGATTATTGACGTAAAACAAGCAATCGGTATTGTAATTACTTCACCCTTGAGATTTCATTGAAAACCAAAATAGTGAGAAAGATATTCACTTAAAACCGCATAACCAATTTTACAAATAATGAAGGAAAATTAGACAAATTAACACCACAAGACCACCTATTATTAACGCAAAAAGAAGCGCAAAAAAGAAATCAGAAAACTCGTGATAGTTATTATTCATTTTTTATTGCAATTAACAGAAACGATATAAACCAAACAATACCAACTTCTTGGTATACGTTACTAGCATCACAAAATGAGTATTTCATGTAAATTCAGATTCTAGCACATCTATATCTTCAAAGAAGAGTTTTCATTAATAAACAAAATAACCGATAATTAATGTATAATCCATAATTCAAAAAATTAGATTAAAACTCCTTATAATTCTAAAGTGTCAATTTGGTCAGAAAGTAAACGAAGTTTTCCATTTAATTCTGAATTTGATATTTTCAAATTTTTAATATCAGATTGCAAACTTTCTATTGTTGTCATTAAATCAAGAATTGTTTGCTTTAATCTTAATATGTCTGTCATATTTTGTTGGTTTAGTTAAATGTTGCACAACATTTGTATTTAGTTACCAGTAACTATATATCTATTATATGCGCACTAAAAGGCGTTTTTATCTAAAATTTAAACATTCAAATTTATCCAACTTACTGTAAGTTTTTTATGATAAATATCAGTTGGATAGTAGTTCTAGGAAGAGTGTTACGGAATACCGTATTGGAAATATTTAAAACTGGTCATAGTCTTGACAAGTATTCAGCAAAGTTTTAGTTAGTTCCAAAAACAACATCTTCAATAGCACTTACTACTAAACAGAATAACCCATTAAATCCCTTTAAAATGTATTTCTGTGCATATAGTAGTAAGCATGTTTGAGAGTAAAATATCATAGATGTAAAACAAAAAAAACAGAAGCAGACTGCAGTGTATACAAAATCGAACCAACCGAAATAAGAAGACACACTAATAAAAATGGTCTACTTCTGTTTATAACACAAAAATAGGAAATAACAACATTTCAGAAACTGATATTTGTCATAAAAAACTACATTTGCTGTATGTAGATTTGCTTTAATTTGAACATAAAGTCTTACTTACTTTTAACAAGCATGCTATGAATAAATTTATAAAAATTCCAAAAACAAAGATATTTGAAAGGCTAATAATTATAATATTATTAATAAGTCTAGGTTTTTTACTAATTAGGGAGAATTACGCAAGTAGAATTATCAATCGTTTTGAAGGAGGCGAATTCGTGTATACCTATGATAAAAACCCTAATTTTTTTAAAGAAACAGAATTATACGACTATTATAAGGAAAAAGGAAATGTTGTTATGTTAGGAAACTCAATAACATATCAATGTAGATGGGATGAATTGCTGCAAAGGCATGATATAATTAATCAAGGTATTGGTTCGGATATAACAGAGGGGTTTTTACAAAGAATGAAATATGTTTTTAAAACTGAACCTAAGGTGTGTTTTGTTATGGGTGGCATAAACGACCTTTCTAGAAATATTAGTAGTATAAAAATTAACTCTAATATTGAAAAAATTATAGACACTCTGCAATCAAGGGATATTGAACCCGTTGTTTACTCAATATTATTTGTATCAAAAAAACATGAAAAAAATAATCCTACACTTAACTCAAGAGTTAAAGAAACAAATAAACTATTAAGGCAAACTTCTATAAATAAAGGAATTGACTTTATTGATTTAAATAAGTTAATGGGAAATAATAATAGTTTAAAAGAAGAATATTCTTATGATGGTGTTCACCTAAATGGTATTGGTTACCAAAAATGGGGAGAAATAATAGACCCTATTATTAAAAGAAAATTAGGTGAAAGTTAGATGTTACTTTCGTTTATTTAAACAAACCTAATTGATTTGGGTTGTAGTTTTTTTGGTAGTCTTTAATAATAATGAATTTATATCCTACCCTAGTTAATATATTACATACCCCCCTTAGTGATTTACAAGGTCGAGTATAAACATGACTAACAGGCGATGTACAGACTGAAAAACGGTTATAGATATTGACCCTACCCCTATTTTCAATAGTTTTGAGAGTAGGGTTTTTAATTTTTCCCCTAATATTCCCCCTAAAAAATCAAAATTCTAACCTATTTGAATACTTGTCGAGTAGATGCCCAGTTTTAAAACTTCTTATTTCGGTTATGTTGTTATGCTCTGAATTATAAACCACCTCAATAAAAAACTTGTCTATGGCGAAACAGTTAATGGGCATCCCTGAATTTATTTTAGAAATCTATTGTTAATGCAACTGATAAATTATTTTAGTTACGAAAAGTTATTTGACCTTTCTCTAATACTTAAAATTCTTTCTTTTCTATGTACATGTAGGTGATTATATATGGTATTTCAACATTAATATAGTTAAGAAGAATATAACCGTAATAGACAACTTATTTTTACTATATTTTCCGATAGTTTTAATTGTTAGATTCCTTCAGAGCGTACGAATGACTATCCTGTGGGTTGGTTAATAGGAAGTTTTTACCTCTGGAGAATCTATTTATAAAAAGTGTGAGGAATTTATCTTTATTTAAATTGCTGAATACTTGTCAAGACTACTACCGTATTTAAAACTCCTTACTATTATTGTGTTATGTTCTGCATTATAAACAACCTCTAACAAATAAGTTAAGATTTACAGTTAGACAGCTAAGAACAGTTTTAAAACCCCCTCCAGATATGCTTCTTGTTATTAACTACCAACCACGGAAGAATCCACATACCCAAAAGAAGTTCAGTTTTAAACTTTGTTGTAAGGTAGTCAATTAAATTGAAAATAGTTTTTTGTAAAGACTTTAGATTAGCATACTTGTCAAGGCTATGACCATATTTAAAACTTCTTACTTCTGTTATGGTTTTAAACACCACTCATCTATACAAATACGTGCTTGAACGACACTTATGAGTTAGTGGTGGAAAAATTGAAGCCTTAAAGATATATAAATGGTATATTTAACCAAATTTGTTTAATAAACAGTTGATTAATAGCAATAAAAAAAGGGTGAATTATCTTGGTTGGTTTTCACTCTTTCTTTTTATGCCTAATATTTAAATCATAGAATACTTATCAAGGCTAATTCCAGATTTAATACTTCTAATTTCGCTAACGGTGTTGTGCTTAGCATCAGAAACCACTTCAACAAAAAACTTGTCTCTAGCGCAACAATTACAACGCTGCCCATGACCAATATGGTTGTCTAAAAAGTGCCGTATTGGTTATGGCTTCCATGCCGTGCGTTCATTTAGTTCTAATTAGTTAAACCAGTATATAGTCATTTAGTAATATTCTATTTCTCTTTCTAAGATATATTGTGGTTTATCATTTTTAAAGTCTATACGCTTTATCCAATTATTTTTAGTGTCCAGTTCATATTTATAAGTGTATTCACAATCTACAATCCAATCAGATTTATGTCTATTCCTCTCAATTTCATTTCCTTTATCATCATATTTAAATGTGTATCTATACTCTAAACTCCCATCCGATTTATAATAGTCCCACAGAATTTGATTCCCTTTATCATCATATACATAACTAGATTTATAATCTAAACTCCCATCAGATTCATATCTATTCCTCTCAATTTCATTCCCTTTATCATCATATACATAACTAAATTTATAATCTAGACTCCCATCCGATTTATATCTATTCCTCTCAATTTCGTTCCCTTTATCATCATATTTAAATGAAAAATAATACGTTAAACTACGATCTGATAAATATAAGTTCATCTCAATATTATTGCCTTTACTATCATATTTAAATGTAGTTTTAGAAGATAAACTTCCATCTGATCCATAATCGTCCTGCTCAATTCTATTTCCTTTATCATCATATTTCTTATAAATTTGTGTCTTTCTAGCTCCTTTGCTAATCTCACCCAATTTATCAACCGCAACAAAAGAAAATTCTCTTACAGATTTTACATTTCCTTTTAGATTATCTTCTTCCAAGCTATTCTTTTTTTTATCAGTTGAGCAACTCAATATAAATGCAAATAACACTAAGGCTAATAAAGTTTTAGGTTTCATAATGGACACTATTAATCAGAAATTAAAGGTAATTAACTCCTTATGATTATTAGATGACGAATGTCATTTAAATCAACAAGAAATAATATAAGTTAGTATGTTTCGGGATGCCGTATTGAAACTATTTAAAACTTTGCAGAATACTTATCAAGGCTATGGCCAGGTTTAAAAGGTCTTACTTCTGTTATGGTTTTAAATACCACTCATCTACACATATTGGTATTTAAACTACACCTATTGGTTAATGACAGAAAAATTAAACCTTATAGGGATTTAATGAATACATTTAATCATTCTCTCACAAGTAGACTTTTTAGTACAATTAAAGAAAGGGTGAAGTATCATGGTTGATGTTCACTCTTTTCTTTTTACAAAATATTCAGACGAAGCGTACTTGTCATGACTATACCATATTTAAAACTTCTTCCTCGACAAATATCAATCATAGAAATCATAAAAAAAAGAGGCTCTCTCTCACAAGTAACCTCTCTCTTACAATATAATTAACTAACCAACACAAAAGTAATAGAAAAGTATTACAAAAAAAACAACTTCTAGATATATTTTCATAAACATCAAAAAATGATTATTAATAGGTTCTGCACGTTTGATGAAAAGTAAGTATAGCTCTTTTTTAGAACTTAAATCATTAAAAAAATTCAACTATAACGTTTATATAATGCTAGTTGTGTCTATAAAAAGGTAGCAAAGCAAAACTATAAAATAATAAAGTGACGCATAGTGTAAGGTTCAGGATTTAAAGATTTTTAGTCAGCAAAAAGGATAATTGCCAGAGTATAGATGATAAAAAAACCAATTATTGTTGAATGGCTTTTAAATGAGCATACACAGGATTTCCTTGTATTTTCATCTCTACTTTTCTTTCAAAAATCTTAATACCTTTTACTTCATTAAGTTTTCCGTCTGGAGCGAAAGCTTTTACACCATAAAATTCTCCATTTTCATTTATAGCTTTAACATGAATAATATTACCTGAACGGCTAATGCCTTTTACATCTAGTTTTACATTATCTTCAGTTAATGCTTTAATATCGTAAATAGTACCGTTTCTACCTATGGCTTTTACGGGTGCATATTCGTCTGTACTTTGCATTATTTTAACTGGTAATTCCGCCCCCTCTACAAATGCCTTAATATTCATAAAACTATGTTGTTTAGAGTCTTGTGTAGCTTTTACATCAAATGTATTGCCTTCAGCATCAAAAGCTTTTACATCTAGGTTTTTACCATCAGCAGTTACCGCCTTAATATTCCAGATAATTCTTTCAAAATCATTTTCATATATTCCTTTCTCTTTATTTTTTTTGGGCATTATAAAGTCATCCTCATTATCAGATGGATGCATCGCTTTAACATGTGCATGGACATTTAGGCCTTTTAATGACATCTCCCTGTCCTTCGTATTAATTTTTATTCCTTTAATATCATTAAGTTTTCCGGTAGGTGAAATAGCTTTTACACCATAGAACTTCCCCTTTTTGGTAATGACTTTCATAATAACAATATTATCAAATCTAGTCACTCCTATTACCTGCAGTTTTTCGCCTTCTGCTGTTACTGCTTTAATTTTGTACGCATTACCTTCATTACTAATAGCTACAACAGGAGTAAATTGATTTTTACTCACCAATATCTTAACGGGTAATTTCTCACCGTCCATAATAGCTTTTACATCTAATAAGTTATCTTGATCGGAGTTTTGAATGGCCTTTACGTCGAAGGGTTTTCCCGAATTATCAAAGCCTTTAATATCTATGCTTTGTCCATCTGGAAGGATGGCTTTAACATTCCAAAAAATATCCTCAACTTTTACAATTTCATCTGTTTCAGTTTTACTTGTTTTATCTTTTGAAGGACTATTATTACAGGCCGTGAATAAAAATAAAAATCCAAGAATAAATAAATTATAACAGATCGTTCTAATAAATAATTGGTTCGAATTTTTCATAATAAAAATTTTACATTTGAACTTTAAAGTTAAAAGAAGATGATATAATTTTTCATGATATTCGTCATATAAAAATAAGAAACTGAAGTTGTTAAATTTTGGTCTGTAATTGTCCAGTCACTACAAGATTTGAAATTTCTTACTTCGGTTATGGTGTTGTGTTCTGCATCACAAACAACATCTCCGTAATTAACTTAGTACTCGACAAAAAAATAACCCATTAAAACGCACTAAAACACGTTTGGAGATATGGACTAAAACTGCCAACAAATATGCCACTTTATTAAAGATGCAAAATCAAACAGAAGCACACAAAAGCATAATTATTTAAACCAACCAAACCAAATATGAAACTATGCAAATAAAAATTGTGTGCCTCTATTCGTAAGACCAAAATAGAAAACAACACCATTTTAGTAAATGATAAATATCAGTCTGAATAATAACGAATAAACCATACCAAAGGCAGCAACGTGACCCCCCAAAAGGCACTAAAATACTTTTTAAATGTAAAACAACGGCCTACTAAACACCTTGAGAAGATATAAAACGGCTTATCTTAAATATAAATGTTTAGATAGTAAATGATTGTAACTGCCAAATAAAGTTTCAAATACGATGTGTTCTTACTCCTATTAAATGTTTTGAAGGTTATGATATCATGATTACTTATTGATGGAACACTCTATTTCTAGAGAAAAAATAATGAAGAATTACCATTCTGTTTCTTGTTCTCTATCCGTTAAAAAATTAAACAAACTTTTATTTAATCCATTAAACAAACCTTCTATTTGAGATGGAACTTTTTCGTAATCTTTTTCTAAATTTCCTTCTTTTGTGTGGAACTCACTTTCTTTTAATTTTATCTTTTTATCTTTTTCGTTTCCAGGTATTGCATAAGAAAACTTCTTTATCTTAAACTTATATTCGTCATCAATAAATTTGATTTCAATCTCGTAGGTTGAATCAAAACAACTGTAATCTGACTTAGAGCCAAAACAAATAGCATTATTTGTAATACCCTTAAAAACTATTTTTTTATTTTTTTTTCCTTTATCAGCTTGGTCTTCTTGATCTGAGGTTTTCTTTTCCTTTGTTATTACATCTAAAGTACCATACTTTTCTTCAATCCATTCTTTACTTTTATTAAATAAAGCTTCTTTATCCATTCCTGTAATATTAACAGTTATTTGATCCGAACTTAATCCTTCAGAAGTGAAAGAAACCTTTTCAACATCATTGTTATTATTTTGAGCGTAGGTAATTGCTGTAATTAAAATTGTAAAGATTAGGGTTGTAGTCTTCATGGTTAATTTTGTTTTAAGAAAAAAAGTTTTTATTCTAGTTAAAAGTTAATAAACAATTTTAAATTTAATTTTGTTAATTGAAAAAACAAACACATATTTTTAGTTGCATTTTCTTATACGTCAAATGGTTTAATAAACATCTTCTACAGTTTTTTACTGCATTTTTATTTTATAAACCTAATGTTTTTATTCCTTTTAAGCAACTTAATCTACTCGTTTTCAATCAGCATTTCTTTATCTAAAACCGTTCTAAAACCAACATGCTCCGCTGATGAATCCGTACTTGTCCCCATTCTAGAAGATATTCTATAACTAGCACAATACGAATCACTGCACAAAAATGAGCCGCCCTTGATTACTTTTTCTTGCAAATAAGGCTGACTAGGATTGTACGCTTTATCTGCGCCTTGAGGATTAATAACCTCAACTTTTTTTGCTGTTAATTCCTCGTAATACTTAATGTTATACCAATCAGAAACAAACTCCCAAACATTACCTGCCATATCATACAGCCCAAAACCATTTGGTGGATAGGTTTTTACTGGAGCCGTTCTCTCAAAACCATCTTCTAAAGTATTATTTACAGGAAACTCACCTTCCCAACTATTTACCATTTTTGAGAGCAGAGATCTATCATTACCCCACAAATAAGTCGTACCCGTTTTATTTCCTCTAGCTGCGTATTCCCATTCTGCTTCAGTTGGTAAACGTCTTCCTGCCCATTTGCAATACGCTAAAGCATCTTCATAACTTATGTGTACAACAGGGTGATTATCTTTGCCTTCAATACTGCTATCAGGTCCACTTGGGTGTCTCCAGTTAACACCAATTTCCCATCGCCACCATTGTGAAAAATCATATAAATTAGGCACCGAAGATTTTGTTTTCTTAAACAATAGTGACCCTGGTTGTAAAATACTATCATGTGGTTTAGGTGTCCCTTCTGGCAATTGTTTTTTCATGGCCTCCCAATCAATTTCACGTTCTGCAATAGTGATATAGCCTGTTTCGTTTACAAAATTTTTAAACGCAGCATTAGTTACCTCTGTTATATCCATAAAAAACCCATCAACCGTAACCGGGTGCTGTGGTTTTTCATGACTCATAGCCATTTTATCTTGTTGAACAGCGCCTTGTAAAAATGAACCTGCCGGAATCCAGAGCATACCTTCTGGTAGATTTGTAGAAAGACTATCCGCTACTTTTTTATAGATGTTTTCATCTGTTTTTTTATCTTCAATTAAAGCTTCGGCTTTATTTTCTTTACATGCTATTATTACTAAGTAGCATAACGCCATTAGAATTAAGTACTTTAATTTATTCATATTACTATCATAAAATTATTTCTGTAAATGTATTTATTAATTACTTTAAAACCCACTTATCGTATTTAAAGTGTTTTTTTAACACAAGTTATTTCCTTTACTTTCTATCGGTTTTAATTACATTTGCATAACATTAATACTCGCGTTTATGATATATTCTATGACAGGTTACGGAAAATCTGTTTTGCAATTACCAACAAAAAAAGTAACCATAGAGCTTAAATCTTTAAACAGTAAAAATTTAGATTTAAATGCTAGAATGCCCTCTATTTATAGAGAAAAAGAATTAGCTATAAGAAAAATTTTAGCAGATAAATTGGTTCGTGGAAAAGTAGATTTTTCAATTTATGTAGAAGCTACTGCAGAAGATACCTCTACGCAAATAAACACGCCTGTTGTTAAGCAATATATCGAGCAATTAAAAAATGTAGTAGATGGTGACGAAATAGATATGCTAAAAATGGCTGTTCGTTTTCCAGATGCACTTAATACGGTTCGAGAAGAAATTAATGAAAATGAATGGAAATCTATTGAAGCTGAAATACACCATGCTATTGAGGATTTGAATAATTATAGATTAAACGAAGGGAAAGTTCTTGAAATTGACTTTAATAACCGTATTGTTACCATAAATGAATTACTTGATAAGGTTATTGCCATGGATCCTGAACGTGTTGAGGGTGTGCGAGAACGTTTATTAAAAGGTGTTGAAGAATTAAGAGAAAAATACGACGAAAATAGGTTTGAGCAAGAACTGGTATATTATATTGAAAAATTTGATATTACTGAAGAAAAAGTACGCTTAAAAAACCATCTCAATTATTTTACAGAATCTATAAATTCAAAAGATTCTAACGGAAAAAAACTAGGGTTTATTAGTCAGGAAATGGGCAGAGAGATAAACACTATTGGTTCTAAAAGTAACTACGCACCCATGCAACAATTGGTTGTTGAAATGAAAGACGAACTGGAAAAAATTAAAGAACAGTTATTGAATGTGTTGTAGTTCAGTTTACAGTCACAGTCGCAGTATTCAGTCAAAAAAAGTAAGTATTTGTGTTAGAAGAAAAAAGCAAGAATAAACAAGGTAAACTCATCGTGTTTTCAGCTCCATCAGGTTCAGGAAAAACAACTATAGTTAGGCATTTATTAGGCGTTGATAATTTAAACTTAGAATTTTCAATATCTGCAACTTCGAGAGAAAAACGTGGGGAAGAAGCGCACGGTAAAGACTATTATTTTCTTTCTGCAAAAGAATTTAAAAACAAAATTAAGAGTGATGCTTTTTTAGAGTGGGAAGAAGTCTATCGAGATAATTTTTACGGCACCTTAAAAACCGAAGTGGAGCGTATTTGGGCGCTAGGTAAAAATGTAATTTTTGATATTGATGTTTCTGGCGGACTGCGTATTAAACGAAAATATCCTGAGCAAACCTTAGCTGTTTTTGTAAAACCACCAAGTATTGACGCATTGAAAATACGATTGAAAAAGCGCAAAACTGAGAGTGAAGACAAAATAAATATGCGTGTTGCCAAAGCTTCGGCAGAATTAGCAACAGCGCCTTTATTCGATACTATAATTGTTAATGATAATTTGGACGAAGCGCTTATAGAAGCTGAAAAAAAAGTTGGTGATTTCATAAATTCTTAAACATGAAACATGCAGTACTAAAACACTTTACTTTAAACTCATTTTATAAATGTTGCATTGCCTGCTCCGACAATTTCGGAGTAACCTTTTAAAAACAATAAATTTGAACACATGAAAATCGGGTTATATTTTGGTTCTTTCAACCCCATACACATCGGTCATTTAGTTATTGCTAATCATTTGGCAGAGTACAGCGATTTAGATCAAATTTGGTTTGTAGTAACGCCACATAATCCATTTAAAAAGAAAAGTAATTTATTAGATGATTTCCAGCGTTTAGAAATGGTTTATCGCGCAACACAAGATTATACCAAACTTAAACCTAGCGATATTGAGTTTAACTTACCGCAACCAAATTACACCATAAATACACTGGTCCATTTACAAGAAAAACATCCTGATTATGCCTTTTCTTTAATTATGGGTGAAGACAACTTAAAAAGTTTTCATAAATGGAAAAACTATGAACTTATTCTAGAAAACCATCATATATACGTTTATCCCCGAATTTCAAAAGACAGAGTAGAAACCCAATTTGATGGACACAAAAACATTCATGTTATTGATGCTCCCATCATGGAGCTCTCTTCAACGTTTATCAGAAAATCTATAAAAGCTGGTAAAAATGTACAACCCATGCTCCCGCAACACGTTTGGGAATATTTGGACGAAATGAATTTTTATAAGTAATTAAGTACTTCCATTTATAAAAAAATAAAAAAAAACCAACTTTTTCAAGTTGGCTTTTGAACATAAGTTAATTAGATTTTCATGTTCTTAATCTAGATTTGGGTTTCTTAATCTAAACTTGGGATTCTTAATACTTGACCAGGATATATTTTATCTGGGTGAGTAAGCATAGGTTTATTCGCTTCAAAAATAACAGGGTATTTCATAGCGTTTCCATAATATGCTTTTGCAATTTTTCCTAAAGTATCACCGCTAGCAACCGTATGAAATTGCGCTACTGGTTCTTCATGTTCCACAGTCATTTGATCATCAACAGTTGCAATACCATTTGAGTTTCCAACAACCAAAACTACTTTTTCTCTG
>Ga0233426_10003795_pt1 | contig 11663 bp, 8 predicted proteins | sample SI_118_April2016_6_FD_179875 | JGI IMG/M metagenome (GOLD analysis project Ga0233426, IMG submission 179875) | Seawater microbial communities from Saanich Inlet, British Columbia, Canada - SI_118_April2016_10_MG | ecosystem: Environmental > Aquatic > Marine > Inlet | place: Canada: British... | reverse complement strand
TTCTTGACCTTCATGTTCATCATGATTATGTTCGTGTCACTCTAGTAGTGTTACATAGTTTTTTAATTCTATATTTTTACTGTATTCTTCTTTTAAGATAAAAGCATCTAGTTCTAATCAAGTTGAGAATATAATATCTGCGTTTGTTAGTGTTTTTATATCTGATGGTTTCAAATCAAATGTATGAGGAGAAAATCCAGCTGGAATAATACTATTCACATCTACTTTATCTCATCAAATATATTGTGCTATAGATGCAAATGGTACAATAGTACTCACTACTTGTAGTGATTTATCACTTTGGTTTTCAGTAGCTATATTATTACTATTATTAGCTGTACATGAAACTAGAAAAAGAGTAAATATTAAAGTAAATATTATTTTTTTCATTTTTTATTTTTAAGTTATAAAATGCAAATCATTTGCATTTTTACTTATTTTTATTTTTAAGTCAAATAAAAAGAGAAATTAAATTATTAATTTCTCTTTTTTTATTTTTACTTAATTTTATACCTCTATCTTATAGAGATATTTATTTTTCAAAATATCTCTATAAAAATTGGGTAAAACAAAACATAACTTCCTATATAAATATTTATTTCCTCCTTTAATATTCTCTAGGCATATACACTATACTCATAGCGTATTAACACAACATTAATTTTTGAGACTTTTTTTTAATTAGAATTGACATATTTTTAAAATATTGTATTTGGAACTATTTAAATAGTGAATTTATATGATTGCATAAGCAATAATTGCAATAATAGATTTTATTTTATTTATATATAAATTATTATTAAAAATTAATATTATATGCTATAATTTCATATATATGTTAAATAATTAATAATTTTATGTATCCATCTCTAAAGATTCTTAAAAAATCATGTAAAAAATTCTGATATGAATTTGATATAATTGATGATGTTTCTAAAAATTTATTTCAAGTAAGTGATTGAAATAGATTTTTCTTTGCGAATAATCATCAAACTGGTATGTTTCCGATTAATCATAATTTTTCATCATCTATAGTAGCAGATAAAGCTTTTTGTTATCAAATATTAAAGAAACATAATTTTAGAATTCCAGAGTGAAAACATTTTTTTATTAATAGTGATTATAATGGTTTTATTCACAATGATAATAAACAAGTAAATATAAATAAATATGTAAATACTCTTTGATACCCTATATTTGTAAAACCTAATAATGCTTCTTTGTGAAAATGAGCAGAAGTTATTTATAATAATAAGGATTTAAAAAAACATTTAGAAGAAATTAAAAATATTTCTGATATTTGTTTAGTACAAGAATATGTAAAAGCTCAAGAATATAGAATATTTGTTGTAAATTGAGAAATTCAATTTACCTATAAAAGAAGTTCAGCAAATATTAAATGAGATTGAAAAAATAATATTAAAAAATTATTGAAAAAAGCTTCTCATTTAGAATTTTTAAATAGTAAATTTTTCTTATGAGAATTAATCAAGAAAAATTTAACTCTTAATTCTATACTCCCTAAGAACGATTTTATTAATTTACATTCAAAATCTAATATTTCTGCGGGTTGAGAAATTTCTGAATTTAAAATAAATCATTGAATTAAATTAGAAAAATGGGTGAAAAAATTAGTATCAAAATTTGATATATGAGTTTGTGGTATAGATATATTTGCACCGAAATGAATTAATTCACCAAAAGATTTTATAATTATAGAACTTAATAGTAATCCTTCATTAGTAGCTACTTATGAACTGTGATATAAAAAATTGGTATTAAGTATTTGGAAAAAAATTATGATGTCTTACTTTTGAAAGAAAAATAATCTTGATAGAAAATATAGATGAATATCTAATATTTTATCTAAAAATAAGAAATCAAAAAAAATAAAAAGCTCTCTATAGTGCTTTTTATTTTACAAAATATTTTTTAATATTATATTTAGAAATAATAATTTTAAAAAGTAGTAAATGAAATCAAAAATAAATAAAATTTTAGAAGAAATAAAATTTAAAAAAGATGAACTATTAAAAGAATATGAAAAACTCAGAGAAAAATATGACTTTGAATTTATAAAATGAAAAATTGTTTTCTCTCAAAAGAAACAAGAAGAAAATAAAAAATTCAAATTAGGAACATTTAAGTATATGTTATGATCACAAATTCGTCATATTATTTCTATGCCATTTATTTATGCAATGATTATTCCAGCAATTATATTAGATATATTTCTATTTATATTTCAAAATATTTGTTTTAGATTGTATGGTATACCTCTAGTAAAAAGAAATGAGTATATATCAAGTGAAAGAAAGCATTTAGATTACCTAAATTTGATTCAAAAAATAAATTGTTTATATTGTTCATATGTGAATGGAATTTTCTCCTATGCTGTTGAAGTAGGGGGGAGAACAGAAAAATATTGGTGTCCTATAAAGCATGCAAAGAAAAATAATACTTTTCATAACTGGCAAGATCAATTTGCTGACTATGGTGATGCTGAATGATTCCAAGAATCTTTTACATCTAATAAAGAATATTTTAATAAAAAATAAGAAACAGTTATGTTTCTTATTTTTTTAGATTAAAAATTTTATGTGAATTATCTAAGATAGTATCTTCAACTACTTTTGCTGATTCAGGTCTCAATTCTATTAGTTTTTCTAGAACATATTGAGTATAACTGGGTTCATTTTCTTGTTTTCCTCTATAAGGAGCTGGAGTGAGAAATGGAGCGTCAGTTTCTATTAGTATATTTTCTAGTGGGATATTCGCAGCTGTTTGAGCTATATCCGAAGCATTTTTAAATGTAACTATTCAACTAAAACTCATCATAGCTGTAGGAGAAATTTCAAAACATTTGTTTGCAAAATCTAGGTTTTCAGAGAAACAATGAATTATAAAGTTTGTACAATTATTTTCTCTTAATACTCTGAGAATATCTTCTCAAGAATTTCTGTTATGAATAATAATCGGAAGATTATATTTTTTTCATAACTCTATATGTGCTATAAAATATTCTTCTTGTAGTTTCTTTTGTTTTTCTAATTCTATAGGATCTTCACTTACCCAATAATAGTCTAATCAAGTTTCTCAAATTCAGACAATATTTTCAGGATTATTTCTGAGATATTTTTCTAATATTTGTATATCTTGTTCTAATGTATGTGTTGTTTTTAATACATCAGTTGGATGAATTCAAACAGTTGAATAAATATAATCATAGTTAATAGAAAGAGCTACAGATTGAAGGGAAGTATGAATATCAGTTCAAATAGAGACCAAATATTTTCAATCTGATCTCTCGAAGTTATTCAGTATGTCTGTTAAGTTTTTTTCTTTTGCTAAATATGGATGACAATGTGTATCTATAAACATAATATTTAAAATGTTATACCAGATGTTGATAATAAGTAATTTTGACCAGAAGTATCTGTGAAGTTTGCATTAAATAAATTTAATTGTTCACTTTTTTCATTTAATTTACTTGTTTCTACTGAAAAAATAGCATCTCAAGATAATATATTTTTTTCTTGAGTGTAATTGATTAATATTGATTGTATTCATTTTTCATCAGATAATCTCAAAATTTCTCAATTATTATCTTCTTGTAATAAAATTCATACATTATTAGGATTATATGTCATACTCACAGCAATATTTTTAACATTATTCATGTCTTGATTAGAATAAAAATCTATAGTATTAGAATTTTTTAGACCATATATATCAGACTGCTCACTTTGTGATTTTACTTCTAAAATATTAGCTTTCATTGTGTTTCCAATATTAGAATCATCTATTAGTAAAAAATTAATACCAATAGCTAATACTAAGCTAGTAACCACTACTCATACATTTGATATTTTTTTCTGTTTCTTATATTTTTTGAAGATATCTTTCATGATAAATTAATCATTATTTAAATTATGTTTTTAGTGTAGCAAAAATATGAGCTTTGTAAAGTAATTATATCTAAACTTGTATAATCTATAAATTATTATATATTTATTGTACATAATTAAGGAGAATCTAAATGAATAAGTTTAAATTTTTTATCAATGAACACCAGTTTATGATAATAGGAAATAAAGTATATTCAGCATATGGTTTTGAAATTGCTTCAGATGAAGCTAACATGTTTCTGATTATGAACAATGTACCAATAAGTTCAATTGAATACAGTGCATAAATTAAAGGAGTTAAAGTAAAGAGTCGTTTTTTTAAACGACTCTTTTAGTTTTTATAAAACTCTACTTATCATTATTAAACTGATAATGAAAATAATTCAAGCTGATAAGAACGATGAATAAATAGCAATATTCTCAGCCTTGTTGTATATTCTATTTTTTAAGAATACAGCGAGTATTACTATTCAAACGAGTGTGGTAAATATTCATAATCCTAAAGCAATAACCAGAGGGAATATCCAACTAGATTTTCATACAGCCAGAAGTAATAAAAATATACTCCAAGCAAAACTACATGGTGCGAGTCATGCTAAAAATGCTATAAACAGACTTGTCTTCTCAGGTTTTTTATTAAGATGCTGACATTGTTTTTTTGTATATGCTTTATATAGTAAAAACAATGATAAGAAAAATAATAAAAATGAACTAATGAATTGTATATAATAGTTAAATTTAGAAATATCTATAAATGTAACTAATACTTTTGTAATTAAAAATAGTATTAATATATCTAATATATGAGTCAGGGTAAAAATAAGTGCAAAAAATATTCACTTAGTATATCAATGATTTTTTTCTAGAGTATATGCTACTAATAAACTCTTCGAATGTCATGGTCATATTGCATGAATAATACCGAGTCAGAATACTATTAAAAATACATATAATATATTTCATTGATTATATGTGAAAAAGTTATCAATGTATTGCATAACTTGTTTTAAGTAATCATTTCAATATCAGAAATCAGATAAATTTTTTGCACTGATATCTGCTGATATTTTTTCTAGATCACTTATGTTTTTTTGTATATTAATAGTATCAAACTCTTCTCTATATTCTTGTGAAGGTCACATCTCTGGATTAAGAGGATTCCATCAAAAATCAACTTCTTCTCTATCAGAATAATTATCACCATCTGTATCTATTTTATTTGGATCTGTAGCATATATTTTTTCTTCTTCATCTGATAAACCATCATTATCACTATCAAGATGTTTGAGACTATTTATATTATTTATATCAACTTCTAGTCTATAGATTTTATTTGTTAAAACTTTATATAATAATGGTTTAATATTTTTTATACCATTAGTTAGATTATATAAAGTAACTCTATTTGTTTGAAGGGGGAACTCTATAAAATATTTAATATCAAGTGTTATATTCTTTATATCGGATTCACATTTGAAACTATAATTTGTAGCAAGTCATTGTGTTAATATTTGATGAGCATCATCTTGTTTTAATTCAAAATTATACATTTCACATTTTGAATTATTATTTCTAATAATGAGATTGTTTTCTACATATTTTTTAATAACTTCAGAATTATCATAATAGCTTATAACTCAATCATTTGATTCAATATTATTATTCCTCAATAAATACTCTATTTCAAAACTATGAAAATAAGTAGTGAAATGAATATGATTTTTCTTTATAGTTGCTGTTGATACTGATATATCTAATGGATGAGCAAAACTACTCGGAATATTTATAAAAAATATTATAAAGAGTAGTAGAAACGAAAATAATTTTTTCATGAAAAATATATTAAAAATATTTATATATTACTTATAATATTAAAAGTATATACTAAAGATAAAACTAAAAAGATGTTGGAAATTATAAATATTAATATTGGAACATAAATTTTATTTTTTCCTTTTTGATAATTTAAGAAAGAATATCATTGTATGATTCAAGTAATCATACTAACTCCTCATAGTAAAAGTCCTATATTTAAATTATTTAATGCTATATTATAATCTATTAATTGAAAAGTTACAATAAGAGAAAATAGAGATCATAAATTTATAATCCAAGAAAATATGATTAGTAGAACAAAACATAAAATTGTATATAGTAATTTCTTTCCATTTGTATTGTTTTCTTTACTTAATAATTTTTTATAATATATAAAAAATCATGATATTAATAATGTTAGTCATATAGAAAGTCAGAATCATGATAATCATATTAATAATGAATTTATAACATAAATATTAGTTATTATTTCTCATCATAAATTAACCATTTTGAAATAAATAATTAATGCATAAATGATAGTTGAGTTAATTATAAATAATAGAATTAATGTTAATATTATAAATAGAAATATTTTTAAGTAACGAAGACCTTTATTTAATTTATTTGTATATGAAATGACATACAATATAAAATTAAATAAATATTTTCATAATAATCAAATTCATATTGATGATCATAGAATAGGAAGTCAGACTAAGATTAAATTTGATACTAATATTATATTATCAGTAATATCTAAAAACTTTGTATGAGACCATATTATTAATCACATTCATCAAATATATAATAGAAATATTACTATTAATGAAAATAAAAATCTAAAATATATATATAAATTTTCTCATTTTCTTAAATAAGAAGAAGTTCATTTATATAATATGATTATTCATATTATTACACTGATGACTGGTAATAGTAATAATGACATATATCTTTTTATTATTAATTAAATTTAATATATTTATTATAACAAAAAAGTCTGGATATCCAGACTTTTTTCTATTTTTGTTTATGCTTTCTTAAAATAGCTTCTTTTCTAGATTTATAATAATCTGAAGTTTTTTGTGAAGTTTCTTTTGAATATATAGTTTTATATTGTGGTTGTAATGAAGCATATTGTTTGATACTTGCTTGAGCGAGTTTATAGTTATATTTCAAACTAGTTACAGCTGTTTGCAATTCTTTTTTAGCTTTATTTCTTGTATTACTTGTTAATCCATCTAATTGAAGTACTCAATAAGCTAAGATTAATTCATTAATACTTTTTACAATTTTTTCTTTATATTCTGCTGAATATTTTCATTTTAAGAATAGTTGAGCTATTTTCTTGAATAGTTCATTTTTTTGACTTCATTTAATATAATGTAATTCATAATCTCCAATAGTCATTGTAGATAAGTTACCTCTGAGTAGATTTAATACTTTTTGTTGATCATTACTATTACTGTTTATATCTGAGAATAATTGTGTATAAATATTGAATTTATCTGATTCATAATCTTGTAATTCTAAGATTGCAAAATTTATTTCATCATTTTCATCATTTACTGCAATGTTTTTAAGGTTTTTATGTTTTGCTACTAAATTATATAATTCTTTAGCATTTACAGATTTACCACAACTTTTGTCATAGTAACTTGCTGAGTAATCACCATATTTACAAGTGTCTTTCATTAGTGATGAGCCTCATCCTGAATTTCTATTAGTGTTTCATCCATTATTATTTCATCAGTTATCACCTCAGTTATCGTTTCATCAGTCATTATCATCTCAATTATCATCATCTTCACTTTCATCAATAATTGGTCAACCACCATTTGTTGAACTTTCAGCTATTGCAAAATATGTAAAATGATCCGTAGAGAAGCCTAATGTTGAACCATTTTTAGTTATGTTTGGATTTTCTAATTGTTTCCATATTTGCCCATCTTCACTATATAAAATAGTATGATTTTTATTTGTCTTTACTCAAGGAACAGTTATTTTTACGGGTTTATTTAGTTTTAAACCAACTCATAAAGTATCTGCTCAAACTTTAATAACTTTTTCAACACGCAGATTTTTAAGTTTATTAACTCAGAAATTTCATTCTTCATCTAGGAAATCATTTACTGGAATTTCAGTAGGGAGTATAAATGTACCATCCCAAGTTGTTCATGTACTTGATTCTAGTGATTCTACTAATGTACCAGTATTAGTAGCTTCCATCATAATATTATTTTCTCATGTATATACTACATTTGAGTCTGTTGATAATATTATTTGATCTGCTTCTGGAAGTACTTGAGTACCAGTAATCATTCTATTTTCTAATTTTCTAAATCTTGTTTTTCATATAACATTTAATACTTGATTATCTGATGCGTTTACTGCAGGTGTAGTAAAACTCCCTTCTAATGTTTTTAGATTATATTGATTATCATAAATATTTATATTGTAAAAATATTCAGTATTTCATGAAATTCTTCATAATGATAAATCTACTTTATTATCATCTTTTAACATATATCTATTAACATCTCTGTATCTTAAATATTTTAAATTATCTTTATCTGTACCAAATCATACTTCAACATGAGATGCTTGAGCTGTTATATAATTTACATCATCAACGCTAAATTTAATTCTTGCACGAGAGTTATTTCCATCTCTTGTAAATTCAAATCTTAATAGATCAGTTTCAGGTACATTTGTATCAATATAATCATTAATATCATAATTAGCTCATAATCCAGAACTAATATCTTGATTATAAATATCTTTAAATAATCTAGTATAAATAGTTCTATAATCTATACCTATTCATAACCGGTTTGCTTGTGCTTTTGCAAATGAATTATTTCAGTATGTTTTTTCTGGCATACTTGCTTTAAATTCTTCGTTGTTTGATAATATAAACATTCAACCTCATTTTCAGTGGTCAGTTCATTGAGAACCATTTATTTTAGTAGTTCTTCAAAACTCTGAATATAAAACAATTGTTACATTATGTTTGTCTTTTACTGCATTATAGAAAGCAGTAGTTTTTTCAGCTACATTTTTTAGATTTTTATTTAATCAGTCTTTTTGTCTTCCATGTGTATCATATCAACCATCTGCATGCATTGATAATACATTTGTAATACCTGCATCAAAAATATTTTCTGCAAATGCAAAATTATCTGACATATTTCAACCTGCTCATGATCTTCATCAGTTTGCAACTGATGCTTCTGCTACATTAGCAATATGCACTCAATTTTCAAATATGAAATCTAAATTTTTAGGATATGTTCTAGTAAGATATATATCTTTTAAAGCTGCAATTTTATGAACTCTAAAATCATTATTTGTAGTATCAGTGATTCTATATAATCCATCACTTCAGACATTTAGAGATTTTCAACCTCTAAACTCTACTCAACCTCTATTAAGTACTAACGTTTTTAATGGATCTTCATCTTGAATAAAGTTTCAAATAATTCATATTCCATTTGATGAATACTCATTATTTAAAGAAGTCATTTTTTTTCTAGCTGAATCATGTCATCTTGAATGATCAGGAGTTCAAACTCTATTTATAACTTTTAAATCTCAAGAATCATGAAGATTTTTAAATTCTTGCAAACTCGCATTAATAAAATTTTCATTATCTAATTCTATTATACCTGTTCCTGTTAATGAACCAGTAAGTCTTTTTTCAAGATATTGAGGATATTCATTTTTTGGTATAACTGCATGTAACCAATCCATTCAACCTCCAAAATATATAAATACTAATTTGTTTTCATTGTTATAAAAACTAGAATTTTGAGCTGCTATTTCTGTAGGAGCATCATGACCACTTTGTAAAACGTATTCTGGTTGAATAAGTAATAAATGAATCAATCCTCTAGTATAGTATTTATTATAATCATCATCATTTAAATCAAAAACTACTACGTTTCCATCTTTATCTAATGACATAAAATTAACTAGTTTTTGTTTAATATCTGCTGGTAATAATTGTGAACCATATATTTTTAATTCTAGATTTGCTATTAATTCATTGAGATTATTAGATTTATCAATAAATGTATCTATATCAAGTTCATTTACAATTCTTGAAGCTTCAGATGCCCATCTAATTGATGTTGTAGTGTTAAAGAATTTTTTATTATCATCAAAACCATCTCTTCAAAATATACTTCCTGGATAATATGGTGACCAACCTAAAGTTCTAGTCGTAGATCTAAGATTATACATATTATCAAGTCCGAATATTTTTGCTGTCCCAATAGTTAATTCGATTGGATTTTTATAGATAACATCATTCATAGATTTATCTGTATACATCATATTGTGTTTTAATAACCGTTTTACACTTGGATATAAATCAAAATCATTTCTAAGAATTTCTGCAGCCATTAAGTTTAAATCACTACGAGAAGGATTCTCCGCTACATAAAATCTATAAAATTTATCTGCTAAAAACATTGCAATAGCATTTTCTCTTTTAGAAAAAATATAATCAATAGTATTATCAGCTAATCAGTTATTTCCTCATATACTTGTTTTCATCATTTGTATATCTACAGTACCACTGGCTGTATTATAAAAAGGAAACATATCTCACATTTTTAAATCTCATTCTAAAAATTCTATACTCGTATTAGTATTTATAGATGGATCAAAAGTTATTTCATGTGTATTTTCATTTGATTGGAAACCAACGAGTATGCTTGATAAAGCAGCTACATCTGTTTCTTCATAATTTCTTTCAGCTCAATTATCTGGAGTTTCTGTTGGAATATATTCTAGCATGAGTAATAATTGTATTAATTCTCTTGCATAGTTTTGATTTGGTTTTTTAGGATCAGTTTGATTGAGAAGATCTAAAAATTTTGAAACACTATAATCACCAGGGTTTCAATTATTTAACAAACTTCTTTTTATCATTTCTTTATAGTTTCATAAAGTATGACTATAGAGTAGGTCATGAGTATTTTCTATATCTAAATACATTATGTCTTTAGAATTTGAATTATTCACGGAAAAAGTATCTTCAAAAATTGTGAAGAATTTAGCTTTTGCTTCGTATGGATCAAATGCTTTCTTTGTTAAATAATAGTTATACATACTATTACTTGAACCTGGATTAAATGCAGGATCACTTGTCATATCTGACAATAAAGTATTGAAAGCAGTTCTACTAGGACCTGCTTGAGAAGGAAAGAGTACATTTACAGCATTTTCTGCTGAACCAACTGCAAATAATTGATTAATTTGAGTTTCTGTTGCTCAAAATAACGCTTTTTTTGCTAAATGCCTTGCTTTTTCTATAGTCCAAGGACTACTTTGATTATTTGTATCTACAGCATATACTGAATAGAACCCAAAATTACTAGATATTAGTAATGATGCTAGAGTCATAAAAGAGAATAACTTTTTTATCATAATCCCAATGTTAACAAATACAATACAGTGTATTTTACATATTGGATTATTAATGTCAATTTAAAATTTAAAATTTTATATTTTAAATGTGACTAATAAAGTATTACTGTATTAATCAGTATATAATTTAATTATTTCTTTAATTATTTATTAAGATTGTATTAAGGTGCAAAAAAATAAATGGTAAATAATATATTGTTCTTATAATAAATATATAATATTTTCAAATTCCTCCAAACTATGAATACTACTAAAAAAAATAAAGCCTTTACACTCGTAGAACTCATAGTAGTAATAACAATTCTAGCAGTCCTCGCAACAGTAGCGTTTATATCATTCCAATGATATGCTGCAAGTTCAAGAGATTCAGTGAGACTCGCAGACATGAAAAGTATGGAAAAAGTAAATACTATATTTAAACAAACAACAGGAAAATATCCTATTCCAAATGATAATACAAACATTACTTATAGTTGATCAACAGCTTGGATGCAATGAGTC
>Ga0233426_10003794_pt1 | contig 11665 bp, 10 predicted proteins | sample SI_118_April2016_6_FD_179875 | JGI IMG/M metagenome (GOLD analysis project Ga0233426, IMG submission 179875) | Seawater microbial communities from Saanich Inlet, British Columbia, Canada - SI_118_April2016_10_MG | ecosystem: Environmental > Aquatic > Marine > Inlet | place: Canada: British... | reverse complement strand
ATTAAATGAAGTTGATACTCAATGAGTAAAACCTACAGTATCAGTTGTAAATCAAGAAAATACTCTCAGAGCAGATGTAGAAACTAAAAAAGAAACAAGCAAAAAAGATTTATTAAACTGTTCATCTCAAAAAATAGTTGCTGACCAAATAGCAGTTTCTAACATAATGAAATAATTTTATTGCATATCTAAAATATCTTGATTTCAGATGTAAAGCTTATTCATTTTCGTAATTTTGATCAAAAAAAAGTTTCAGATTTATCTGAAAAAAACTTCATAATTTGAGAAAATGGTAAATGAAAAACAAACATATTAGAAGCATTAAGTTTGTTATGAAATAATTCTATGAGTCATCTTCATATAGATAACTTAGTAGAAAAATGACAAAACAACTTTTATATAGAGTATCTCGATGACCAAGTTGGTTCAGTCGGGATTTCTTTTGATAAAGAAAAAAAGAAAAAATGTTATATAATTAATGCTAAAAATGTTACAAAGAAAAAATTTGTAGAAATAACATATAAATGTGTTATTTTTTCTCCTCAATGAATGAATTTATTTTATTTATCTCCAAGTTTAAGAAGAGATTTTTTAGATAATATTCTTTCTAATTCTTTTGATGAATATTCAGATTTACTCAAAACTTATAAAAAAATTGTTACTTCTAGAAATAAATTACTAAAAAGTATACAAGAATGAAAATCTCATAGAGATGATATAAATTTTTGGAATACTCAATTTATTAGAATATCAGAACAAATCTATAGTTATAGATTTCCACTTATTCATTATTTTCAATCACATATAGATACTTCTAAAGAATATTTTAACTGAAAAGTCGATAATATTAAATTTGAATATAATACAAAAGTGAACCCTAATAGCATTTCTGAGGATATTAAACTATATTTAGATAAAAATTTTGAAAGAGATATTATATTATGAAAAACTGCTATTTGACCTCATGTAGATGATTTTCATGTCTTAGTTGATAATATATCTTTAATCGATTTTGCTTCTCGTTGAGAAACTAAAAGTGTAATAATATGGTTAAAAATGCTAGAAACAGTATTCATTGAGAAAAAAACATGAAAAAAACCAATTCTTCTCATTGATGATTTAATGAGTGAACTTGATGAAAATCATAAAAAAATGCTTACAAAAAAAATAAAATATTATCAAACATTTATCAGTTCGATAAGCCAATTAGAAGAAAATAATAATATTATTCTATAATTTTTTATTTTGTAAAGATGAAATAGTAATTTATACTTTTATGAAGCGAATATTTTAGTAATATGTCTTATATTTAGTCGCTAACTTCTTCTCCATGAAATTTACTTCAAAAATATTCATAGGAATACTTACTTCGGGGATACTCTCTATAAGTAGTGTATTTGCAGCTGGAATTGATCATTTTAATGTAACAATGATTCCAGATCAAATAAGTGCTGGTGAATCTGTAGATTTAACTATAGAAGCAGCCGATAAAAATGATGTTATAGTTAAAGACTATACTGGTACTATCTTGATATTTTCTGAATCAGATGCTGATGCAGAACTACCAAGTGCATTAGATCAAAACACATATGTTTTTATGGCTTCTGATCAATGAGTAGTTAAGTTTGAAAACGCAGTTACCTTTTCACAAGAATGATTACAAAACATCTATATATATGATTTAGATGATGAAACAATTATTGGTTTATGAGAAGTAAATGTATCAAAACAAACAGTAATTGAAGAAAAGACAATTGAAATACTATCTCCTGAAAATGGTTTAACTATTTGAGATAGCATGATAAAAATTTCATGAAAAACTCAAAAGAATCACAAAATTATAATTGTATTAAATGAAGACGAAGAAGCTGTATTTGAAACAATTAGTAATAGTAATGGTGACTTTGAACAAGAAATAACAAATTTAAAAAATTGAGAAAATTCTATAGTAGCTCATGTATTAGATGCTGATGAAAATAGAGTTTGAGAATCAAATAAAATCAATATAAAAGTAGAATCTATTGCTCCTACATTCAAAAGTGTTAAGACAAAACCTCAAGAAGTTGAATCAGAATGAATGTATACAGTAGAAGTTATTGCTTCTAAAGAACTAACTGATGTGAGTATAGTAATAGATGATGTAATACATGTATTATCTGAAACATCTGAATGAATATATTCATCTGAAATATATGCTCCAGTTGAAGCTGAAACATATAAAATTGATGTTATACTAAAAGATGAACTATGACTAGAAACAAAAGAACTATGAGCTGGTAGTATTACAGTTAATGAAAAAGTAATTGTTGTACCAGTAAAAGAAGAAGAACCAAAAATAGATTTAGACGCTGGATGAATTGAACCTATCGTAGTTAAGGAAAAAGATTATAGTATTAAAAATCTAAAAGTTACTGAATTAAAATCTAAATCAGTTCTTACTTGGGATGCAGTAGAAGATGTTGAATCTTATGAAATATACAAACAAATTGAAAACGGTAAACCTGAAATTATCACAACAGTAACAAAACCTAGATTTGAACTAGAAGTTACATGAGAAGAAATTAAATATGATTTCTTTGCAGTAAAAGCTGTAGTGAAAACAGCAAGCTGAGAAACTATTCCTGAAGTTCCAATGTCAGAAATGACAAAAGTTCAAACAGGTCCTGAAATGATTATATTACTACTATTATCATTACTAATCGGTGGAGCATTCTTTATGAAAAAACAAAAAGCATAATAAATAAAAAGAGATTATCTTACGATAATCTCTTTTTTTATTTTTTCAAAGATAACAAATAGTCCTACGACTGCATCTTTTGATTTAATATACTAAATTTAATTAGATAAACTTCAATAAACTACTATTTAAAATTAAAGATTCAGCTCCTACTAAATCATTATTAATTACTAATATTTTAAATTCTTGATAAAATTTTGCATAAATTTTTACATCTTCTTCCGTTACTTCAAATTTTTCTTCAATTGTGTAAGCAAATTCACCACTAGATAAACTTAAAAATTTTCTTTCAAAAATTTCATCATCAACCCAATGTGTAAATGATAGTTGATAATAGCGACCTAATGTTAAAATATTTCCATTAACAAGGGTAATGTTTTTACTCATAAATTTATCAATTTCTTTTTCTTTAACTACTGATTGTTCTAGTGCCAATACATAAGATTCATGTAAATTATTCCCCTTATATAGGTTATAAGCATTAACAGATTGAACTATGATCAGACAAAAAAGAAATACATTTGTAATTTTTAGCATCAAGTTTTTCCTTATATTAAACTTAGCTATTATAATATAGCATACAATTTTTATTATTACAATACTTTTAGAATCCCCTGAGTCATTCCCCTATAAATAATCATCAATTTTTTTTGATTACCTTAAGACATAGCTGCGAAAAGTCTTTATCTATTGTTTTTGATATTTCCTTGAGCCTATTAAAACTCATTATATATTTATACTTTCCTAATTCTTCAAATATATCGTCATTGAATATACTTGAGTATTTTTTGATAGCTTTTGTGAGAATATCTACTGATACTCCAGCATAATTTTCTTGCATAAGAGCTGTTTCAAGTAAAGAGTGTTCTATAGATGTAATTTTAAGTTCTACTCATTCTAGAGTCTTTTTCATAGCATTATCATATAATTTTGAAAATAAATTTATTTTCTTTCATTGATATTTCCCAGAAATAGTTTTAAAAATTATTTCATATTTTCAGACTTTTATTTTTTTATCTAGATTCCTTGTAATAATAGTAATTTTTTCTGGAATTGAATAATTTTTCATATGAATTTCTAATGCTTTACTTCATGTGATTAAATATTGATTTCATACATAGGATATAATATATTTTTTCAATAACTGTAAAAAATATTTTTCCATTAAATCTATTTTATTCAGTCATTTATCCTCTTGAGTTGGGATAAGATATACTCATGATTTTAAAGGTATAATAACTCCTTCAGCTTTGAGCCTATATATAGTCATATCGACTTTTTTTTGAAATTCTGGTTTCATTTCAGGATCAATCAGTTCAAAAATATCTTTTTTCCAAAGTATTTTTCATCATTTTTTTCACAATTTATTTACAATTTTGTCAAAATTTATCATTGAATGTCTTCCTTTAAAATAAGTAATATATAGCTATAAAAAATATATACTTTTTTCTATAAAAATCAAATTGTTTTTCCTATATTAATTAAAATATTTTTCAATATTTATTAATATAGACTAGTATAATCTTCGCTAAAATAAAACAATAAATTACTTTTTAACAATACATTTCTATAATATTTTTTAGAATAAATATTATAGAAGTGAAATATTATAACAAATAAAAACACCTTCTTTTAAGAAGATGTTTTTTCAAAGTTTGTATGAGTCACAGTTAAGTGAGGGTATGCAATATCAATTCCTTGTTTTTTTAATGCTAGATTAAATGTTTCTGTAATATTTGATTTTGTTGTAATATAATTATCAGATACAGGAATCCAATATCTTGCAATTAATAATATACCATTATCTCAAAGTTTATCTATAATCACATCTGAACCTGGAGCTTTTAATATACCTGGAAATTGATCCATAACCATCATTACCGTTTGTTTCGCTTTATGTACATCAGCATTATAATCTATAAGTATTTCTACATCTGTTCTTCTTTTATCATTTGTATGATAATTAGTTACTCTTTCTTCAATAAACGTAATATTTGGAATATAAAACACTACCCCATTAAATTGTTCAACAGCTGTAAACAAAGCATTTACCTTACGGATTTTACCCATTTGTCCATCTACTTCGATAACATCTCCATTATGATAAAACCCTTGAGTTACCATCATAATACCTGCTGTAAAATTAGTCAAAAATGTTTTTAAAGTAAAACCTATACCAAATCAAATTCAACCCATAAATATACCCATATCAATACCTAAAATACCTAAAGTTATTGAAAATCATATAATCAATACAGTTACATTTACTGTTCTTGATATTACTCATGTTAATTCTTCTCTACTTGATTCTTCTGTAGTATTTTTTTCAATATAATGAACTATTTTACTACTTAATAATTTTGAAAAGAAAAAAGTTAAGATAATAACTAATAAAGCTGTAACAAGTTTAATAAAATTATCAGCTGAAAAAAATGATAATAAAATATTACTTTGCTCTGCTCACAAATCACTTGATTCTTTTCCAGATGTAGCAGCAAATAATTCATTGCTAAATATAAATATAGATGCAATGTAGCCAATGAACAATAATTTAATTTTTTTCATATAAAAAAAAGATATATATAAAGTTATAATAACATTAACATATATCTTTTTTTATTGCAAAAATCTCACAAACTTATTTTACTAGTCTAAAATTATAATTATCAGGAACATAATACCCTTTTATACTACTCATACATTTTGTAATATTACTATGCCAATGTACAGGATCAGAAGCGTATATTAAACCATCTTTATTACCATAACGACTTAATTGTTGTATCTCAGTATAATTACCTAAATATCTATTATTAAAGGTATTTATCATAGCAATAACTCAAAGCCTAGGAGAATCAATTACCCTCTTATCTCATCTATCATTATTTCAAATATTTCATACATTGTTTTTAGTTAATGTATTTCTTCCTAAACCTGTTTCAGCCAATCAAACACACATTGTAAATGTTGGATCAATATTTCAATTTAATGATTCCTCTACCCACATTTCCCAATTTCTAAAATCTGGATGAGTATACCTTTCTATTAAATCTTTTTGTCTTTCTACTTCAGTTGCTCAATTTAAATTAAAAACTCTTCCTGAATCTTTAGCTTTTGCATAATCATATCATTTTCTCACTCTAAAATCTTCTTCAAATTTATATTGATATTTCTCTAATAAGTTACTATAATTTACATATGATAGATCTAATGAATTCAAAGGATCTAAAGCTTCTTCATTCTGGAAAACTTCAAAATGAAGATGTGGTCCTGTAGTCATAAGTCATGCTCATTTTGTTCCATATGCTCCTCCAGTTTTTGCAAATGACTGTCCTCTACGTATATAATCAAATTCTTGTACATTGATTTCATTTAAATGACCATATACAGTCACATATCAATCTGCATGCTTTAATGCTAAAAATGCATATTCTCAAACTTTGGGTTCATTTAAATAAATAACATATCCGTCTGCTGGTGCTGTAATAACAGTTCCTTGATTAGCAACTATATCAATCGCATCATGATCTGATCCAAATAGATGTCTATAATTTTCACCTCTAAAAAATGAACTAATTCATAATTTTGGTGAGATAGGCCAATCAAGAAAATTTTGTGCATAGTGTTTCGAATCCTGTAATCTTTGTTCAGAATATAACACCTTGTTTAATTCATTACACTTAGGACTTAGATTAATAGTTTGATTTTCAGGAATCCCTAAATCAACAAACTCACAATTATATTTTTTTAATATATCTTTTTGCACCTTTTCAAAACGTATTTTTTCCTTAAATGCTTGAAGTTTAACTTGTTTTTCTACATTAATTTTATCATTGATAAAGTTTTCATAGAGAGACTGTTTTCATTTAGATACTTTTAATAATCTTTCTTTAAACTCTTTTTTATCATTTAATACTTTCCTGTCAATAATTTCAATTTTTCTAATTTGTTTTAATTCTTTTTCATTTTTTTCTAAATCTAATTTTTTGATATATAATTGAGAAACTAATTTTTTATGACTATTAATTAATTCTTGTCCTGTAATTTGAATTATACTTTTAAAATATAAATCATTTATTATATCTGATATATCATCGTTATTTAGTAAAATAGATTTTATATTATCAAATTTATCTTGATCATATACACTATTAGATTTCTTATAAACATATTCTAAATATTTCAATAATGTTTTTCTATTTTCTTCAATATTTTTCTTAATTAACCCAAGGGTTTTTTTATTAATATCTATATCATGTTTTATCTCAATCACTTTCCCATTAATTTTATTTACATTATCAGTAGATTCTTCAATATCTTCTTCTAATAATTCCAGTGATTCTTGTAATGATAGAATTTTTCATAATTCATAAATACTTTTATCCTCTATAGTAGTCCTTTGTTCTTTTATTTTTTCAGATATATTTCAGTATATATTCATTCTTTTTGAAATATCAAATATCTTCAAATCTTTTGATTCAAATTCTCAGATATCACTTTCAAACAATAATTCTTGTTGCCTATCTTTGAATGCATCCAATATTCTTCATGTTTGAGTATCAGTAAAAGCCTCTACTTTATAAAAACAAAATAGAGTGAAACATATAATAAGAAATGAATATAATTGTTTCAACATAAATATTGATGAATAATTAATCTTGTAAATTTTGATAAAATAACTCTAGAAATAATAATCCTATTCCTAAAGGCAGAGCTACTACATAAACACTTGCTCATAAATGTTGAAAATAGAATAACAATATAATAAATATTGATATCAGTATTCATTGTCTAAAACTAGTTAATACATTTTGAACATATACTTTTCCTCTAAAATAGACTTTTTTGAAAAAATATAATACAAATGCAAATAATGATGACAATCAGAGAGTAAAAGTGAATCCTAGTAAAAGTAATCCTAAAATTGGGAATTCGTATGGATCTATATAATTCCAAGTTAAATAAAATGTTGTTACACTGACAACAAAAGTAAATAACAGGATAATAAGTAGTAATCTTTTTTTCATGTATCAATTGATCAAATATTTATGTAAATATACGTGTTTTTTGTTTTTTTTCAATAAAAAAGCAAAGACTTCGTCTTTGCTTTTTTATAATTTTCCTCTGATTCTAATTTTTTCTAAATTTACTACTTTTCTGTCAGCTCATATTTCTACACATATACCATTTACTACATAGTTTTCATCGAGTTGTTGTTCGATTTTCCCTTTGTTGATACCAGTGAGAAATCTCTTTTTTACACTGTTGAAATCAGCTCATATAACTGAGAATAGTGGTCCATTCATTCATACGTCAGAGATTAACCCTGTACCCCCTGGAAGTATTAATTCATCATTCGTTTGGATATGTGTATGTGTTCCACATACGAAACTCACTTGACCATCAAGAAAGTGCGCTAAACCATATCATTCTGATGTAGTTTCTTTATGAAAATCTATAACAATAGCATCAAAATTTTCTGTTCAAAGTTCTTTGAGCATTTTTTCTGCTTTTAAAAATGGATTTTCCATTGAATAGTTCATAAATACCGTTCACATAAGATGAATCACAAGTAGTTTTTTTCCATCTTTTTCTACTATTTTATATCATTTTCCTGGGATATAATAATGATCTTGTTCTATAAAATTCGCTGGTCTTATAAGTTTTGAATTTGGTGCTTCCAAATATTCTTCAATGTTTTTTTGATTATCAAAAATATGATCTCAACCAGTCATTACATCTATTCCTAGTTTTTCAACTTCTTTTACATGTTTTTCGATTGGACCTCTTCATGATGTTATATTTTCCACATTTACTATTGTAAAATCAGGATTAAATTTTGCTTTTAGTTTTGGTAATTCTTTTTTTAATGCATTTCTTCAAACTCTTCCATACACATCACCAAAAATCAATATTTTCATACTATTTATGTGTTAATACTCTTTTATAAAATGAAACCATTATCATTTCTACTAACCCTGAGATAAGTAAAAATAATAGGATATTGAAAAATATTATAAAATAATAATAAATTTGAATATTTTTTTCTAAATCTGCACTTGATACTTGTCCATATTTTATAGATAATTCTCCATAATAATAAGGATCTGATTCTTGTAATTTTAATTTATTTGATTTTCATACTTGTGTAAGCACTTGATAATTTCTTACATCTTTATAAGTTTTATTTAATCATTCTTCCATTAAATTAGATGGGAGTAATATAATCGATAAAACAAATAATATAGCTAATAATTTAAATAATTTCTTAAATCCCTTTGTTATTTCCCATGATTTTTTTACACATTTAATTGCTCCAAAATCGAAATATTCTGCATCATAATTACTTATAAAAATAATATATGAAAAATATAAACGATATGATAAATAAATAAATGCTAAAGCCCCTAATCAGAATATTATAAATGAGCTAATAGCTAGAAATGGTTCTCAATTTGTGAAAGATACACCTGCTTCATTAACTCCTCACAATCAAGCAATAAATAATGTAAATATAATAATAGATATAATTATTGGTATCAATAAAATCGCTGCTATTATTCATGACATTTTATAATAATTCCAAATGATTGGAACATGGAAAAATCTCATTTTATTATATTTTGGTTTTTTATGATCAATATATTTTAAATTCATATCAAAATACATTATTTTTGCATAACTCCAACCAAAGAAAAATATTATAATATTTATAATTCACATGAATCCCCATAAGAAAAAATCTTTATGAAGAATCATATCATTTGTGAGTGTACCATTTAGTAAATGCCCTGTATATGCATACCAATCTACGTTAAATACAAATAATAAAATAAATGTAATAAGGAGAAAAGGTATCATAATACTTAGAGATATTAAGAAACCAAAAAATCAAATACTAATCTTTGATAAATTCCAGTGTAAGAAGTTTTTATACAAGAAAGAAACATCTTTAAATACATGTTTGAGTAATCAAAACATTTTTTTAAAATAACGAATAAATTTTGCCTTATTGTACGGTCAATAATGGTTTTGTAAAGTTTTTTCATGCTTGAATACTTCCTTGCTTGATTTTTATATAAAAAACTGTATAAATAGAGAAATAATCCCTATTTTATACGAGATTAATGAAAAAACACGAACTCATTTTTTGATCACTCAAAGTACCACTAGATTTTTTAATAATATTTAGTGCTTTTTTCCTTGCTCGTGAAATCAGATTAATGACGGATTTGATACCAGGTATTCAACTCCCTATTCAAACAATAGATACTCCTAGTTTGCTATGATTTGCTTTATTTTGAGCCTTCGTTTATATTACTACATTTAGTTTTCATAAATTATATTTTTTACAAATATTTAGCTCAAAAATTAAAGAATTTTTAGAAATATTACGTTATTGATTTTATTGATTTGTATTCTTCTCTGTATTTATATTTTTATGAAAATGAATAATATACGACACAGATATTCCAAGATTAATAATCGGTTTTGCGTTTTGACTCTGAACTATATGAGTTATATTAGAAAGAATAATTTTAAATAATATACAATATTATTTATTAAAAAAATGACTTATTCCAAAGAGACAAATCTTATTGGTGAATAATAAAAAAACAGAAAAAATTCAAAATATTTTACAAGATATAAAGTTAGCAAATATTTATAAAATAATTTGATATACAAATTCAAAAGAAATATCAAATTTTCCATATAAATATAAATGATCCATTGATGAACTACAAAATATTTTAGAAAAAAATAAATGTGATGAAGTTCTATATATAGATTCAGATTACACAAAAAAAGAACTGTTTCAACTTTGGGAACTATCTCGTATATTTGGTTTACGTTATCGTTATATCACCAATTCATTTGATATTACAAAAACAAACACTTCTCTTTCTTTAATTCATAATATTCCAGTTATAGAATTAGAAAACACCTCGCTAAATAATTGGTGAAAAATTTGAAAAAGATTTTTTGATATAATTACTTCTTTTTTCGGTATAATTATATGTTTTCCTCTTATGTTCATAATTTGAATATTAATCAAAATAGAAGACCCTAAATGACCTATATTATTTAAGAACAGAAGAGTTGGTGAAAATTGAAAATTATTCAATTTATATAAATTTCGTTATATGAAATGGAAACATTGCGTAAAAGATGCTTATTGAATCTGAGAAAATAACGATAATGCTCTTAAGTATGAACAAGAACTAATAAAAACACAAAGTTCACGTAGTTGACCTCTGTATAAAATTAAAAACGACCCTAGAAAAACCAAAATTTGAAGTTTTATTGAAAAATATTCTCTTGATGAAATCCCTCAATTTTTTAATATTTTCTTATGAAACATGAGTCTTGTTGGTCCTCGTCCACATCAACCAAGAGAAGTGGAAAAATATGAATTAGAAGAAAAAAGACTCTTAACCATTAAACCTGGTCTCACATGAATGGCTCAAGTAAATGGAAGAGAAGATAATGATTTCAAAAAAGAAACAAGATTAGATATATTTTATATAGAAAATTGGAGTGTATTATTAGACTTTAAAATAATATTAAAAACTTTTTGAGTTATTATTGAGAGAATAAAAAAATAGAAAAACATATGTTTTTCTATTTTTTTTCGATAATTACTGAATCTTCTAATACTTTACCTTTATGAATAAATAATGTAGGAGAATCATTTCAAAGTAAATATACTTTAGATATATCTGGATTTACTGCATTTTCGATAAACAATGTTTTTCATTCTATATCTAGAATTCTTCATAAATTTGTTACATCTCAAACAATTAAATCATGTTCATCTTTCAACTCTATTTGAATACTTATTTGTTTTTCAGTAGAATTAATATTTTCAGGAATAATTACAGTGAAATCATATCTGATAAATTCTCTTGGAATATAATTTCAGACCGT
>Ga0233426_10003788_pt1 | contig 11685 bp, 9 predicted proteins | sample SI_118_April2016_6_FD_179875 | JGI IMG/M metagenome (GOLD analysis project Ga0233426, IMG submission 179875) | Seawater microbial communities from Saanich Inlet, British Columbia, Canada - SI_118_April2016_10_MG | ecosystem: Environmental > Aquatic > Marine > Inlet | place: Canada: British... | reverse complement strand
AAATCGCGGCAGAGGCGGCGAGTAGATAGTAGAAGGGTTCGTATGAGATCAAAAGCTGCTGCGTGGTTTCGCCAAACTTGCTTGCAGTGCCCCCCGCATGCCAAAGCCGCCAAGACATGAAGATGAGCAATCCAAAGCCCATCAGCTTTACCACGATCATCGACCATTTGGCGAAGGCAACTGACATGCGCGCTTCCAAGACCTCGATCTCGATGTGCGCGCCCGTGCGCGCGCCAAACGGGATCGACAGGGCGACGATGACCACAAGGGACAGTATCAAAAGGTCTTCCGCGCCAGTGACCGGCGCGTTCAACGCTTTGCGCATGATCAGCACGTTCCACACTGAAAATCCGGTCATAAAGATCAAGGTCGCGCCGCCGCAAAGCAAAGCGATCCAAGTCAGTACGCGATCCAAGAGTGCGATCAGAGCGGGCTTTTCACGGATTCGGCTCATCGTTTCTCAAACATCTGCAAAATCAGGGCACCACTTCAGCACGCCTTCTTTGAAGCTGTCTTTCTTCGCAAACTCTTCCGCCCAGCGGATCACATTGGGATAGGGTTCAAACGAGTATCCGCAGCCAACAATTACGAAATGCAGCGGGATCCAGGAAATATCGGCGAGGCTGTAATGATCGCCCATGATCCACTTGCGTCCCTCCAGTGTTTTCTCGAGTTTGAAGAAGCAAGCGTCGAGAATGGCCGTTGCCTTGTCCAGATCACTGGTGCTGAAATTTTTGTCGCCTTCGTGCTTCGCGTGGAAGTTCTTGAGTTCTTCGTTTTGTTGCAGAGCATTGTATTTCGCCTGCTCTTCAGCCGTTTTCTTTATCTTCGGAGCCATCTTGGTCGCGTATACATAGGGTTTGCAAGCCGGCACATGGATCGCTGCGGCGAGGTGAAGCCAACCCATCAGCTCCGCCTCATCGCCATGACGCAAAGACGGTTCTGCGTAGGTTTCATCGAGGTAGTCGATGATATCGTTGGACTCGATATGTACCACACCATTGTCGATCAGGGTCGGGACCAAACCGTTGGGATTGATGCCGAAATAATCGTCTGTGATGTTCTCTTTCTTCTTCAGATCAAGGTGGTGACTTTCCCAATCAAGGCCTTTTTCGATCAGCGTCATGCGCACACGCATTGAGCAATTCGAGATGCCGCCGTGATAGAGATGCAATCCCTCAAAGCTCTCGACGGATTTGTTGGTTGGAATGATGACAGCCATGGAAAAACACCTTCTTTGGAATGAGTGTGGCGTGCCCCGAAAGATACGAAAGGGGTACGCGATTTTAAGTTTATTGGTTCAGTGCGTCGTAGATTGCACGCGCATCACTGATGCCGCGACCTTCATAATCTGCGAAAATCGCATCAAGCCCGCTCGCAACGGCTGCGTCCATCTTTGCACGCTCTTCGTCTGAGACAACAACCCATTGGTAGTTCTTATCGGTTGTTTCAGCGATCATCTTCTTGGAACGCTCATCCGCGCCGTCAAACGACTTTGCTAGCTCCAGCGACATCGGCAGGCCCGCAAGCTCATCGATGATTGCACGGTGCTCATCGGACAGACCCATGTAACGCTCTTTGTTCATGACCGCGTAGGTCACAGCGAATGTCGTGGGTACGTTTTCAACGATATAGGTGGAGACATCCCAGAAGTTCCAAGGCGGCGTGATGTTGTTATAAGAAGCGGTGGTCGCATCGATCGTTCCTGTGGACAGACCCGTGTACATTTCGGTTACAGGCATTTGCACAGGTACCGCGCCAAGCGCTTCGACGATAGGACTCGTCATTGCAGCAAAGGGCACAATCTTCGCGCCTTTGAGACCTTCCATTGTGGATACATCACGCGTGGCAGCGAGCAGGTTGCCAGTCACTGTTCCAACAGCAAGCACTTTCACATCCTCGTATTCACTTGCGAGGTGGTCCTCAAATACATTCCAGATCGCGCGTGTCGATTGATCGGCGTTCTCGGAGGTGCCCGGCAAGATCGCCAACATCGTCTTGGGGAAAAGCGCAGGCGTATAAGCGGAGACCCCAAAGGTGATGTCACCAACGCCTTCAACTGCGCGCTTATATTGCTGCACAGGACCTGCGCCAAGTTGGCCGGCAGGGTAGAGTTTCATCGTCAAAGAACCGCCAGAGCGCTTAACGATCTCTTCGGCAAACCATGTGAACATACCCGTGTTGGTGTGGTGCTGAGGCGGCAGGAAGGTTGCCACGCTTAATTCGTCGCTGATTGCAGTTTGGGCAAAAAGCCCCAAAGCGGCGGAAAGAGTGACGCCTAAGCTCATTTGATGAAGTTTCATGGTGTTCTCCCAGTTTGCAAATTGGCAAGGGGTGACGACACAGATTGGGATCCCAAATTTTAGTTGAGCGCCTAATAATCGCGAAGCAATTCCCCTAATTCTCCGTAATTGCACAATTTAGGATCCCATATCAAGAAAAATATGCATATTTCAGGGAGTAACACAGGAACAACTCTTGATTTTAGGATCCCAAAGCGCGTTTATGGGGTGGAAACGAAATTTAACGTCGCGCGTCTTTTCATTTATTCTTCGCGACACTGCTCGAAAGGATCTCTGATATGCATCCCGAACTCAAAGCTCACCCAGCTTATTTCGAAAAGGAAATCGTGAAGCTTGCGGATAATGTCTATCAAGCCTTCGGTTTTGCAGCGTCCAATGTTTACATGATTATAGGCGACGATGGGCTGATCATCGTTGACACCTCTGAGACGACGGCGGCGGCTGAGAACATTCTGGCCGAGTTTCGCAAGATCACGGATTTGCCGATCAAGACCATTATTCTGACCCATTCGCACCGCGATCACGTTTCGGGCGCGAGCGTTTTCGCTGAGGGTAGCAATCCTGAAATCCTCGCTAGCACGCGTTACTCTGAGGACTCGCTCTTTGTGGCGTCTGATCATCCGCAGCCTGTCAAAGCGATGCAGGTGCGCACAAAGCGGCAGTTTGGTATCGGTTTGTCCTACCCTGACGAAATTATTGGCATCGGTGTTGGACCTGGCGCGCGTCCACTTAAGGGGATGGGGGCAGGATCTTTGCCACCGACACGGCGGATTGGTGACGAGGGCGAAAAAATCACGATCCAAAGTATTGATCTGGAACTTGTCAGGGCTCCGGGAGAGACGCCAGATCATATCGTCGTTTGGTATCCCGAAAAGAAAGTGCTGATTTGCGGTGACAATTTTTATCGTTCCTTTCCTAACCTTTATCCGCCACGCGGCACTGCGTATCGTGATTTCGACTCTTGGGCGGATACGATGGATCTTTTGATGGGCTTTGGACCGGAAGTGCTTGGACCTGGTCACACAAAAGCGGTGTTTGGTGCGCAGAAAATTAAGAGCTATTTGACCGATTACCGTGACGCGATTCGCCATATTGTTGATGAAACCCGCAATGGGATGGACGAAGGACTGACGATTGACGAGTTGGCGCATAAGGTGAAACTGCCGGATCACTTGGCCGAGAAGCCGCATTTGCGCGAATACTATGGCCGCGTCGATTTTTCTGTGCGCGCCTATTTCGTCGGCACAATGGGCTGGTTTGACGGCAATCCCACCTCGCTTTCGCCGCTCGCACCCAAAGACGAGGCCGCGCGTTTCATCGAAATGGCAGGCGGCGGGGCGAGTGTTTTGGCATCCGCGCAGAAAGCGCTCGCGGACGGTGATTTCCAATGGGGACTTCAGCTTGTCGATCGCTTGCTGAACGTGGGTTACGAAGTCGACACTGCAAAAGCGTTGAAAGCGGAAACGCTCAGGGCACATGCGGTCAGTCAAATCAATTGCCCGACGCGCCACTATTATATCCAATGTGCGAAAGAGATTGAGCAGGGCGACGCTTAACAAGTCTAAAGCAAACGACGGCGCTCAAGCAGCGCCGTCTCGCTTGGCTTTCTGGTGTTGATCCTCAATCAGACCGATCTTCCAATAGCCAGAGATATAGGTGTCCTCGCGGGGCACCTTTTTTTCGTTGCTCAGAAAATCACGCAAGGATCGGATGACGCCAGATTCGCCTGCGATACAGGTCTGCACCCGCCCCTCTGGCCACTCCATCGATTTAATGAAGTCTTCTTGGCGCGTTGAGGCTTGATGCGGGTCAGGATGAACCTGCCAATGCATTTCTATCCCCTCGGGTGCATCGATTTCCTGTTGATCTTGTGGCGCTGTGACTTCAAAGATCGCGATGCCCTTCGCATCCCTCGGCATCGCCTCTAGTGCGACTGCAGCCACGGGGATCGCCGATGGATCCGCCGCGACAAGATACCAATCCGCGTCGAACTGCGTCAGCTTCGGCGTGCTCGGACCGGCAAAGCCGAGAAAATCACCCGCTTTAGCCGCGCTTGCCCAACGTGACGCAGGACCTTCATCACCGTGCGCTACAAAATCGATGCTCAATTCTTGTGTCGACGCATCGAACTTGCGCACCGTATAAGTACGTCGAACTGGAGCAGGGCCGCTTGTCAGACGTTCAACAAAATGCGCTTTGGTCTCATCGACCTCGGGGATCATCAGCTTGCAATTCCCGCCATCGCGATCCGTTGGAAAGCCGTCCAATTCGGGGCCTGCGAAAACGACGCGGATCATGTTGGGAGTTAAGTACCAAGCGGTATTTACGCTCAAGACGCGCGGTGCAGGTCGTCCTGTCAGTTTGCGCGCAGCTTGAGTTACTTTTGACGTTAAAGTCATGCGAAGTCCCTAAATCAAAATTGGTCAAGATCGTTTGCGATGGTTACTTTGCCGGAAAACCGCCGCGAGATCCGCGCTGTGTAATCGGGCGCGGTTTCAGAGCTTATGCTATCGAGTGGGATATGAACTGCAACCACATGCGCGACGCCTGCGCGCTGGGCAAGTTCGCCCAATTGCTCAGGGCTAAGGTGATGCGCGTGTAAATGTTGGCCCATCATTGCGATGCGCTGTTCGGTCATATGAGGGTTCTTTTCCTGAAGTTGCGCGATGATTTGCTCGGCGAGCATCATTTCCCCGACCAAAAGCTGCGCGCCTTTGGCCAACTCTTCGACCAAGCTGCACGGACCTGTATCGCCCGTGTAAACGATCGAGCGATCAGGGGCGTCAAAGCGCAAAGACAGCGATACGGGTCCTTCGGTTCCAAAGTCCTCTTCACTCCGATAATGCGTGTTTTCGCAACATGAGATGCGAATATCATCGATCTCGAAACTGTCACCTGCGTTGATTTCCTCAACCTGCACAAACTCACGCGGATGCGGAAGCGTTTGTCCTGAGACACCAAAGCCGATTGCACTAGGCACATCACAGGCCGACAAAAGGCCTTCGATGATCTGATGGGTGCCCACAGGGCCATAAACGGTGATCGGCTGTCTGCGTTGCAGCATCATATTGATGCCAAGGCAGGTAAACAGCGAGCCGATGTGATCAAAATGGTGGTGCGACAGGATGATCTTGTGCACGCGGCGAAAGTCTATGCCCGCGCGCATAAGTTGCTGCATCGCGCCTTCGCCACAATCGATCAGGATAACACGTTCGCCGCGTGTGATGACATGCGCCGGCTGGGTGCGGTGGAGTTTTGGGACCGGACCACCCGCCGTGCCCAACGTAGTGAATTTGGTTGAGAGCGACATTTTAAGCCTGCGCAGTTGGCAGTGGAACGCGATCACCAGCTGCGATTTCCAGCTCCGCCAAGCGTTCAACCAAACGCGCTTTCACCTCTTGATATTTAGCATCGTCCCAGAGGTTCACCATTTCACCCGGGTCATTCGCGAGATCGAACAACTCATTCTGGCATTTGCCGAGATAAATCGAGAGCCGCCAATCGCCATGTACGATACTGTGGACACGTGGACGCGGGCCAAAGGCCTCTTGCGTGCGTTGCGTTTCATATTGGATATGTGCCGCATCGCGACCCGCACCACCCACGACTGGCAAGACAACGCCTTGCATCCCAAGCGATTTTTCGACCTTGGCGTGCTCCAGAATGGTTGTGCCGATATCATGGGTTTGCGCCAATTCATCGCTGCGCGTACCGTTTTCAGCTTTGGGATCCGCCCAGATGAAGGGCACGTGCGTGAGGCTGTCGTATTGCTCGGCCCCTTTGAACAAAAGCCGATGTTCGCCCAAATGATCCCCATGATCGGAGGTGTAGATTTGAACGGTGTTGTCTGCAACACCTGCATCCGAGGCAGCATCGCGCACGCGGCCCACTGCATCGTCGATCATCGTGATCATTCCACAGGTCAGGGCGCGCGCTTCCAGCGCTTCTTGCTTGGAAACGGCGAGTGAATAACCTGCCATTTGACCCAATGAGGGATCATTGGCGCGGTGGCGCTCTGCGATTTTGACATACTCAGGCGGATCCCAATCATCGTTCTCGTAGGCCGCAGGCACAGCCATATCTTCGGGCTTATACATGTCCCAATATTTGCCGGGTGGGGTGAAGGGATGATGCGGATCGGGGAAAGACACCACGAGCAAGAACGGCTTTGGATTGTCTTTGCGTGCTTCCAGCCATTCAGCCGCACGATCAGCAATATAACTGGTTGAATAGTGCTCTTCCGGGACTTTGGTGCGAATAGCCTGCGGCACTGAATAATCATGCGAGAACTGTTTGTCGCGCCCCCGCAGCGCGAGCGTTTCTGGCGCGTGCTTTTTAACCCACTCAAGATGCGCGCCACCTGTGTTGAAGCCATGGCGCATGACAGCGGTGTATTCGTTGAAACCATAAAACGGCAGCGGGACTTCGGGATCTGGTTTGTCCCAGTATTCCTGCCGCTCGTATTGATAGGTTTCGCGGTCCAGATCAGAGCGCACTGCAACCGCGAGATCATCTGGCGGTGCACTGTATTCTGCGCGGTGCTCGGGTGGGTCGATCTGAATATCCCAATCGGAGACGTTTTGCAGATGGCTTTTGCCAATGAGGCAGGTGTCATATCCAGCGGCAGATAAAAGCTCAGCGAAGGTCACATTGTCCTGCGAGAGCGGAATACCCAGCGAGCGCGTGCCATGGCTAGACGGCATCCGGCAGGTCATCAGGCTCGCACGATTGGGCATGCACACAGGCGAGGCAACATAAAAGCGGTCATGATTGACGCCCTCAGCCGCCATCGCATCAATATTTGGAGTGCGCAAAACCGGATGGCCGTTGCAGCCAAGGTGATCATAGCGTTGCTGATCGGTGATGAAGAGAATGTAGCTTGGTCTTTCAGTCATGTTGGCTTCTCTTTCTTTTAAGCGGGCACCGCGTCTTTGCTGCGCAAGGTATGCCAGCCGACCAGCGCAACGCCAGCCACTAGTGCCACGCCATAGATTTCGATCGGGCGGGCTAAAATCAAGACTGCAATTGCAAGGCGCGCGGCGATCTCTATTGGTTTGAGCGCTTTTCGATCAAATGCAGCGAGAGCGCTCGACACCAGATAAAGTGCGACGGCAATGCGCAGCATCAAAAGCAAGAGCCAGCCGAAGTTTATGGATCCATCATAGCCCGAAAGGAACAATCCATTGTTCGGATCAATTACCGCTTTGTCGATCAACAACAGCTCTGGATAAAGCGCGAAGACGAAGGGGATGGTGAACATCACGATGCCTGAACGCACAGCGGAGAAACCAGTCTTCATCGGGTCGGCCTTGGTGATGCTCGAAGCAGCGAAAGCAGCTAAGGCGACAGGAGGCGTAATGGCTGATGCAACCGCAAAGTAAAAGATGAACATATGCGCAGTGAACGTCGCAAGACCAAGGCCCACAAGCATCGGCCCCATCAGCAAAGCGACGTTGATGTAGGCGGGTACTGCGGGCATGCCCATACCGAGAAGGACCGCCAAGAGCATCGTCAGGAACAAAGCAAACAGTTGGAAACCAGCGGAGTTGGCCGAAACATCAAAGGAGTTCAAGTAGCCAAGCACATCCACGGCCACGAATTTCGCAAGACCTGTGAAGTTCAGGCAAACGTCGATCACGGTGACGGCCATGAACATCAAGAACAGCGTAGAGATCGTGACACCTGCTTGAGACAGCCCGTCAAAGATTTTCATAGGTTTGGCGCGGAACTCTTTGTCCAGGAACATCAAGATCAGCAACAAGAAGACTGACCACCAACCTGCGGCGCTCGCGTCACCTGCCGCGTTCTGAAACAGCTCGATGATCCAAGGCAAGGACGTGATGTCACATGTGCCGTTGCTTTGATCGACGACTGCGCCGAGCATGATGGAGTACCAGCTGCACCCGATTGCGTCTTTAGGCGTCAACAGAAGGATCAAAACGAGCAACACTGGCCCGAAAATCTGCATCAAGTGCAGCCGATCTTCGCTTGTGAGTTTCATGTCCTCGGTCAACTCACCTACGGCTTCAATGTTTTGCTTTCGTGCTTGGAAAATCACTGAAAGGAATAGGCAGAAGAAGTAGAAGAAGGCAGGCAAAGTCGCGGCAATGATGATTTCACGGTAGGGTACACCAGTGAGTGCAGCCATGATGAATGCCGCAACGCCCATGATTGGCGGCATGATCGCTCCACCAGAAGAGGCAGCGGCTTCGACGCCCCCTGCGAATACTTTGGAAAAGCCTCGCTTGAGCATCATCGGGATCGTCAAAACGCCAGTAGAGAGGACGTTCACAACAGGGCCGCCTGTAATTGTGCCAAACATTGCTGATGATACGATAGCCGCGTGCGCTGGGCCGCCGCGCAAATTGCGCGTTGCAGCGAAGGCCAGTTTGATCAGGGATTGCCCGCCGGCACATTTACCAAACAGCGCACCTAGGATGACATACGGAAAGACTAGGATCAGGAGCACGTTGATAAAGCGTCCAAGCAAACCTGAAGACTGGTTGATCAAAGCATCTTGGAAGAAACCAAGGCTGGACCCAAGCGTGCGGGTCTCTTCGCTACTGAGGATCGTAACCAGATATTTATTCTGATCTTCAGCGCCAAAAACATACCAATTAAGAATTGTGAAGAAGGTGTAAGCGGCGATCAGGATCGAAACCATAACCAACGGAAAGCCCCAGACCTTGACGTTGTAGCCAAGGAACACGACGACAGCGCCGAACATGATCACGATCAACCACTTGCCTGCGTTGGTCGCGCAACCGGGATCGTCAGCAGAGTCTGGGGCGGGCAAGCCGTAGAGCTCAGCGAATTCGATCTCAGCTTGCAAGGCTCTGGCGACAAGGCGTTCGCGCTCGCCTGTGAACACGTCGATCAAACACACAGACTCAATTTCAACCAGATAGGTGACTGAGATGCCAGCGGCGGCGACAATCAATGCGACGTCCATGAACAGCCCGAAACGGCGCATATTTGCACTTTTGCCAGTCCAGCTGCGCCACATCGAATGTTTCAGGGCAACAATCAGCATCATCCAGAAAAAGGTGATCGGGAACAGCCACTCTGTCGGAAAACGACGGATAAGAAAGAACTCGTTACCTGTCAAATTTTTCCACAAATCGTCCCACCCCGGAATGGCAGGGGTCACATTAACGAGACCTACAAGGACGAGAAAGAGCGCTAATATGTAGACCATGCGCTCTACAAGGGTAGACTTTTCAACGGGCTGTACGGCAGGTGTGGAGATTTGATCTGACATGAGTTTTTGCCATCTTTTCAGTGGAGGGTGACAATAGAAAAAGGAGGGCGATTATGTGACGCCCTCCCGAGTGATATTGCAATAACCTTTAAGGCTTGGCGCAATCAGGAAGCATGTGGCCTGCTTCTTCCCATGCGCGCACCGCACCAGGGTGGAACTTAACGATATTCGCTCCACAAAGACCGTTTGCCTTTTCAGAGACGTCGCCAAAATTCAAAGTCGCCATGAAAGGTGCCATTGCTTTGATTTTGTCCAAATTCTCGATGTGAGTCTTGGTCAGCTGATAGGCGAGCTCTTCGTCCATGCTTTTGTTCACAAGATCGCCGCCCGGGACAGCTTTGCCACGGAACATGTCGTCCTCTGACAGAACAGTCCAACCTTCACCCATGGCTGCTTTGATCTGCGCAAGGGGCACAACGAATGGTGTCGAGCCGGGCTTGTTCAAGAACTTTTGCGTCGCTGGGGCTTCGAATTTTTCCTTTGGCATCGAGTAGATCGTCATCGCACCCGCCGCAGAGGCTTGTGTGACGCGTGGGCCAGGGAACATCGCAGGGATCACTGCAGCGTCCACGGTACCGTCGATGATCGCGGAGGGCATCTGGCTCCAGTTCACTGTAACCGTGTCATAGTCGTCTTCGGACTTTAGACCTGTGAACAGTTGGATCAAGCTGCGAGAGTTCAAAGCAGCCGTGCCACGTGGCGGGCCGTTCAAAACCTTCATACCTTTCAGATCATCCCAGCCGGAAACGCCTTTGGCATCATAGGCATACATGGTGAAGATCGAGAACGTGTAGGGGTAGAGCATCGCGATGCTGTTACCGAGTTCTTTAGCCTTTTCTTTCTCCAAATTGGAGTAAGGACCAGCCGCTTTCGCCATCAAGAAGGGCAAGATAAAGGGGCCGCTCGCGAGGTCAATCTTACCCTCAGCCAAAGCCATCACGAATTTGGTCCCCGTCTGGCCGTCTTTCATTTGAATGTTGGCGATGCCTGCAGCGGATGCGTTCTCGACCAGCGATGTCGCGGATAGCGCGCCGGCTGTTCCCGCGCCCGCGGCGTTGGATGTCAAATTAACCTGCGCGAAACCCGCGCTTGCGCTGAGTGCGAATGTTGCGGCAACGGCTGCATTGGTGATAGTTTTGAGCATAATGTCCTCCCTAAGCTCTAATCTTGTGCGGGGGGTTGTTGTTCCCTCCAAGCGTGCCATCTTTGAACGGCAAAGCGAGGTGCAGTTTTCTGCCTCACTCACTTCCGATCACAATCAAAACTACAGAAATTTAGAATCGCAATTCTGTTTGTGCCCGACCTTATGGATCCCATTACAGTCTTTCAGGATCCTTAAGTCAAGAATTTCGCCAATAAATGAGCGCAATTTTCGATTATATCAATATTTTAGGATCCCAAATCGAGGTGAGTGGGTATTTAAAGTCTATTTCAAACGTCGCAGAGGGCAAGTTCAGACCTGATCGGTGGCGGTGGCATGTGTTACGCAGAAAAGTTGCTGGTCTCTGAGCAAGATCAACTCTCGTTGATGGGAACACATGTGCTGAAAGTGGAAGGCATCATCAATCGAGGTGGCACGACTTTGGCAGTTGAATTGTTCGGCTCAGATGATGCAAGCAATTTTGCGAGCGATCGCAACGGGCGTGTGAGGTGGGACAAAGCTGGCGTGGCGTGCCCTTATTCACGGAAATTTGAATAAGCAAGCAGGATGCGCCAATTTCTTCTAACAGAACACGGATGCCCATTGAGGAACTTTTCAATGAGTAGAACCGTTTATACATCTCTAGAGCTTCCTGATGCAGGCAGTTTTTTAGATTTGTTTTTTACTTAAATACCGCAAGAAAACATCGGTTAAGCTAACAATCTGGCTAAGAGGTGCAGAGGTTAATTGCACACCGCTGGAGCTTTCCCAAATGTCTGTTTTGTCCGCAGTCTGTGAATTAGAACTCTTATCCCTGCTGCACTCTGCATGAATGGCTGGTTTTCCCGCTGCGTGGCAGCACCGAATTTTACGCTGACGCAGAATTTTTCTCGCTGCGAGCGCATGCAGCGAGAAAACCGAATTCACACAATGGGCTCCAAGCAGCCATCCGCTGCGTCACGTATGAATGTCGGCTATAG
>Ga0233426_10003785_pt1 | contig 11687 bp, 8 predicted proteins | sample SI_118_April2016_6_FD_179875 | JGI IMG/M metagenome (GOLD analysis project Ga0233426, IMG submission 179875) | Seawater microbial communities from Saanich Inlet, British Columbia, Canada - SI_118_April2016_10_MG | ecosystem: Environmental > Aquatic > Marine > Inlet | place: Canada: British... | reverse complement strand
AAACCCGCGCAAATAGGGCGAGCCTGCGCTGGTGCGTTTGTGGCGAAAACAGCCGAAGGCTTTGGCATCGAGCATGTGTTTTGCGACACCGTGAAAATGGTTGATCATCGCCATGCCACCCCAGCACACGCCAAAGGTGGAATGCACGTTGGTTTGGGTCCAATTCATCACCTCGACCATTTCATCCCAATAGCTGACATCGGGAAAATCGAGGTGTTCGATGGGCGCGCCTGTGATGACAAGCCCGTCAAATTTGCGGTGCTTTATCTCATCAAAAGAGGAATAAAACGCCTCCATGTGGTCTGCGGCCGTGTTTTTGGATTGATGTTCGGTCATGCGAATAAGCGTGAGGTCGATCTGCAACGGCGTCGCCCCGATCAGACGCGCGAACTGTGTTTCGGTCGCGATCTTTTTGGGCATCAGGTTCAGCAGGCCGATTTGCAGCGGGCGGATATCTTGGCGCGCGGCTTGGTCTTCGGACATGACAGAGACGCCTTCGGTTTGAAGGACGTCAAAGGCGGGCAGGTCGTTGGGAAGTTTAATGGGCATGATGGGTCACCTATGGTGAGATGTGCGATCAGGCAAGGGTGCGGGCGATAAGATCGTTGAAATCATCGGTGGTGCGGACCAGCGCCATGTCGTCAGCCTGAACGGTGACACCCCAGCGTTCCGCAATTTTGCGGTAACGGGGGAGGCGGTGGTCCAACAACATTCGATAGCCCCAAAGGATGAAATCATCGGGATCCACATCGGGTTCGGTGAGCGCGTTGTTTGAGAGGTATTCAGACCAGAGTTGCTCAAGGAAATCTGGTTTGTAGTACATCGGTTTTGGCGCTTTGGCGAAGCGTTTGACGAGTTCTTCGACGTGGGCCTCTGAGCCCTCGATCCAGACGGGCAGAACGTGTTCGGAAAGTTCGACCATCACTGGGTCTGCGGGGCTGTTTGCCTCGATCACCTCGACCATTGAACCTGACGTGTCGCAGATGAAATTGTCGTAGCCGTAGAGTTTTTGGGCGCGATCAATGAAGTGCACCGTGTCGAGCATGGCGTTGGTTTCGGCGTGTTGGTGCAGCCCTTGGCGGCGGGTGTATTCGGGGAAGGGAATGCCGCCTTTTGCTGAGTTGCCCGGCTTGCCGAGGTAGGTGGACAGGGGCGCGAGGTTATCAAAGGTGATGTTGGAGCCGATGTAGATGCTGTCATCGCGCAAGAGTTCGGCGAGGAACGGATTTTTCATCGCCTCGGCTTTAAAGTTATCGACGATGTGTTCGCCCATGTAGCGCGTGCCGATGCGGTAATCGACGGAGTAGTGGAACCAACCAGAGGCGCGCAGGATGTTGGACACGTAGGTTTTGCCCAAGCCAGACATGCCAAAGAGCATCACGCGTTTTTGCGACGCGTTGGTCCAATCAGATGCGGAGTTGTAGAGCATGGGTGCGGCCTGTTGTTCTGTGTTGGGTGAGTGTTAGCGTGAAAGGCGTGGGGCGTCTAGTTTTGTGGTGGGTGTTGCGCGGCGGTGTTGCGCTTGAGTATTTGAGGACAAAAGAAGCGAGAGGCGCCTAGGTTTGGGCCGCGCGGCGTTTGTTGGCACGGTTTTCTTCGCGGATGTTGAGGGCGTTGGCGCCAAACACGATGATCGCGCCGATAAAGACGGTGGCGAGCAGGGGTTCGTCGTAGAGGATAAATCCGACCACCGCGATGAGGGGCAGGCGCAGAAATTCCAGCGGCGCGACGATGCTGGCGGGTGCGATTTTTAGGGCCGTGGTGATGCAATAATGGGCGAGCAGGCCGCCAAAGCCGACGATTGCGACCCAGTGGAGGAGGTGTGCGGGCGGGATCGCGATATCTCCGTCGTAGCCCGCGCAAACGATGCCGAGGATGCCTTGGATGACGGTGAGCCAGAACAGGATCGACATGGTGGGTTCGGTTTTGCCCAAATGCTTGGTGCAGATGGTGGTAAAGGCGAACATCAGCGCGCAGGTGGCGGCGGCGAATGTGGCAAAGGTGATTGGCGCACTTTCGGGGCGCGCAACGATAAGCACGCCGATGAAACCAAGCGCGAAGGCGAGGATGCGGGTGCGGGTCATAACTTCGCCAAGGAAGAACGGGGCGAGGATGGCGATCCAGAGCGGGTTGGTGAATTCAAACGCGAAAAGTTGCGACAGCGGGATGTAGATGAGGGCGTAGAACCACAGGTTTTGCCCCGTGAAGTGAAAGATATTGCGGATGGTGTGCAGGCCGAGGCGGTTTGCCGAAATCTCACCCCGTTTGCCGTAGATCGTGGCGACGCTGAGTACGATGATGACGCCGATAAACGAGCGGTACATCATGATTTCAAAGGTATCGAGCGTGCCCGCCAATTCGCGCCCAGCCACGGCCATTGCGGTAAAGGACACCATCGCGCCGACCATGAAAAGGGCTGCCTTTAGGGGCTGGGATTGTTGTTCGATCATGGTGCGTTCATTCTGGGGGGATGCGGCAACACCCTGTGAGCAAGACGGCTTCGCTGCGGTCTTGGGTCAGGATGTGGGCGATGTTTTCTGCGGTATTACAGCGGCCGGGGTGCACGATCAGGATGGCGGTGTCTGTGGCACCGATCAGGGTGTAGGCGGTTGTGTCTGGATCATTCAGGGCGGGTGTTGTCAGTTTCACGTCGTACTCTTGCACACGCTCGCGCAGCTGAAAGGTTGCTGTTTCACCGTTGAGGTCTGCGCTCCAATTTGGGTGAGAGCCAGAGCATTGCATCACATCCGCTGTGGCGGGGATGGCAAGGGCGATAAACGCGGCGAGGCAGAGCGGGCGAAACATGCGTTAGCAGTATTGGAACGTCGCGGGCTGTGCAACGCCGCTTTGGCGTTAGCGTTTCTTTGATGAATTGCTGGTAGGTACGCGGGATGAGCTGGACCGTAGCGAAACCTATCCGTGTAATTCTTTGCGCTTTGATTGCGTTGCTTGCGCTGTCGGGCTGCGTGATCGAATCTGAAACGGCTTTGCACGAGGCGGCTGACGAAGTGCCGGTTCAAACGATCATGACAGGCCAAAGTGCTGCGTTTCGATCTAACGCGGGTGATTACATTTTTTTACGCCGCGCACAGGGGCGGATGACGGTCATTCTAACCAAGTTTTCTGGGGCGATTGGCGCGGATAACACGTTTTCGACGGCGTTGTACAAAATGGATGGCTTGCCCCGTTCGGTTTACGTGGCGGTGCGTTCGCGTGATAGCGGGCATGAATATTTGCCGTTTCATTACGACAAACGGGGCGTGTTGATTTTGGCCCCAAAGACCCGCGTGAAAGTTTCGGACATGGAGGAATTTCGCGCAGCGTTGCTGAATGTAAAGGGAACTCCGTTGTTTTATGAACGGTTGAGCGTGGCAGATGCGGGGGCGGCGTACAAACGATATGCAACGCGCAAGGTGCAAAAGAAAAAGGCGGCTAAGGCGCGCGAGCATGAATATGTGAACCCGTTTCGCACCTTTGATCAGGGGATCCGCCGCATGGCTGTTGGCGATGCGGTCTACTGGCTGCGTGCGGCCTCGACCGATGTGATGACGGTGACGGTGACGGGGATCAATATTTCGACGGGTTACATAATGGTGCGTCGCGAAACAGATTATGTGACAGCCAAGGTGCACCATTCCCGTTTGATGACGGTAAAACAGGCCAGCAAAAACGGCATTAAACACGGGGCGTCCTCTGCGCGAAGTGCGTTTTGCCTGTCGCAGCCATCGGAATGTGAATGGTAACGGGCGGCAATGTAAGGCGGTTTAGGATCGCGCGGCGAACACCACACCCTCGATAAGCGACGTGCCGTCGTCCATGCTGGCCTGAATGCAGGCGCGTTGGGGCCAGTTTTCTTTGGGGCCGATCCATGCGGTCCAGACCGTATCCATTTCGGATTTCATGGAGATGTCGTGTAAGTACACGGTGGCTTGGATCAAATTCGCTTTGGAACTACCTGCTTTGGCGAGGTTTTCGTCAAGGAATTTGAGGGTGTTTTGGGTTTGTGCGATGATACCATCGGCAGCGTTCGGATCATAAGACACCGCATAAACGAGGCCTGCGTGACAGGACACTAGGCTGCGCCCGAGTGCGGGTCCATAAACGCGATCTATTGTCATTGGGTTTCTTTCGGCGTTTGGTAGCTGCCACGAAAAAGGGCCAACCCGTTGGGTCAGCCCTGTGATGATTTACCCTTTGCTCGTGGCGCGTGACCACCAGCCAGCGCGTTTCGGCTTTGGCTTGGCGGGGGGCGCTTCTGGCTCTGGTGCAGGCGCAGGCTCGGCTGCGACAGGTTCTGGTGTTGGCTCTGGTGCAGGTTCCGCAACAGGCTCAGTAGCAGGGGCCGTTTCAATCGGGATTTCAACGACTTCTGCTTTGGGTTTTGGCTTTGCGCGTGATTTGCGCGCAGGCTTAGCTGGTTTTTCTTCAACCGCGGCTTCGCCTGATACCTCAACTGCTGGTTCTGCAACCGCTTCGGCCTTTGGCTTGCGTGCGCGTGGTTTGCGCGCAGGTTTCGCAGGTATTTCGTCTGCCGTTTCTGCCACTGCTTCCGCTGGTGCTTCGCTTACCGCTTCTGCTTCAACTGGGGCATCTGTGGAGGCCTCTGCTGGCGCTGCGTCTTCGTCGGTTTTCTTGGGTGAGCGACGACGGGTTGTGCGCGATTTCTTTGGCTTTTCGTCAGCCGCAGCTTCGGGAGCCGCTTCTGCTGCTGGAGTTGCGTCAGCTACAGGTGCATCAGCGGGTGTCGCTTCTGCGCCATCGGCGGGGGCGGCTTCGCCTTCCGCTGCGACTGCGCTTTCACCGTTTTCGGCCGCGCCATTTTGGTTTTCGTTGCGATCTTTGCCACCGCGACGCCGACGCCGACGGCGCTTTTTCTTGGGTTGATCATCGGATGGCGCAGTGTCCACGACGGTTGGTGTTGTCGCTTCTTCCTCTTCATCCATCACGAACGGCTCGATGCTGTCGATTGTGACAGCCGCTTGTGCAGGTGCTTTTGGAATGTGACGCGAGGAGGTTTTGAATTTCTCCATTTTATGATCAGGGGAGATCATGTGCGGGTCACTTTCAATGCGGATCGCCATGGCGTAGCGGGCCTCTAGCATTGTGATGTGTTCGCGTTTTTCGTTCAGCAGGTAGTTGGCGATCAGCACAGGGGCCGTGACCAATACTTCGCGTGAGCGTTTGCGTGTGCCTTCTTCTTCCAGCTCGCGCAGGATCAACAATGCCATGCTGTCGCTGGAACGGGTCAGGCCCGTGCCGTGGCAAACGGCGCAAGGCTGTGTTGTTGCCTCGAGCATGCCAGGGCGGAGGCGTTGGCGAGACATTTCCATCAGACCAAAGCCCGAAATACGGCCCACTTGGATGCGGGCGCGATCGTTTTTGAGGCGATCTTTCATGCGTTTTTCAACGGCAGAATTGTTACGGCGCTCTTCCATGTCGATAAAGTCGATCACGATCAAACCTGCGAGGTCGCGCAGTTTGAGTTGGCGGGCAACTTCTTCGGCGGCTTCTAGGTTGGTGCGAACGGCTGTGTCCTCAATCGAACCTTCTTTGGTGGATTTGCCAGAGTTCACGTCAATGGCGACCAAAGCTTCGGTGATGCCGATGACGATATAGCCGCCAGATTTCAACTGCACAGTCGGATTGAACATACCATCGAGGTAGGTTTCGACCTGAAAGCGAGAGAACAGGGGCAGGGATTCGCGGTAGTGTTTGACCACGGCCGAACGGGTCGGCATCAGCATGTTCATGTACTCTTTGGCGACTTTATAGCCTGCATCGCCTTCGACCAAAATCTCGTCAATCTCGCGGTTGTACAGATCGCGGATGGAGCGTTTGATTAGGTCGCCTTCTTCATAGATGGCGGCAGGTGCAATGGATTTCAGGGTCAGATCACGAACCTGTTCCCATTGGCGCAAAAGGTATTCGTAGTCGCGTTTAATTTCAGTTTTTGTGCGTTTTGCACCCGCTGTGCGAATGATAAGACCCGCGCCTTCTGGCACTTCGATTTCGCCGGCAATTTCCTTGAGCTTTTTGCGGTCCGGTGCGTTGGTGATTTTGCGGGAAATCCCGCCACCGCGCGCCGTATTTGGCATCAGAACACAGTACCGACCCGCGAGGGACAGGTATGTTGTGAGGGCTGCGCCTTTGTTGCCGCGCTCTTCTTTTACGACTTGAACCAGTAGGATTTGGCGTACTTTGACGACTTCTTGGATTTTGTAGCGACGTGGGCGTGGTTTGCGCGGGCGGAATTCGGCACGGGCGTGATCGTCGTTGTCGTCTTCGTCGTTTGTTTCAGCGTCGTCATCGGAAACTTCGCCGACGGTTTCAGCTTCTATTGGGGCTTCGCCGTCTGTCTCTGCTTCTGTTTCAGCTTCTGTTTCTGTGGCGTCAGCGGCGGCTTCTTCAGTTGGGGCGTCTGCCTCAACCGCTTCTGCAACGTCTTGTGCAACAGCATCTGCTTCAATCACTTCTGGTGCAGCGGCGGCTTCTTCTACGTCATCAGGTGTTTCGATGACTTGGGCTTCTGGCACGTCCACAAGGCCGTTGTCTTCGCCGTCTGCGTCGATGTCGATGACGTCGGATGTGACAACATCATCGGTGTTTGCCGCGGCTTCGGATTTACGACGACGCGGACGGCGCGATTTGCGTGATTTTTCACGACGCTCGTCTTCCTCGGCCATTGCTTGGGCGTATTCTGCTTCCTCTGCCAGCAGCTTTTCACGGTCTGCAACAGGGATTTGGTAATAATCTGGGTGGATTTCTGAAAACGCGAGAAAGCCGTGGCGATTGCCACCGTAATCAATGAAGGCCGCCTGTAGGGACGGTTCAACGCGCGTTACTTTTGCGAGGTAAATGTTGCCAGCAAGCTGGCGTTTGTTTTCGGATTCAAAATCGAATTCTTCTACTTTGTTTCCATCAACCACAACAACGCGGGTTTCTTCCGCGTGGGTGGCGTCGATAAGCATCTTTTTAGCCATAGTTTGTCTTTCGCACGCACATCCGCACAATCAGACCCCCTGTTTCCAGGAGGCGAATTTGTAGAGTTTGCGTGGTAAATTGAGGCGATTTGAGTGGCGCTGCGGTTAGAAATGCACAAATGGGGCGCAGGTATTGAGCCTGTCCCGTATGCTTTTCTAATCGTCTCTACGCGCTTCATCGCGGTTTTCTCCAGCATCGTTTGACGGATGCCAAGCTCTGGCGCATATCGTGTTTAACACAACACGCGCAATTCGGGTGGCCAGATGGCCCTGCCAAAGGATCGGGTTCGGGGTGCGGGCGCTTTTGCTGCCCTGAACGTCACCGCGATCCGCTGGCGAAACTGTTAAAACGGCGGCGAGTTGCCTGTCCGTTACAAAGAGTCTTATGGACTGCATTGGGGAATTACAATCAGTTTTTGGTTAGGGTATGGTAAACATAATGAAATCAAGATCTCTTTAGAGACATGCTAAAGGCGGGCGGCAAGATGGTACGACAGGCGTTTAAGGTGATGGCTGTGATGGTGTGTGGCGCATTTAGCGTGCCCGCCACTGTGATGGCCCAAGATTTGCAGGCTTTGGCGCGTGTGGATGTTGAAAACTCCAGCATTACGGATGAACGCAGCGGGGGCGTTGCGCTGAACCTGCAGCTGTCCCAACCCGTACCGTTTCGCGTGTTCACGCTGGATAATCCGCCCCGTCTTGTGCTCGATTTCAAAGAGATTGATTGGACTGGGTTTGATAAAGTCGCCGTGGATCAAAGCGAGGCTGTTACGGATTTACGGTTCGGTATTTTCCGCCCCGGGTGGTCGCGCTTGGTCTTGGATTTGGCCACGCCTGTGTTGCCAGACCAAACAGAAATGCGGGTCGATGAAACACGCGGCACGGCGACGTTGAGCATTCAGATGATTGCAGCAAATGCTGAGGAATTTTCCGATTTTAGCCAGTTGCGCGAAGAAGATGGCTGGGCCTTGCCAAAATCTACTGTGGCAGGGCAACCCAAGGAACGCCAGTTGGGGGATCGCCCTGTGATGGTGGTGATTGATCCCGGGCACGGCGGTGTCGATAGCGGTGCCGAACGCGAAGGATATGAGGAAAAACTCCTTGTCATGCAATTCGCGCTGGAGTTGGAAGAAGCTTTGATCCGCACGGGGCGTTACAAGGCGGAATTAACCCGCAAAGACGATGTGTTTATGTCGCTTCCAGACCGGATTTCAAAGGCGCGCAGTTTGGGCGCGGATGTGTTCCTATCGATCCATGCGGATGCGTTGTCAGAGGGCAGTGCAACGGGGACGACCGTGTACACTTTGTCCAACAAAGCATCAGACAATATGGCGGCAGAATTAGCCGCAGGGCATGATCGCGGTGATCTGCTCGCGGGGGTGGATTTATCGGAACAAGACGATCAAATCGCCAGTGTTTTGATGGATATGGCGCGGCTAGAAACCGATGTGCGCAGCGAAATGCTTGCGGATTTTATGGTAAATGGGATCGCGCAATCGGTGGGGCGCATTCGCAAACGGCCGCATCTAGGGGCAGGGTTCACGGTGCTGAAAGCGCCTTATATTCCATCGGTTTTGATTGAATTGGGCTTTATGTCGAATAAATCAGACTTGGTTAATCTGCTGACGGAAGGCTGGCGCAATAAAGTGACGCGCGGCATTATTGATGCGCTGGACAATTGGACAGTGGAAGACGCGGCGCAGGCACGATTGTTGCGCCAATAGCGGCTTTATCTTTTAAATTTAGTTAAAATGATCTTGAAACGCCGCTGATTTCCAGTGGGCGACGACCCATTTCACCCAATCCTTATCGGTTCATTAAACATTGCTGCATAGCTTTGTCAGTGACGGCTCGCTGCGAATTAGGAAAACCCCAAAATGATTAACAACACCCACATGACGACGGCCTTAGCGCGCAGGAACAGAGTCGGGGTTGCGCAGCATCTTGAGAGCAAACGCTTGTCGCCAAATCCATCAGAAATGATCGTGGAATTGGCCGCAGTGAGCGTGCAAGGCATTATCGTTTTGGGGGAGCAGAACGTCGAGTTTTGCAACAAGCGGGCGCGGGAGCTGACGGGCGTTCCGAAATCTGTGTTGGCTGAAGGCGTGCCCTGGATACAATTTCTTGAATATCAAAAAGATCGAGGTGATTTTGGGCAAGGTGAAACGGCGCAGGGTCATGTTGATGGTTTTATCGCGAATTTTAAAAAACGTCAGGTGATGCAGGTCGAGCTGATGGTCGAGGATGGGCGGATCATTCGTTCGGATCGTATCCCCAACTCGATTGGTGGCATGACCCTGACGATGACGGACATTAGCGAATTGAAAGCGCGCGAAGCAGAATTGACCGAGATTAGCCGTATTGCGCAAACTGCGGAAAAGGCGAAATCGGATTTCTTGGCGAATATGAGCCATGAAATGCGTACCCCGTTGAACGGTGTTTTGGGCATGGCCGAGGTGCTGGGTGCGAGTGATTTGTCGCCTGAGCAACGCGAAGCTGCGGATGTTATCCTCGCGTCAGCAGAGGCGTTGGTTTCCGTTGTCGAAGATGTTCTGGAGGTGTCGCGCCTTGATCTTGGACAATTGTCAGTAGAGGTAGAACCGTTTGATTTATCGGTTCTGGTCACAAATCTGGTGGCGGAATACGCGGCGGCTGCATCGGCTGCGGATGTTGAATTGCGGCTTCGATTGGCGGATGAAATGCCAAATGTGGTTGGGGACGGTCGATTGTTGCGACAGGCGGTTTTGCATGTGTTGGACAATGCCATTCGGTTCACGCAAAAGGGCCAAGTAGACGTGATTGTTAAATGCGATGACGCGGGCACCGACAAAGACGGTGCTGACAAAGTTGCAGTGTCGTTGATTGTCCGTGACACTGGGATCGGCATCGAAGAAAAACATTTGGGCGAAATATTCGAGCGGTTCAAACAAATCGACAGCAAAGTGCTGCGATCCCATTCGGGATCTGGCTTGGGGTTGTCATTGGCAAAATCTTACGCGGATTTGATCGGCGGCCAGATCGAAACCCAAAGCGTGTTTGGTGAGGGAAGCACCTTTAGCATCAACGTAACCTTGGCACGCACGGATCGTGATGCAAAACAGGGCGCGCAAAAAATGTGATCAGGGTACTGGTTTAAATTTCCAAGAAACGCCCTAACTTCTACGTCATATACGGTGGGATGCGCGCGTTTGCGCCAAATCCGTCAAATCCCTGCTTTGACCCTGCAATTGTGGAGCGGTACAAAGGCGGGGAGTAGAGTTAGGGATTCGTTGGTGCTGCGGTTCATTTTAAACATATTTGGCTGGCTTTTTAGCGCGGCGACGATTGGCGCGGTGTTTGTCGTGATGATCTTGGGCGCTGTGTTCTGGATGTATGGTCGCGATTTGCCTGACCATCAGGCGCTGGCCAGTTATGAACCTGCCACAATCAGCCGTGTGTATTCCATCAACGGTCAAGTGATGGACGAGTTTGCCCACGAGCGGCGCATGTTCACCCCTGCGGATGAAATTCCCGATATCGTGAAATTTGCGTTTGTAAGTGCCGAGGATAAGCATTTCTACGAGCACAAGGGCTATGACATTCAAGGGATTATCAAAGCGGGTTTGGACGCAGCGCAGGGCGGGCGATTGCGCGGCGCATCCACCATTACCCAACAGGTGATGAAGAACTTTTTGCTGGATGGATCGCGATCCTTTGAACGTAAAATCAAAGAGATCATTCTGGCGAGTCGTCTGGAGACAACGCTGAGCAAGGATCAAATCCTCGAGCTGTATTTGAACGAGATTTTTCTGGGCCAGAATTCTTATGGCGTGACCGCTGCTGCCGATACGTATTTCGGCAAAAACCTAGAGGAATTAACCCCAGGTGAAGCTGCGTATTTGGCCAGCCTGCCGAAATCGCCGTCAAACCGACACCCCGTTCGACAGCGCGCGGATGCTTTGTTTTGGCGCAACAATACGCTGCGTTTGATGAACGAAAATAGATACATTGATGCGCAAACCTACGAGCTAGAAAAAAACAGCGAGCTGCGCTCTGTTCAGGGCGGGGAGTACGCCTCTACGCGGTCCGAACGCCCGCCGCGTGATTATTTCACCGATGAAATTCGTCGTCAGTTGTCGGGCGATTTTGGCGAGGAAGAATTTTTTGGCGGTGGTTTAACCATTCGCGCAACGATGGACCCCGTGTTGCAAGACGAAGCGGCCAAAGCATTGCGCGCGGGTTTGGAAAAATACGACCGCAATTTGGCGATTTATCGCGGTGCGATAGAAAAGCTAGATCCTGCCGTGTTGGGTGATGAAGCCAGCTGGCGCGAGGCGTTGGGCGGCACGAAGGCGTCGCGCGACATTGACAGTTGGAAGCCCGCAGTGGTTTTGGATCTGTCGGATAAATCGGCCCGCATCGGTATTGAAGGCGAAGACGAGGACGCCGACGGGCATTTCCTGTCGATGAAAGATTTGGGGCGCTGGCGTCCTGTTCAAGAAAATGGCCGTGGCGGCAAAAAGGCCCGCAAGCCCGCCGATTTGCTGGCCGTTGGCGATGTGATCCACATTCGCGCGGTGACAAGTGATGCGGATGGTTCGTTCGTGCGTTGGTCGCTGCGCCAAATCCCCCGCATTCAGGGCGGGTTCATGGCGATGGATACAAATACCGGTCGTGTTTTGGCGATGCAGGGCGGGTTTTCATATCAGCATTCGGTGTTTAATCGCG
>Ga0233426_10003784_pt1 | contig 11687 bp, 11 predicted proteins | sample SI_118_April2016_6_FD_179875 | JGI IMG/M metagenome (GOLD analysis project Ga0233426, IMG submission 179875) | Seawater microbial communities from Saanich Inlet, British Columbia, Canada - SI_118_April2016_10_MG | ecosystem: Environmental > Aquatic > Marine > Inlet | place: Canada: British... | reverse complement strand
CAGTAGCATACTTAAAAACATCTTCTAATTTCCCTAAGTACTCTTTGTTTTGGTTGATTTTATTAGAAAAAAAACCTAAATATTTATAGCCTAAATTCGCTTTGCTTTTAAAAAGTTTAATAATATTTTTTGAAGATTCATCAAAACCAATAACAATTGTAGTTCTGAAGTTATTACCAAATGACCGATACTTTTTCAGTAATAATATCCATAATAACTTGACAAAAGAGATACTAGAAAATATGGCTACTAAAATTATAAATTGATTATGTACGACAACTCCTTCTCTAAAAACACCAAAATAGGTAAAATATCCAAGAGTGAAAATAGAGAATTGCTTACATAAAAGACTTATGATTTTAAATAAACTTGTGTATCTATAAATTTTATAAAAGCCTAGAATAAAGGCGGTTACTATCCAAAAAAAAGAAATATAGGAAAGAAAATAAATATTCAAAAATTGGAAGTCTTGAATGAAATAAACAATAATATTAATAAATAATACATCTATAATTATTTGCAGAGGCATTATTAGATAGGAATATCTTTTTTTCAAGTTTGTTTTTATTTATTATGGTAACATATTATTAACGTAAAATTTTTAAAATCATTTCATCCATTGTAAATAATTTTTTTGCAATAGTTTGTTGATGCTGTTTATCTATTTGTTTATTTATTAAAAAAACTAATTTTTCAACTAAAAAATCATTATTCCAATTTGTAACAACTAAAGATAACTTGTTGTTAATAAATAACTTTTCTATTTCGCTGTTTGCATCTGTGATCACAAAAACTTTACATCCTGAAGCTAATAAATTTGGGATTTTAGAGGGTAATGAACCTTTAGATGTATTTTCTTTTTGAGGGACTATTTGTATAGTGCTTTTGCTATACAACTCTTCCAAATTTTCTTTATTTACAAGTTTATGAAAAAGAATTTTTTTACTTTTATTTAAACTTTCTAGCTTTTTAATTGTTTCACCCTCAGAAAAAAAATGAAAAATCGTATTATCTATTTTTTTAGATGCTTCAGAAAAAAAATATAACAGTTTCATTGGGTTTTGTTTTTCCCCTAAAGCACCAGAGTATACGATATTATACTTTTTATTATCAAAAACAGTTGTTAAATCATTTGTTATTTTCTCTCTTATAGTGATAAAAGGATATTGGACTTCAAGTTTATCATCGGCTAAATTGTATAATTTTTTAGCTTCTTTTTTCATTTCATTTGAAAGAAATAATAGTTTATCACAATGAAAATAACACTTCTTTTCTACTATATGGATAAAGAAACGAATTACGTTATTTAATAATCCCCGTTTACCTTCTGAATACACTTCTTGTAAATCATGAACCATCCCTACTTTTCTAATTTTTTTATTTAAAAAAGGAAAAATAGAATAGAATGCAAAACTGGGGGGAAATATTGGTATTATTAAATCTTTGTTTTTTTGATGTTTTTTGATTTTTCTTAAGACAAAGAAAGCAAAACTAAACTCTAAAATTAAACGCCTAAAGATTGTTTTATTGGTAAAAACTAAATGTTTACCTCCTCTAATAATTTTTAATCCCTTTAGTAAGTCGTTACTTACTTTTACTTTCCAAGCTGGATAAAAAGGATGAAAGCATAAAACAGTAACTTTATGCCCTTCATTTATTAAACCTTTTACGAAATCTGTATTAAACTTACCCGTAGAAATTGGTTCTGGGTAAAAAAAAGGGGATAGTATTAATATATTTTTTTTGCTACTCACGTATTCTTTCTCTAATTATTTTTGCAGGACTCCCAATACAAACTTTATTTGATGGTATATCTTTGTAAACACTACTTCTAGAACCAATAACAGATCCTTCTCCAATAGTTATGCCTGGCGAAACAAAAACATCTGTCGCCAGCCAACACTCATCTTCAATTGTACTCTTCTTTGCAAAAATTGGAAAATCAGACTGTAAATAGTCATGAGAAGCAGTACATATGTATGATTTTTGTGAAATAACAACGTTTTTACCTATTTCTATTTCGCCCAAAGAATATAATACTACATCATCTCCAATCCAAGAATAATCTCCGATAGAAACTTTCCAAGGATATGTTATCCTAGCAGTTGGTCTAATAATCACCTTTTTACCAATCTTTGCGCCAAATAAACGCAACAAAAAATTTCTAAAACCATATAAAAACTGAGGAGACATTCTAAAAAAAGTTCCTTGTACAATCCACCAAAGTTGAACCACAAATGCATTCCTGCTTCTAAAGTTTTTAGGTAGAATAAACTTATTTAAGTCTTGTATTTTATTCATCTTTATTTATAGTTACAAAAATCACAACAAAATAACAAAATAAAACTATTCCATAATGTCTAGACAAGTAATTTTCTGTTAAATTAATTAATAAGAATTGGATAAAAACAAAAAGATGAAGAGGATTTTTTTTTATTCTTTCAAAAATAAAAAATAAATATATTAAAAAAAGGAAAAGGAAAAACCACCCCCCATAAAGAATTAAATTAAAGTAATAGTTATGTGTATTAAAAACACTAATTTGATAAAATTCACTATTATTATTATCGGCATAACATTGGTTTAACTTTATTTGTAAATTATTTCCAAACCCAAAAAAAGGGACTTCTTTAATCAATAAGTAATCACATTTGTAAATAGCTAGCCTCGTATTAGATGAATTGTAATAACTACCTACAATTGGATTATTCATTTGTTCTTTAATTTCGTAAAACCTATCCTTTACAACTTTTGTGTTTGCTATAAACAGAAACACAGTCAAAACAATTACACCTATTATTAATGACTCTTTTTTCCTGTTTTTGTAGGCAATAAAAATGATATAACAAACGAAAGTTAATAATAACAAAAGAATAATAATTCTAGAACTAAATAATACAATAAAAAATAAAGAAGAAATTATATTAAAAAAATGGAAAAATCTTTTTTTAATAAATTTAAAAAGTGAAATAGTTATACTAAACAATAAAAAAGAACTAAAATAAGTTGGATGTAATTCTATTAAATAGTTATTAGTTACATATTCTCTAAAAAAAGGAATATTATGTGAACTAATATCCAGTAATTTAAATATCGAATTTTCTTTTAAGAAAACAAACAAATAAATAAATGACTGTAATAGGACAGATATTTGAAATATTAAAAATGATAAATTAAAGATATACTCATTAATAAATTTTGGTTTCAATAAAAATATTGTAGAAAAAATTAAAAAAGGTAAAACCAAAATAATTCTACTTAGATTGAAGCTTCCTGAAAATATTTCATAAAAAAAAAACATAAAAAAGGGCAGGGTATATACCATGTCATTTATATTAAACTTATGTTTTCTATTTATTTTAAAAAAAGAAACTAACACAACAACAGCCCATAAAATAATAACCTTAGAATTATAATTAGCTTTTAAAAAAGGTAAAGTAGCTAAGGCTAAAAAACTTATTTTAGTAAACTTCTCTAAAAAATCAATTCTCATATACACATGATTTATATAAATTTAACCAATCTTTAAATCTTTTTTCCCAAGAATATTTATTAACTACAAATTTATGAAGCTTATCACCTTTAATTATTCTATCTTCATTCGACCAATTTAAAACACTTTGTAAGGCGTTATCTAATTCTAACTCAACTGGATTAATAAGTATTCCACCATTTTCATTCCATAAAGGATTTAAACCTGTTTGATAAGTTGTAATTACAGGTGTTTTTAGTATTGCTGCCTCTAAATTAACCATTCCTATAACTTCCGAATGAGATGGAGCTACTAAAACAAAAGCATTTCTAATTAATTCTTCTTTCTTTATACCAGAAACCATCCCTAAAAATTCTACTTTTCTGTTTATTTCTAGTTTTTCTATAAGATAGTCTAACTCTTTTTTATATTCATTTATTTGTCCTGCTATTTTTAAAGTGATTTTCTTCGAACCTATTTTTGAAAATGATTTTATCAAAAGATCTATCCCTTTTTTTTTATCTAATCTACCTAGATAAAGAATATACTTCTTTTCATTATTGATGAAAATATCTGGTAAAGTTGATGATTCACTAATTAAGTTTGGTATTTCTATAACTTCTTTTTTATTAAAAAGTTGAATTAAATTAGTTTTCTCACCAGGAGTAATGGCATGTATAAAATTTGCTTTTCCGAACAGTTTCTTTGTGAGCATATTAAAATAAATTTTCTTTTTAGCCGCTCCTTTTTCCCACAACCAAGGTTCGTACATCCCATGAGCACTAACAATGAAAGGAATTTTATTTTCTTTACAAAATTTAGCTGAGAGATATTGTGGATAAGTCCAAACACCATGAATGTGAAAAACATCAAAATTAAATTTATTTTGTAAATTATTTATTTGAATTATCCAACCTTTAGAGTAAAGCCAAGGCATATTGGTTTCTTGAACAAAAATAGAATCTGCGTCTTCTTTTTTTGATGATAATATATAAGACGAATGTTCAGTTTGGTTTAAATAAGTATTCAAGTTATTTATAACGGTTCTTAAACCTCCACTTTCAAGAGAGAAGTCTTCAACAATGTGTAATATCTTCATCTGAATTTTTTAAAAAAATTAATAAAAAGAAATAAAATTCCGGTGGAAAATAGTGCCCTTCTCTAATTAGTTTTACAAATAAATAAAAGAAAGTACTTTGTTCATTAACTTTATTCTCTTTTTTAAAGACAATAAAAACTCTATAAAAAAAGTAGAAAAAAAATAATAAAGAAAAAACACCAAAATCTGCAATCATCCTTAAAAATAAAGAGTTTGCATCTGTTTTATTTATTTTGGATTGATTTAATGTTATTAAATATTTAGGAGGTTTTAATTCTTTATAATATTTTTCATATTCATGTCTATATGCCCCAAGACCTGCACCAAATGGTTTATGAATTAATATTTCTTTTGTGATAAAAAAATTACTTAGAAATGCATAAGAGCTTAAATTTGTGTTCTTTTTAAACTTCCCTGTAAAAGATGCAGATAGTGATTCTTTAGTTTGTTTTAATCTTCTAACTATTTTATTGCTTTTGTTTTCATCTACTTTCTCACTCCATTTAGATGAAAGATAAAGACCACTTAGAACTAAAACAGTTATTACAACTATAGAATACTTTAAAAAATTCTTCAATTGCAATAGGGGGATTATTATCATAATCAATAACCCAATATAGCCAACAGACGATTTTGTTAAAAAAATAGTGAATAAAACAATTACTAGTTTAAGGTACTTTTTCTTTAAATAAAGTAAATAAACTGCTGGCAACATAATAGCTGCATAATGAGCTGGCTCTGTAAGAACTCCATTTAACCTATCAGAAGAAAAAACATTAATACCCAAGTAAAACATTGGTATTGAGGCTATTGAAATTAAAAAAGCAATTTCAAGATACTTTTCTATTAAAATTTTTACTTTATAAACTCTAATTAAATTAAAGAAATAAATACTACTAATACTTACACCCAATATTTGGGCAATCAAAGATTGAATTGGATTTAAAAATAACAAAAAATTTATAACACCATGAAAAATAAAAAAACTAATTATTACTATTAAATTTTTATGGATGGTTAGTTTGCATTTATAGGCAAGTAATAAAAAATTAGATATTAATATAACGTAGAAAAGTTTCCAGTCTATAAAATAGTGAAAATTAAAAGCTTCCGTAAAAATTGCAGTAACACTGCTTGTAACCAAGTATTTATCAAACAATCGCATTTATCATTTTTTTTACTTTGTATTTAAATATCCACAAGTAGTAATCAAATTTAGCAATCAACCAACTAGTACTTCCTATATCAATTTTAATTTGCGTACTTTCTTCATAAACTTTCTCTACTTGTTTATTACTTACTCCTTCATCTGACATAAAAGCTGTTACCTCTTGAAAATAATATGTTTTAAGTTTATCCTTTGCTCTTAAGAGTAACTCATAGTCTCCAGCAATTTTATAGTTCGTGTTAAAAAAACCATATTTCATGAAATAATCCTTATTATGAAATGCTCCTACATGAGCTATATTCATAGATCTTTTAAATTTACTCCAATTCCAAGCATCTGAAATAACTTTTTTGTCTTCTACATTAACTATTGAATGAATAAAATCTACATCCTGTTTTAGTTTAGATAAATGTTTATTATATGTATTTAAAGCATTTGGCAGATAATAATCATCGGAACCTAAAAAAGAAATCCATTTACCTGATGCCAATTTTAGGCCTTTATTAAAAGCATCATAAATACCTTGATCTCTTTCACTTATCCAAGTATATTTTATTTTCTTCTTACTGAAAACATGTTCAAATGATTTTATAATTTCTACAGTTTTATCTGTAGAATTACCATCAATAATTATATACTCAATATTGTTTATAGATTGCTTAAGAAGAGATTCAATAGTTCTTGAAATTGTTTTTTCGCTATTATAAGAAACTGTTATTGTAGAAAAAAGAATCGTTTCTGTCATTTATATATTTTTTATAAACTTAGCAGGATTACCTGCCCAAATTTCATTTGAAGGCACGTTTTTAGACACAATACTACCTGCTCCTATTACAGCGTTTTTTCCTATGGTAACTCCTTTTAAGATAACGGAACCCGCTCCTATAAAAGCTCCTGAACAAATTAAAACTTCAGCTGATTTTACTCCAGTTTCTGGTCTATTTTTTCTATCTTGTGAGTATATCGAATGAAAATCTGTATCATATATTTTACAACCACCACCTATTAAAACAAACTCCTCGATAATAATACTTTTCCTACAATAAATAGCACTATTAGATAAACCAACATTATCTTTAATAGTTAATTTAGCTTCTTTTTCTACAACTAAACTTGTAAAACCGAAACTTCCAATCGGATTAAAAAGATAACTTGAATTAATAATTACATTTTTACCAATTTCAATACTGCCTCTTCCTTTTAAAAATAAAGAGCCATTAATTTTTGTATTTTTTTCAATTTTTATTTTAAAAAAAATAAACTTTATAAAATTAAAAATCTTGTATTTAAAAGAATAAAAAAATAAATAAAGTCTATACATGTATCTCTTTTTTAATTAATTTGTTATATATATTATAAACTTTTTGGTTGTTGTTTTTATGACAAAAATTAGCTTCTGCGTAGATTCTTGAATTCGTTTTCATCGATTCGTATAAGCCTTTATCATTCTTTAATTTCAAAATATTTAGAACAGCTTCTTCTATATTTCCAAAATCATAACTAAATCCTGTTTTTTCATATTCAAAAAGGGTGTTTTGTGAAGACACATTCGAAACAATTACAGGGATAGATAATGATTGTGCTTCAATAATTGATCTCGAAAAGTGTGGCGTTTTAAATGGACTTATTAGTAAATCTATGATTTGCATTTTATTATGAACATTATTAACCATCCCATTTAAAATTACGTTATCAGGCATACTCTTCGCAATTATTTTTATATTCTCTGTGAGAATATTTGGTTCAAATCCAAAAATTAAGATCTTTATATCTTTATCTAATATTTTTAATCTTTGGCAGATTTTTAATAAATCCTCTATTCCGTTTTCTATATTAAACCTAGCAAAAAAACCAATTATAAAACTAGAATTACCCAATAGCATCTTCGATCTTTCATTGTTTCTAATAGAGATATCGAATTTATATAAATTTTTATCTATAGAGTTTTTTATAACTTCTAGAGGTTTACCTAAAAATGCTTCTGATTCAAAATTATTAATTGGAATAAAAAAATCTACAAAAGTTCTATTAAAAAATTTTAAAACTTTACCATGAATATTATCTAACAAAGGCTCCCTTATGTGTGATATAACTTTTATCTCTTTAAAAAAAATCTTTGCAACCATACCGTAAACAAATAAACAACTCGTATTCAAATGTATTATATCTGGTTTAACCTTATTTATTATTTTAAATGCTGCAAATATATTAGGTAATACATGTAATATGTTTTTTATAAATAATTTAAAACTCATTCCAGAAACGGTAGTCCCATGAAATGCAAAGAGCCTCCATTTACTAAAAGTTACCTCTACTTTTTCCTTTAAAAACAATACTTTAGCAGGGCCATTTATTAACATAAAAACATGTGGAATAAAATAATTTTTATCTAAACCATTTAATAATATTGACAAGCTTTTAGGAGCTCCCCCTAATTCTCCCGCGTGATGTATGTATAATATTTTACTCTTCATATATTAATTAATAAAATAGATTTTAATTTTAATTTAAAATTAACTCTTAATTCTTTAAAAAATAAATCATAGAAAAGACCAACAAAACTATAAGATATTAATGTTGAAATAGCAGCTCCAATAACGCCTATTTTTTCTAATAAAATGAAGTTTAGAACCACATTAATAGTGGCCCCTAAAATATTTCTATAAAATGAATGTAAGTAAAAACCCTCTGCAACAAGCCACTTAGAACTAATCGTTGTGAAAAAGAAAAAAACATTAGACCATATATATATATTTAAAATATTATCAGCTGCTAAAAATTCCTCTCCATAAAGGTAATTTATTATTGTACTACCAAACAGGGTAATAAAAACAGCAATGACGATGGAAATCCAAAACAATAAACTGTATAAATTGGTTATTCTCTTATAGTATATACTTTGTGCTTTTGTTTTGTAGGATAAGATTGCTGGAAAAAAAGAAGCTGCAATAATGTTAGGAATAAAATACCAAACTTCACTTAAATTTATAGCTACAGAATATAGACCCGCAGAATTTGCTCCCAATATCTCTTTAACCATTATTTGGTCTATTTTTATATAGAAAACAAACATTAATCCACTTAATAAAAGTGGCCAACTTTTTTTAAGAAGCGATTGACCATATTCTTTATCAAAATTTTTTAATACAAAACTTATTTTAGTTCTTTTAAAATATAGAAATGTAACAAAATGTGTAATTAAAAGTTCTAAAACTATTGCTATCGCAAAAAATACAATATTACAATTTAAATTTATTAATATTATTTTAACGATACTTGCTATAGAAACAGCAATAATTCTTGAATAAACAACAAACCTTGACTTAACTTGACTTTGAAAATAAAAATCAAATACTTCTATACTTTGAAGCAATAAATACGATGAGAAAATTGCTATTAAAACTTTAACTTCAAAAACATCGTTATTTAAAATAAGAAGTCCTAAAAGTAATAACACAGAAATAACCCCAAATAAAAACTTTAATCCAAATGCAGTTCCTAAAATAGTATCTATACTTTTAGTGTTTTCTGAAATAAGTAGTTCTTTTATTACAATATCACTTAAACCTATCATTGCGATAGGTATAAATAATGAAACTAAATTATTACTGTACATTAACAATCCAAAATCCTCTGCCCCTAAATATTTAGCAACCCAAGCACCTACAAAAACTGTAGAGAACAAGCTTAACACTTTACTTATAAATAACCACAAAGTATTATTAAAATACTTTACTACATTAACTTTTGATTTTATTTGGTTAATTATTAACAGTAATTTACTTATCATAAAATTCTTATGAAACTCATTATTTATTATATGTAAATATTTTTAAATCCGTGAAAACTTATTAAATTTTCATCTTTTCTAGATAATACAACTTCACTCTCTCTTAATAACCAATCAATGTCTAATTCTTTATCATTATAAACAACGCCACCTTCCGATTCTTTATTGTAATAATGATCACATTTATAAGCAAAAATAGTGTCATCTTCTAATACAGAAAATCCGTGAGCAAAACCTTTTGGAATAAACAGTTGCTTATTATTTTCACATGATAATTCTATTGAAAAATGCTTACCAAAAGTAGGTGAATCTTTTCTTAAATCTACCGCAACATCTAACACTCTCCCTTTTATAACTCGCATTAATTTTGCTTGGGCAAATTCTCCTTTTTGCAAATGCAACCCTCTTATCACCCCTCGCTGAGAAATTGATTGATTATCTTGAACAAAATTAACTTTTAAACCTGTTTTCTTCTCAAAATTTTTTTGATTAAAACTTTCAAAAAAACACCCTCTTTCATCAACAAAAACTTGGGGTTCTATGATAAAACACCCTTTTAAATGCGTTTCTGTAACCTTCATTATAACTTCATTAAATTTTCTCCATAACCACTTTTTAATAAAGGAGCCGCTAATTTATATACTTGTTCTTTTGTAATAAAGCCACTTCGATAAGCCGCTTCTTCTATAGAACCTATTTTCAAGCCTTGCCGCTCTTCGATGGCTTGAACAAACTGACCTGCTTGCATCAAAGAACCAAAAGTCCCTGTATCTAACCAGGCGGTCCCACTGTCTAAAACTTTTACAACCAATGTATTCTTTTTTAAATACACATTGTTGATATCTGTAATCTCTAACTCGCCTCTTTTACTTGGTTTGATATTTTTGGCAATGGTAACAACCTCATTGTCATAAAAATAAATTCCAGGAACGGCATAATTCGATTTTGGATTTGCTGGTTTTTCTTCAATAGAAATTGCATTATAATCATCATCAAACTCAACAACACCATAGCGTTCTGGATCCTTTACATGATAGGCATATACTATTCCTCCAGTAAGATTTGTGTTTGCTTTTAATACTTTTGACAAGCCAGCACCATAAAAGATATTGTCTCCTAGAATTAAAGCTACATTGTCTTTTCCAATAAAGCTTTCTCCAATAATAAGGGCTTCTGCCAATCCATTGGGATGTTCTTGAACAGCATATTGAAAATTACATCCATATTTCTTTCCATCACCCAATAGTCTTTTAAATAAAGGGAGATCTTGGGGTGTAGAAATGATTAATATTTCTCTGATTCCAGCTAGGATTAATACCGATATCGGATAATAAATCATAGGTTTGTCATACACTGGCATCAACTGTTTGCTAACCGCTAATGTTAATGGATGTAACCTTGTCCCTGAACCTCCTGCTAATACTATTCCCTTCATATTATGTGTATTTACTTAAATACCATTGTATGGTTTTTCGAATTCCTGATTCAAAATTCTCAGCAGCTCTCCAACCTAATTCCTGTTCTAACTTTGTTGCATCTATTGCATACCTATAATCATGCCCTGGCCTGTCTTTTACAAAGCGAATTTGCTCTTTATAAGAGGTAGTTTTTGGAATTATTTCATCTAAAATAGCACAAATAGTATGCGCTATGTACAAATTATCCCGCTCATTTTTGCCACCAATATTGTAGGTTTCTCCAGATTTTCCAGAGGTAAAAACCAATTCAATTCCTTTACAATGATCTAAAACGTACAGCCAGTCTCTAATATTTTTACCATCACCATAAATTGGAATTTTTTCACCAGAAACTGCCTTTCTAATAATCGTTGGAATCAACTTTTCATCGTGTTGTTTTCCCCCATAATTATTAGAGCAATTAGTGGTAACAACATTCATTCCATAGGTATGAAAATAACTCCGTACCATAAAATCTGAAGAAGCTTTTGACGCACTATACGGGCTGTTTGGTGCATAGGGTGTCTCTTCAGTAAACAATCCCGTTTCTCCGAGAGTTCCGTATACTTCATCCGTAGAAATATGATGAAATCTACAATTTTCAAATCCTTTTTTATACATCTTTGGAGATTCCATCCAATAATTTTTTGCTGTATCTAATAAATTAAAGGTCCCCAAAACATTTGTTTTCACAAAAGCAT
>Ga0233426_10003783_pt1 | contig 11688 bp, 9 predicted proteins | sample SI_118_April2016_6_FD_179875 | JGI IMG/M metagenome (GOLD analysis project Ga0233426, IMG submission 179875) | Seawater microbial communities from Saanich Inlet, British Columbia, Canada - SI_118_April2016_10_MG | ecosystem: Environmental > Aquatic > Marine > Inlet | place: Canada: British... | reverse complement strand
TAAATAAGACTGCCCAGACATTGCTGCAACAATGCATAGATTAAGAAGTTTTTTTACAGGTGACATAGTTCCCCAGGGTTATAGTGCAACATTCATATTATGAAATTAACTTATAAGTAAAAAGCATAATTTCTAATTATTATTTATACGTAATTTAACGTTATAGCCATTAGTTAACCTTCATTCAATGGTAGTCTAACTTTGAAAATAGAACCAACATTCAGTTCACTTTCAACAGTTAATACTCCCCCCATTAAATGACAAAAATTTTGTGTAATAGCCATTCCTAATCCAGTTCCTTCAAATTGTCGTGTTTGACTGCCATCAACTTGAGTAAACTGTTCAAAAATGAAGTCTAATTTATTTTGGGCGATACCTACGCCTGTATCTTTAACAGAAAAGTACAAATCTTCTTTATCATTATGTATTTCAAAAGTAATCGTTCCATCACGTGTGAATTTACAGGCATTACTTAATAAATTAAGAAAAACCTGCATGAGCTTTTGTCGATCAACTAATAGAGTGGATGAAATTTCACCTATTGAAACAATAAGTTCATTTTTATTTGCTTTAGCCATAGGAAGAATAGTTTCTATTGTTTCATCGACGAGGTTTTTAATATTGACGGGCTTTAAATACAAATCCATTCGGCCAGCTTCAATTTTGGCAATATCTAGAATGTTATTAATTAATGCTAATAAATTATGAGCGCTTCGAATACTTTTGCCTAAATCATCTGCTTGAGCATCCATACACTCTAGTTCTAAATCTTCACGAACTAAGTCGGTATAGCCAATAATGGCTTGTAATGGCGTTCTAAGTTCATGGCTAATATTTGCTAAAAATTCAGACTTGTGTCGGCTTGCCGTCATTGCACTATCTCGTGCAACGACAAGTTCTTGAGTCCTAACCTCAACTTCCGATTCAAGTGTATCTCTGCTAGCTTCTAGCGCGCGGCTTTGTTGCTCTAAAATCGTCATCATTTGGTTATAAGCTTGCGCTATTTTTCTAACTTCTTTGGCCCCTGTCACATTTGCTTTTGAATGAATGCCTGTATTACCAACAGTTTCCATTGTTTGCGAAAGAGAAAGTAAAGGTTTAGTCATGCGATTAATAACCACTCGAATAACCAATAATAATAACAATGCGACAAAACTAGCTATAACAAAGTTATTGATAAATATTGATTGTTGAATTTGTTGTAATGAAGATTTGTCATACTTTACAAAAACATACCCTAAAGTTTGTTGACTGGTTGCTTCTTCATCAGGGTCAACTAACTCTTCATCATATCCCTCTTCTTTAAAAATCACCGGTGCGCTAAAAATCCACTCATCACTCGTTTCAAATAATGCCAACACATTGATTAATAACTTTTCAATTGCAGCATTGGCTATGTTGTCAGAAATTTCTAATGATGATATTAAAGCTTCTTTGTTATTTTTATATATCGCAACACCCACTACTGACTGAAAACTTAACACTCTATCAAGTGCTTCTTGGGCGTTTTCTTCGCTCTCTGTCAACAATGCTAAAACGACTTGCTCGGAAAAGTTATTCGCTAATTGCTGGCCTGTTTCTATGGCATTGACCCTTAAAACTTGACTGGTTTTCCAACCAGTAATTACCGAAGTAAAGACAACTAGCAAAAAAATACTCATACCAAAGATATTGAGTAATTGTTTTTTAAAACTGATATGCCTAGGAAGCTTTACAACACGACTATTCATCAAAATCACTCAGGAAATGTCAGCTTAAATTCTTGCTGCTGTTGTGCACTATACTTTAAACCTAAATGAGCTGCGGTTCGTAAGTTCACGGCAAGTAAAGTTGATTTTAATGTGGCAAATTTCTTTTGTTCTGGTTGATTCTTCAACTCTTGCACCATACTAAATAAATGCTCACCAAGGGAAAAATTATCAGGATATGTCGAGAATAAAGCACCTCTTTTTGCGTGAGATGGTTTACTTGAAAAAACAACCATCTCTTTAGCCCAAGATTTTTCAAGAATTAGCGGTAATGTTATTTTATCGTGCGAAGACACTCTATCTAACGGTAACCAAATAGAATCATTTTCAGTGACCTCAGATTCAAAAAGTTCTTGGTAAAAAGCTATTGCTTCTTTGGTGTTACTAACTTTTTGAAGGTTAAGCTTAAAACCTTTTTCAATGGCTGCTAACTTTGCTATCTCAATTAACCACTCGTTTTTTTCACTGTAAGCGGCATGTATTTGAGTAACACTAGGTGCCACTTTTTTTAAATAATCAAATAAATAGAACGGATCAGTAATTAAACTAATTCCCGAAACTCCATTAGGATAAATAGGTAAAGCCCCTGAGACAACCTGATATTTTTTTACAGAAGCAATACCTTCTTTAGAGGGTAACTTTATTGCGGAAAGTTGTTTAGCTAATTTCCAGCCAGAACGACCTAAAACAATAACTTTATGGATTTTTTGTTCATCTAATTCTTTTATAATTTCTTCGTTATCAACATTTTTATCGAGAAGGTATTCTTTGAATTGAATATTGTGTTCAGCCGCCTTACTTTTGCCACCAGAGATAATTGCTTGGTAAATGGAATTATAGGGTTCTTTTGCCCGAGGATAGAAAACTGCAATGATATTATCATCAGCAATAGCTTGCCTACTTATCATCAGTGATAGACAAATAAGTACATAATAAACGAATTTTATTTTAAAGTAGTAATTCAAATATCCATAACCAGAACGACATACACACTTCTCAGTATACATACTTTTATCAAAAGCCAAAAACTAACTTTGACTTTAAATTTGAATTAAAAAACTATTTCTCAAGGGCTTAAAAATTAAATCTTAAAAAATCATAATTAGAATCGACCAAATACAATTCTATTTATCACAATATATATTCTTTAATTTTATTGAAAATCCCAATCATGTAAATGTTTTTTTAACAACAAGCAACCAGAGGTATAATGAAAGGCTAATTCAATCACTTTATTTGTATAAGATAACTATAACTATTGAAACGAACCTCCATACATCGCTTCATCAGGGCGCAAAACCCCTCTTTAATTATTGGCTTGTAGTTTTTTAAACAGTTCTATAATTACAAAATAGTGCTTACACGCGGAAAAATAATAATCAAAACACGCTATGTTACTTGGGCAAATAAGAGAAAGTCTATTTTTATTATTTCAAATAAAGCTAGCTCAATTTGCTGATATTCATTTACCGAAAACACTAGCTCTAGACAAAAATGATTATTTTCGTAATGACTTTTCAAGTTCACTTCGCTTTTGTATGACATGAGCCATCACTGAAATTGCAATTTCAAAAGGTGTTTTGCTGCCAATATCTAAACCAACTGGAGAGTGCATTTTTTTGAGTGAATCAGTATTATCAATATAATTTAGAAGCCTTTCTCTGCGTTTGTTACAAGTATTTTTAGAGCCAATAGCTCCAATGTAAAACGCTTTAGTAGTCAATGCATCAACCAGAGCAAAATCATCAACACGCGGATCATGAGCAAGTGCAATAATGGCATTGTTTTCATCTGAAAATTTCTCATTAATAAGTTTTTCCGGTGAATCCTGATACACTTCAACATTTTGTACCTGCCAATTACGAATAAACTCCTCTCGATGATCCCATACCGCAACACTAAAATCTAAAGATTGCGCTAATTCAGCTACACAACGTGCCACTTCACTCGCACCAATGAGCAACATTTGATAAGCAGGTCCCATAACATGTTCAATAACAACCTCTTTTTTATCATTATGTTCTATACGAGTTATGCCACGTTGAATATTATCTTGTAATAATGTCATTTCACCAGAGCTAACAGCAACCTTCCGGCCAATGATTTCACGCTTATTAAGAAAGTATTCGAGTGATAAAAAGTGTTTAATCATGGTTGTATTGCTATATAAATGTTCTACAAGAATATGAAGCTGACCACTACAAGGTAATACAAATCTTGATTGCTCTTCTTGAGAGCCGCCATATATCATTTCAATAGGAAATTGTTGTTTATTTTGACTTGTTAGTAAGGTGCCTTGTTGCATTTTATCAAGTAAATCTTCTTCAATACAGCCGCCAGATAAAGTGCCAGCAATGCCATGTTTTTTACAATAAGCCATTAAAGTGCCTGCTGGTGTTGGAGATGACCCCCAAGTACGAGTAATTGAACATAACCAAACAGGCTCACCTTCTTTTAACCACTTCAGAATACTCGAAATAACATGGCTATGACTCTGTATTTGCAATTTTTTATCCTCAAACATATAAATATCACTGATTTCATTTAAATTGATAGCACAGGGTGTATTCCATTAATATCCCCTACTTATATAAGTCATTATTTGTTAGGACTTTTATCATTAACTTCTTAACTCAAAAACATAAAGTTCATGTGTAAGACATTTATCCTGCTCTGCATTTAACGTTATTATTAAAGCCCAATGCAATATATTATTAGCTCAAACGCACAGACTCAATCGAAAATATTTTCTAAAGCGAAACAAAATATTATAGTCGTCGAGATATTGTAATTAACAACTAGAATCTTGCCGATAATACGAATGTTCCAAATTTTGACATTGCTGGCGATGATAATGGAGAGTTCATGGTCGCCATACCTCAATAAATATTGCGTTTTTCGTTGAAAACAAGGAAATATTTAAATGATGAAACACTTACATTGACCACATATGAAACACGTATAATTGACAATAATGTTTATTTATTCGCTTAATTAAGTTAAGCAATACATTTACTTATTAATATTGAAACATATTGATACTGTAAAATCGTTCAAGCTAGATGCTTTGCCGCATCGTTCATTTATTTCTATTGATAACTTTTATGGTACGCTTACGCAAAATTACGAAAGAAAAAGCACGACATGGAAAAATACGAAGAGCTACTGATTTCAATACGCAAAGTAATTAGAGCAATTGATTTGCATTCTAAACAATTAAACAAACTATCAGGACTCACTGGACCTCAATTACTGATCATGCAAGAAATTGGCAGAGTAAAAGGCGTTACTGCCAGTCAAATTGCCAAACAAATTAATTTAAGTGCTGCCACAGTAACAAACATATTAGACCGTTTGGAAAATAGAGGACTAATAGAAAGGGTGCGAAACTCTGAAGATAAACGTCGCGTAAGTTTATTTTTAACCGATAATGGTCGCAATTCGTTAATCGATGCTCCTCAACCATTACAAGAACATTTTATTCAAAATTTTGCTTGTTTAAAAGATTGGGAACAATCACTTATACTTTCATCGATGCAACGTATAGCTTCAATGATGGATGCCACTGAATTAGATGCTTCACCCGTATTAGAAATAGAACCTATGCACATGAGTTCAGAAAAGAAAGATTAATACCTTTCTTTTTAATTAAATTTATAACAAAACACAATAACTAGAACTCTAATCATTTTTCAATATAAAACCACAACTAATACATTCGATAAAAGTGTCATGCAACTAATCAGCAACCTTTAAATAATCTATTAAAAATCTAGCTAAAAACAAAAAACAGGAGTTGAAAGAATTTTTTAATCAATTACTAGTGACAGGCTAAACACGGGTTCATTGTTGAGAAAAGTAATTAGAGTTGATACTATTACACTACTTTTATGGGTGAAAATAACGTCAAATTCGACTATTGACGATATCGACACTCTAAAAGAACAACCTTTGTCGAAATCATTAAACAATTTGTCTATTAAAAAGCTTTTATTACACTTATGAATTCTCTAGCTAATATCGATCTTTCCAGCTCTATAGAAATTAAAGCTTACTTGTCTGAGCAACAAATTGCGTTTGAAACGCGCTTTTTCGAAACTTCTATTGAGACATTACAAAATCAACGTGCAAGTATATTTGATGGTTTACTCGTCGCTCTTTGGAAACATTATCAACTAGATTCTATTGTAAACCTTTCATTAAATGCTGTTGGTGGTTATGGTCGACAAACCTTACATCCAAAATCTGATATTGATATTTGTATCTTATTCGACAAAAAAATAACAAAAGAACAAGAAGCAAAATTATCGACATTTTTAACCCGTTTATGGGATCTTGGTGTTGATGTCGGCCACGCAGTTCGTTCAATGAAAGAAAATATGAACGCTGCAAAAAGTGATATTACTATCGCCACTAATTTATTAGATATCAGAACATTAGTTGGCCAGTTTAATCACGCTCAACACATGTTAGCCGTTTTATACGACAACAGTTTATGGGACAGTCAGAAGTTTTGTGAGCACAAATTACAAGAGCAAGATGATAGGCACGACAAAGCAAAAAATACCGCATTATATTTAGAGCCCAATGTAAAAAACAACCCAGGTGGCATGCGTGATGTACAAACTATTATTTGGATCGCGCGTAAACATTATAATGTGGCTGATGTACAATCCTTAAAATCGCTTGGAGTGCTTAAGTCTGATGAATATTACGAGCTAATTGAGTCTTATGACTTCATTTGCCGAATTCGATGGGCGCTTCATATGGTGTCTAATCGCGCTGAGGAAAAATTGCTCTTTGATTACCAATTAGAAGTCGCCAAATATATGAAATTTGGTTATGGCGATAATGCTCAACTAGCCGTAGAAAAAATGATGCGTCAGCTTTTTAGAGCAATGACCCGAATTCAAGAGCTTAATCAAATGATGATTGGCGTATTTAAACGGGAAGTTTTCAGCAATAAAAAAAGCGAGTCTAATGCGATTGATTTGGGTGATGGTTTTACCATTATAGATAATACAATTAAAGCAAATTTTGAGGAGATTTTCTTAAATAAAGCTAATGTATTACGATTATTTAAGTTAATTGCCGAACATGACAATGTTAAAAATATTGCGCCAGAAACGTTAAGGTTAATTCGCCAAACACGCAGACGTTTATTAGGTGAATTACAAGATTATCAAGAATGTCGTAAAGTTTTTATATCCATAATTAAGCATAAAAATGGTTTAAAAAGAGCATTTAGTTTAATGCATCGATATGGCATTTTAGCGGCGTATTTTCCTCAATGGAAAGCCATTGAAGGACAAATGCAATTTGATATGCATAACGCTTATACGCTTGATGAACATGCTTTTAAATTAATTCAATGTATTGATAACTTTGAAGTAAACAAGAAAAGTAAAAATTTAATTAACAGTATTTATAAGCCATCTTCTCATAAGCATATTTTAGTTATTGCTGGTTTATGCCATGACTTATCCGGCAAGCAATCTCATGAAACCAATGAAATAAGCGCTATACATGCTAAAGAGTTCGCTTTATTACATGAATTAAAAAAATCTGAAGTAGATTTAATCCATTGGATTGTTGAACATCAAGACTTACTGGTTTCAACTACGCAAACATTAGATATTGTTGACCCAGAAGTGATTAAAAAAATCGCGAAACAAATACGTTCAGAGTCAAAACTCAATGCCTTATATTGTTTTACCGTTGCTGATTTAATGGCAACGAATGACGATGTGTGGAATGAATGGCAAGAAAGCCTGCTTAATGATCTTTATTTATCTTTAAGAAATGCCTTAAAAAATGGTATTGAAAACGTCTTTGAACAACGTATTGTTATTCGGGAGAATAAAGAAGGTGCGTTAGCTGATTTAATCGAGAAAGGATACGATAAGGAAAAAGTTCAAGGCCTTTGGGCAACCTTACCTTCTAGTTTTTTTAGTTCAAATCAATTACATGAAATTGCCGAGTTTACAGTTCAAATACTCTGTAGTGACTCAAATGAACAAGCCGTTTCAATCTCTGATGATTCTAACTTGGAATGTAGTAACTTATTGGTTTATGCGGATGATAGAAGTATGTTATTTGTTGATATATTTAACACGCTTTCGTTATTAAAAATAAATGTCAAAGAAGCACAATTACATAAAACCAAAAATAATAAAGTGCTAGAGGTTATTAAAATCCTTGAACATAATGGCGAGTCAATTTCTGATCCTCATCGCATGAAAAAAATTATTCGTCGTGTTGAAGAAGTACTTGCTGGCTTTGAAGTTCTAAAAAAACCTTCTAGTCCAAGATTTGTTAAAAACTTTGAAAACACGCCTACTGTTGATTTTTTAGTGACTCCAAAACCCAATAAAACATTATTAAGAATTAATGCACTAGACGATCCTTTGTTTATTGAGAAAATTTGTAATGTTTTTAAACTTCAGCAATTAACTATTCATTCAGCCAGAATGACTACTTTAGGTGAGTCTTCAGAAAATGTTTTTTCAATTTCTTCGAAAGATAATGAAGCAATATCGAACGATGGAAAATTAGAGTTAGCTGCGTTATTAATCAATAGAATTGCATAACAACGCTTGTCTATTAATTAAACCAATTGATAATGGGCGATAAGAAATTTAGCTATTTCTTATCGCCCTTTTCATTTTTCTCTGTTTTTAATCGTGCTATTATCGCGACAATAAAAATTCAAATTATCATCTTCAATAAAGGTTTTTCGATGAAAATCATCTCTTTTAATATAAACCATTCACATCAAAACCAGTAAATACAACACGATAACACATTAGCAATACCCAACATTAGTATGCCGAATTAATTATTTGGTATGCCAAAATCACTTCAACTGCTACACTCAGATGCACTTGACAAGCTCTGGGATGCTCAATGAAAAACAATTACACCTTTACCCTAACCTCACTGAACAAACTTCTTGAGGCGTTCCGTAGTGGCACAGAAAACCGACGTCGAATCAATATCGAAGGCATGACAGGATTAATAGCAAACCGTAAAGGCACCAAGAACACTGGAACCTATATTGAGTTCACTTACTCTTACCGCAACAGCCACACAAAGAAGATGGTGTACATACCAGTAGGAAGGTACGAAGAAACCAAGATAAATCTTATTGAAATCGACAAACTATGGATGAACGCCAAAGCAACCAAACAAACACTACCCAAAGTACCTCAACCACAGTACACGCCACCAATTATAGCCAATGCCGAACAAGGTAGACCCCAAACACTCCACACAGCCTTTACCGTATGGAAAAAAACTAAGTTCGGTAAATATTCAGATTCGACACGAATGTATTACACTAGGCACATAGAGTCTTTAATGAAGTCGTTCCCAAGCATCAACACTCACGACATCAAAGAAGCACACGTAAGAGATATCATCACGAAGATAAAGAAATCTGCGCTCGAAAACTCCAACGAAAAACGACCACGATTAGCCAATAAACTTGGTGAACTATCTGGTAACTCCAGTGCAAACCAAGCAATCGCAACATACAAAATATTCTTCGACTTCTGCATAAGCAGACAATGGTGCCATAACAACCCTACTCAGCACATAGAAAAACGACCAACGAACGACAATACACGAGCAGGAATAGAAATCACAAACCCAAACAACGTGTCCGACCTAGTTCGTTACTTGCAATACATCGCACACACACCACCTGAGCATGACGACCCGCAACACCCTGACTACCTAAGAACGCCATGCACCCACAAGAAGAGACTGTATAGACTAATGCTTTTCACGGGCATGAGAGCCGGAGAGTGGCGACTCATGCGTGTTCAAGATATAGAGTTTGCTGACCCACTACGCACAACTGCAATAGCCACCATCCCGAGAGGACGCGCTAAAGCACGTAAAACAGTTGAAATTCCACTTTCAGCCACAGCAACATTAATAATCAAAGAACAGATGAATTGCACTGGTTACACAGACCCTGACGACTTACTATTCCCGCGGGAAGCACAAAAGTACTTCATGCGGTCACCGCACAATCAGAACTTAACAGACATAGTTAAAAATCAACCTTATAAGGATTCCGCCATACCACAATTGCACGAACGACTATGCAACAAGTGCCATGTGAAGTACTTCAAACCGCATGGTCTTCGCCACATGTTCATAACCACCGCTGCATTACTTGGTGTTGACGAGTTAACACAACGAAGACTCACTAGTCATTCCGATGGACAAAAGGATGCCCACAGTAAGTTTTACAACCACTTCAACTACCTTGATTCTATGATAGAAGCATCATCAAGAGTTGCGACATTCTTCAACTACTTTACTACTGACCATAATAACGATACGTTTGAGGACTTTGATGACCTCAAGCTTTCTGGAAAATATTGGATGTCGTACGCAGGTCAACAGGTAATGAAGAAATACAAAATGAAAATTGAAGGAATGTTTGAGCTAATAATAAATCAAGACCTTGTAGCTGGTGAGAACACTGGACTAAAAGATGCTGTCAAAAACCTTGCTGAAGGATATAGTAAAGAAGAAATCATGCAGATACTAAGGTCTTTGGCATAGGAGCCACACTCAAATGAGAGCACTACCTAACAACACAACTCCTGAAGAAGCGTACGCGTTATTCACGCTCAATCAACTCACCAGTGACAACATATCACTACTTGCAAACGCATGGTTATTACAAGGGCTATTTACGGACAGTTTGAATGATTTATGCTGGGAAACCACTCCGATAATGTCCACTGTCGGACCGATATTTGAACAAGCAATGCACGAACTAAACACCAACAAACCCGACCGACTCGGAGCAGCTAAAACAATCATCAAAGAAACACTATCTCGAATTGTAAAATTAGAAATAACACCAGAAGAAGGTGCATCCTTTATTTACTGGAATATACACCACGAGATAGATGATGAATACCCAGACAAAGACTACCTAGGTGACAATCTGGGTCTTGAGCAAATATTCTGTTGGCTACGTGAAATATGGGACTGCAAAGATGGGTCTAGACTATCCTACCACACAGACATTCCGCGCCATGAAGCTGATAAAAAGTTCAAAGAATATCTTTATGAGGAATGCGAAAAGTGGCTGAACACACATTGACACACAACCAAAAACCAATGTACAAACAGGCGTGACCATGTTATAATACGCGTCATTAGCTGTTAGGTCACAGCTTCCATCAAAGTACTAATTCATTAAAATCTGAATCTACATCCATCTTAGTTAAACCGATATACCTGAGCGTTACCCCCGTATTCGAGTGGCGCAACATCTTACTAACCCGTGCAATATCATTGGTTTTTTTGTACAAAAAATAACCTCTGGTCTTCCTGAGAGAATGACTTGATAGTTGAACATCAACCATACTGCCGACATCCTTAAATGCAGCAGAAATTGATTGTCTTGATAATGGTTTTACTCGTCCTGATAAATTTCTACTAGAGCGTGATTGAAACAAATACTCATCATCAGGATACTTATTCATAATAACTTCGACGACCGCTGCAGCTTTTTCATTCAGCGGAATATCAACACTCTTATTAGTCTTAGACTCTTTAATACGTAACCGACCATTATTAATATCTGAATACCTAATACTTAACAGGTCACTAATACGCAACGCAAGATTAACACCTACAACCCAAACATCCTGAAACTGTTGTCCGTAATGCTTTTTTAACAAAATCGGAACTAACTTCAATGTATTCTCGTCGGTAATTGCATCAACAGCATTCATAATTAAACCTTACTAAACATAAAATATTGCACTTTGTGTAAAGTATAATACAGTAATCATTGAAACTGTCAATAGTGACGGGCAATGCATACTTTACAAAACATCATTGTGTCAAGTAACCACTATTTAAACGGCATTTACCATTACATTCAGCCAAACACAGTTAACACTGT
>Ga0233426_10003775_pt1 | contig 11703 bp, 9 predicted proteins | sample SI_118_April2016_6_FD_179875 | JGI IMG/M metagenome (GOLD analysis project Ga0233426, IMG submission 179875) | Seawater microbial communities from Saanich Inlet, British Columbia, Canada - SI_118_April2016_10_MG | ecosystem: Environmental > Aquatic > Marine > Inlet | place: Canada: British... | reverse complement strand
GGTTTCAGCCTTAATCAAACAATATTGGAATGTTGCGCTACTAAAGCACTCTCCTGAGAACACACCGTACTCTGTCGGTTTGCTTTGGGCCTTTGCGTTACTATTTTACTTGGTGGTCATCTCCCAGTGGTCGATGGTGCAAATCAATCAGCCTACTGAATTACCTACCGTTGTTTTTTCGGCACTCATGCTTTGTTTTTCTTATGCATTATATAATTATATTCTGTTGTTGGTTTTTAAATTAAAACCTCGTTTTGTACAAACGTTAACCTGTATGTTTGCAACACACACCATCATTCATATTATGTCCTACCCTTTACTAGCAGCCACCCCTTATTTAGCCACCGGCGCATCTAAAGGGCCAATTGCCTTTATGTTCATGTCAGTGTATCTGCTTATGACTATTTTATTAACAGCATGGCAACTGATGGTGACAGTATTTATTTACAAACAGTCTTTAAACCTTGATAATCTAGCGGCAATTTTAGCAACGATTGGTATGTTTGCTACCAATATAATCGTCGTATCAGTCGTGCGTTAACCCTAAAAAGTTGAGACAAACATGCATTTACATATCCTTGGTATAGGCGGAACCTTTATGAGTGCGCTTGCAATGCTAGCAAGAGCTAAAGGTCATCAGGTTACAGGAAGCGATGCTAATTGTTATCCACCTATTAGCGACTTACTTGCAGAGCAAGTTGTTGAGTGGACCGAGGGCTATGATGACAGTCGAATGGCCTTACAGGCCGACTGTGTAATTGTTGGCAACGCTGTTAAACGTGGCATGAAGGTCTTAGAGGATGTAATGAACGCTGGTAAGCCTTACACCTCCGGACCTCAATGGTTAGCAGAACATGTCTTGTCTGATTATCGTGTGATAGCGGTTGCAGGGACCCATGGTAAAACTTCAACGACATCAATGCTTGCTCATATTCTTCATCACGCAGGACTCAACCCAGGTTTTTTGATAGGAGGCGTGTCTTCTGACTTAAATGTTAGCTCTCAACTCGGAAGTGGAGATTGGTTTGTTATTGAGGCAGATGAATACGATAGTGCATTTTTTGATAAGCGCCCTAAGTTTATTCATTACCGTCCTGAGATAGCCATTTTAAATAATTTAGAATTTGATCATGCAGATATTTATCAAGATTTAGAAGCCATCCAACAACAGTTTCATTACTTATTAAAGACCATACCAAGCCATGGTACCGTTCTATCACCAAGAGACGATGACGCGCTTAATTCAGTCATTAAAAAAGGGGTTTACTCAAACCATCAGTTACTTGCATTAAATGGTGATGCCACTTGGTGCGCTGAGTTACTGTCTGATGCAGGTGAGTCTTTTAGAATTTTACATAAGGGTGAAGCTGTTGCAGAAGTACATTGGTCTTTAATCGGTAGGTTTAATGTCGAAAACGCTTTGGCAGCATTTGCTGCTAGTGTTCATGCAGGAGCTAAACCTGAGCAAATTATTAAAGCACTGGAGTCATTTAAGCCTGTTAAAAGGCGCTTGGAAGTAAAGGGGATACGTCATGACATTACTGTTTATGATGATTTTGCTCATCATCCAACAGCAATAGCGAAAACCATTGATGCTGTTAAAAGTAGTGGTCGCTATAAAAGGGTATTGGTTGTTGCAGAATTTGCTTCTTACACCATGAAGCAGGGTCTGCATAATATGGATTTAGCCCAAGTATTTGCAAGGGCAGATGGCGCTTATTTTTTAAAGCCTGATGCGTTTGATATTGAAGCTAAGGCCTCGGATTGGCATAGTCCTCACAACATTTTGTCAGATACACAGTCTATTGCTGAAGCGGTTAGTAAAGAGGCATTGCCTGGGGATGCTATCTTGGTTATGAGTAACCGAGGCTTTGATAACATCCACCAAAAGATACTAGCGCAAATTGAACTTCGTTTTACTTAAACGTTAGCTCATCCCCTTTCATGCCAACCTTAATCGTATCACCAGGTTTAAATTCGCCTGTTAATATAGATTGGGCAAGTGGGTTTTCTAATTGTTGTTGAATGACACGCTTAAGTGGACGTGCACCATAAACTGGATCAAATCCCACAGCGGCAAGATGGTCTAACGCTTTTTGTTGGATGTCTAGCTGCATATCTTGTTGTTTTAAGCGTTGCTTCAACTTATCAACCTGAATAACCGCAATTTCAACAATTTCCTCTTTGCTTAGGGCGTGGAAAACAACGCTGTCATCAATCCGGTTAATGAATTCGGGTCTAAAGTGCTGGCTTACCTGCTCCATCACGGCTTCTTTTATATTTTTGTAGTCTGATTTTTGGCCCATCTCTTGAATCAGATGAGAGCCAATATTTGAAGTCATAACAATAACTGTATTTCTAAAATCTACCGTGCGACCTTGCCCATCTGTTAACCGGCCATCATCTAATACTTGAAGTAAGATATTAAAGACATCACTATGTGCCTTTTCAACTTCATCTAATAAGATAACAGAGTAAGGTCTTCGTCGAACTGCCTCCGTTAAGTATCCACCTTCTTCATAACCAACATAACCTGGAGGGGCGCCTATTAATCGGGCAACAGAGTGTTTCTCCATAAACTCAGACATGTCAATTCGAACCATAGCGTCGACGGTATCAAACATAAATCCTGCAAGCGCTTTACACAGCTCGGTTTTACCAACACCTGTCGGGCCTAGGAAAAGAAAAGAACCAATAGGACGGTTGGGGTCTGATAGACCAGCACGTGAGCGGCGAATGGCATTGGCAACAGAGTCTACGGCCTCATTTTGGCCGATGACTTGCTTATGTAACGCATCTTCCATTTGCAATAATTTTTCTTTTTCACCTTCAAGCATTTTAGAAACAGGAATGCCTGTCCATTTTGATACAACTTCTGCGACTTCTTCTGCGGTAACCTTATTGCGAACCAACTTGGTTTCCTGATGCTCTTTTTCACTGACTTGCTGTAATTGTTTTTCAAGCTCAGGGATTCTGCCATATTGTAATTCTGACATACGATTTAAATCACCAGCACGTCTTGCGGTGTCTAGTTCAATTTTAGCTTGCTCTAAGGACTCTTTAATATGGGTTGTACCTTGCATAGCTGCTTTTTCAGCTTTCCATAGCTCTTCTTGATCAGAGTACTCTTTTTCTAATTCACTGATAGAAGACTGTAAATCATTTAAGCGCTTTTTAGATGCTTCATCACTTTCTTTCTTCAGCGCTTCTCTTTCAATTTTTAGTTGAATGAGTCGACGTTCTAATTTATCTAAGCTTTCAGGTTTTGAATCAATTTCCATTCTGATTTGACTGCCTGCTTCATCAATCAAGTCGATGGCTTTATCGGGAAGCTGTCTATCGGTGATATAGCGCTGCGATAAGGTTGCTGCAGCAACAATAGCAGGATCGGTTATTTCAACGCCATGATGAACCTCATAGCGTTCTTTTAGCCCACGAAGAATAGCGATGGTGTCTTCAACCGTTGGCTCATCGACCAATACTTTCTGGAAGCGGCGCTCAAGGGCTGCGTCTTTTTCTATATATTGGCGATACTCATCAAGCGTTGTCGCTCCAATGCAATGGAGCTCACCTCGGGCTAAAGCAGGTTTTAACATATTCCCAGCATCCATCGCCCCTTCAGCTTTACCCGCACCAACCATGGTATGCAACTCATCAATAAATAGAATAATTTGACCTTCTTGCTTGCCTAAGTCACTCAATACGGCTTTTAAACGCTCTTCAAACTCTCCACGAAATTTAGCTCCAGCGATTAAAGAGCCCATGTCTAAGGACAATAATCGTTTGTTTTTTAATCCCTCGGGGATTTCTTCATTGATGATTCGCTGAGCCAGGCCTTCTACAATGGCTGTTTTACCAACACCTGGTTCACCAATTAATACGGGGTTGTTTTTGGTACGGCGTTGTAGCACTTGTATGGTCCGGCGAATTTCGTCATCTCGGCCAATGACAGGATCTAATTTTCCTTGCTCGGCACGTTCGGTGAGGTCGATGGTGTATTTGTCTAAGGCTTGTCGCTGTTCTTCAGCATTTGGATCTGATACAGACTCACCACCTCGAACTTCATCGATGGCTTTTTCAATGGCTTGTTTGTTAGCGCCTGCATTGGTTAGCAGCTTTGACAAACCACTATTTTCTTCCATTGCTGCCAATAAGAATAGTTCACTTGAGATGTAATCATCTTTTTTCTTTTGAGATAATTTATCGGTTAAGTTTAACAATCGATTTAATGCATTTGAGATGTGTACATCACCACCAGTTCCAGATACTTTAGGCAAATTGTCTAAGGCTTTATCCAGTGATGTTCTGAGTTGAGCGATGTTTACTCCAGCTTTTGATAACAAGGGTCTTGCAGTACCGCCTTCTTGATCAAGTAGTGCTTTCATAACATGCTCAGGCTCAATAAAACTATTGTCTCTGCCTAACGCGATGGATTGAGCATCGGCCAATGCCATCTGAAATTTTGAAGTGAGTTTGTCCATTCTCATAAAGTGCCCCTTTTTTTATTGCTTATAGTATAGGGTATCTTGGCCAGTCATGTTGGTTGGCCAACTGCCTTACTATTTGGTCCATGGTTTAAATAATGTGATTCTTAACGTAAAATGGGGGTTACTCACCCTAAATTCAAGTATATCCATGACAAAAAATACAATCGATGAAAGTAAAACAGACTCCCAATCGTTGCTTAATCAAATTATTTTAGAATATTTGCATGATCAAAAAAGAAAAAGATTTTGGAAGAAATTGTTTCGCATTGTCCTGTTTATATTTCTCGCGTGGGTTGCATACCAAGTTATGTCTACAAGAAGCAACCTTCTGGCCCTTAAATCAGAGCCTCATGTCGGCTTAATTGATCTGAAGGGAACCATTTTTGATAGCGAGTCAGGGAGCAGCGATAACTTTGCACAAGGGCTTGAGGATGCTTATGACAATAGTAATATGAAAGCATTGGTCATACGCATTGATAGCCCTGGTGGTAGTCCCGTTCAAGCAGACTACATGTTCAATGCCCTGCGTTATTATCGAGATAAGTATCCAGATGTTAAAACATATGCTGTTTGTGTCGATACCTGCGCATCTGCTGCATACTATGTAGCGGCTGCCGCGGATGAAATATATGCAAATCCAGCAAGTATTGTTGGCTCGATAGGTGTAATTTATAACGGCTTTGGTTATGTAGATACGATGGAGAAACTGGGGGTTTCACGTCGCTTATATACGGCGGGACGCTATAAAGGATTTATGGATCAGTTTTCACCTGAAAAACCGGGTGAAGAAGCTTATCTTGAAAAGATGCTTGATACCATTCACCAACAGTTTATAGCCAAAGTTAAAGAAGGTCGAGGCGAGCGTTTAAAAGTAGATGATTTAACATTTTCTGGTTTATTTTGGACAGGCGTTCAAGCTAAAGAGCGCGGCTTGATTGACGGTTTTGGTAGCCGTGGCCAAGTTGCTCGTGAAGTTATTAAAATTGATAGAGTGATTGATTACACTCACGAAGAAACAGTCCTCGATCGCTTCGCAAAGAAGTTTGGCGCGTCAATTGCTAATCAATTGCCAGAAAGTTTGGGGATGAAACCTGGGTTTAGGTAAGTAAGACAATTTCGTACCCTTCGGCAGTTTGATTTGTAATTTTACTCTCCCGTATTGGGAGAAGATGCCCAGAAGAGCCCGCCCCTGCGAAAGCAGGGGCAGATGAGGGTAAATCAATCGGCCGAAGGCCTACCCTTTAGAGCAGTCCGCGCAGTCCGCGACGGCGGACTACAATCCCAAAGCAGGCTTAATCGTCTGCAACAACGCCTTAAATACCTTCGGATTCCCAGCAATAATATCACCATGCTTCATAAATGACTCGCCACCCATAGGATCACTCACAAACCCACCAGCTTCTTGAACCAACAAAGCCCCAGCTGCAATATCCCAAGGCTTTAAGCCAAACTCCCAGAATCCATCTAAGCGTCCACTGGCAACATATGCTAAATCAAGAGCTGCAGACCCTGTTCGTCGAAGACCTGCACACTTACCAAAAACCGCTTCAAGTGTAGGAAAGTAGCGTTTAGCAACTTCTTCGTTTCGCATGGTAAAACCAGTACTTAACATTGCTGCTGATAGTTGTGTTTGGCTTGAAACTCTAATTCGACGATCATTTAATCGAGCCCCACCGCCTCTTGAGGCCATAAAGCACTCATGTCTAAGTGGGTCATATACTATGCCGTGCTCAATACGGTTTTTGATACGCACAGCAATTGAAACGGAATAAAATGGAAATCCATGCAGGTAATTATTGGTACCATCAAGCGGGTCAATGACCCATACCGTTTCAGCTTGTTCTTGCTGAATGCCACTTTCTTCAGCAATAATGCCATGATCTGGATAGGCTTTATGAATGGTATTGATAATGGCTTGTTCAGCTTTGACGTCCACTTCAGAAAAGAACTCTCGCTCGTTTTTTGTCGTAACTTTAATGCGATCAAGTTGCTCAATATTACGAACAATAATATCTCCGGCCTGCCTTGCCGCGTTAAAAGCAATGTTTAAAAGTGGGTGCATGCGTATACTCTTCGATTAAAATGGCGAAATTCTACCACATTTTGACTTTTTATACATATAAAATAGTAAATTCTTACCAGCTGCAATGCATTGCAATATACGATATAATTCACCATCAAGTTGTTAATATATTGCCCTAAAAGGGCGTTGGCTCATGAAATTAAACTCAATTCGTATCGTTTTAATAGAAACATCACATCCTGGAAACATCGGCTCTACAGCCCGGGCGATGAAAACCATGGGCTTAACTCAGTTATATTTGGTCTCACCAAAGTCATTTCCAGATTCAAAAGCTTATGAGCTCGCAGCTGGAGCAGATGATATACTAGATAATGCTGTCGTGGTTCAGTCATTACCTGAGGCGATTGGTCAATGCAATCTCGTCTTAGGCACGAGTGCGAGACCAAGAGATATCTCTTTACCAGGCTTAACCCCAAAAGCACAAGCTGAGTTAATTCATAACAGTCCCGATACAACGCATACTGCTATTTTATTTGGTCGCGAGCATGCGGGCTTAACCAATGATGAGCTTCTTCACTGTCACTATCATATAAACATTCCAAGCAACCCCGATTATAGTTCCTTAAATTTAGCTCAAGCCGTGCAGATTATTGCGTATGAGATAAGAATGCAGTTATTATCACCTAAGGCATCGGTTGCAATGGAGGCAGATACATTGGCTACAACCAAAGAAGTTGAGTTGTTTTATGAGCACTTAAAGTCAGTGTTAATTGATATCGACTTCTTAAAGCCTTCTAACCCTAAACGATTAATGCAACGGATAAAGCGCCTATACAACCGTATCAAACTTGAAACCATGGAAATTAATATTTTGCGCGGTATCTTAACGCAAATACAACGTACTATAAAAAATAAGAATGATGTAAAGCCTAACAGGAGTGATGATGGCAACTAAACCCATATATTTTGATTACATGGCAACCACCCCAATTGATCCCAGGGTTGTTGAAGAAATGGTTAAATACATGGGGCCAGAAGGGGAGTTTGGCAACCCATCATCTAAGACCCATGCATACGGACAAGCAGCTGCAAAAGTCGTTGCCCACGCTAGACGTCAAATCGCTGATGCGGTGGGTGCATCCAGTGAAGAAATTGTATTTACTTCCGGCGCTACAGAAGCAGATAACCTGGCTATCATTGGTGCGTCGCGTTTTTATCAGCGAAAAGGTAAGCACGTCATCACCATGGCTACAGAGCATAAAGCAGTATTAGATAGCTTTCAGCAGCTAGAACGAGAAGGGTTTGATGTTACCTATCTCAATCCCGAAAATGATGGCCTGCTTAATCTAACAAAACTAGAAAAAGCCCTTCGAGACGACACCATCTTAGTTTCAATCATGCATGTGAATAATGAAATCGGCGTAATTCAAGACATTGAGTTGATTGGTACACTATTAAAAGGACGGGGTATATTATTTCATGTGGATGCTGCCCAAAGTGCAGGTAAGTTGCCTATCAATTTAAGCGAGCTCCCAGTCGATCTAATGTCATTTTCAGCACATAAAAACTATGGACCCAAGGGCATAGGGGCACTCTATGTGCGCCATAAGCCTCGTATAAGGCTTGAGCCAATGTCATACGGAGGAGGCCATGAGGGTGGCATGCGCTCAGGTACCTTAGCAACCCATCAAATCGCTGGCATGGGTGAAGCATTTGCATTGTCAGAGTCTTTAAGAGAAAAAGAACAAGCAAGATTATTAACCCTAAGAACCAAGCTTTGGAATGCAATTAAACATCTACCCGGCATACAATTAAATGGTCATCCTTCAAAGCGTATAGCTGGCAATTTAAATATAAGCTTTAAAGGGTTAGATGGAGAAAAATTGTTAGTTGCGTTAAAAGAACTCGCCGTATCAACCACGTCGGCCTGCTCCTCAGCCAGCACTCACCCATCCTATGTACTTAAAGCATTAGGGATGACAGATGATATGGCCTATAGTTCAGTTCGATTATCAATCGGTCGACTTACTAGTGAAGAGGATGTTGATAGGGCGGCTGGGGTTTTTGTTAGGGAGGTCACCAATCTTCAAAACACTGGAACGTACGCAGAAAGCTAACTTCTTCGTTAAACATTTATTTCAATTCAGTCATGTGCACTCCTTCATTGAAAGCAAGTAGCCCGTAAGAAGCGAAGCGCATTACGGGTTGAGGTGTTTAAAAGAAGCCCTAAGCACCCCCATTAAAGTTCCCCTGGTGCTCCTTACTTCTATATTGACATTATCTTGAATAAATAATGATTAAGATTATGTCATATAATTAACCATATAAGTTGTTTTCTGATAGAATAGTAGTTTAAATTAACCGATTTTTACTAAAGGTGACAATAATGAGCGTTGAAACACATTCTGTTAGTGACACAGCCCCCGGTGTTTCGTTTACGGATGCCGCATTGAAGCATGTGTTGGCTTATCTCGATAAACAAGAATCAACTCAAGGTATCCGTTTATCAGTGAAAAAAACCGGATGTTCGGGATATTCGTATGTTGTTGACTATGTCGAAAGCCCAGCTGAAAAAGATATAGTTATAGAACTTGGTTCTCATTATGTAGTTTGTATAGATAAGCTTAGTTATCCCTATCTAAAAGGGATGGAAATCGATTATGTAAAAGAAGGGCTTAATAATAAATTTATGTTTAACAACCCCAACCAAACGGGTCAATGTGGTTGTGGGGAAAGTTTTACAATCGAAAAATAAGGCTCTTATTGTAGTTAATGAGTGCAGAATGGTACTTAAAACTCACTTTGAGCAAAAATTGCTGGACTTTTTGTTAAGAATCCCTTAAGCTTCCCTTAAGAAATGAATATCATTGAAACAATATTTACATTGTTTGCGATATTTGTTATGATTAGGCCCATAGTGTTTACTCTGTAACAAAAAGGCAAGTATTATTAACTAATTCATTGACGTTGGAGATTACAATGAGTGCAGTAATGCAAGATAAACAAGAGCAAAATGAAGCATTGTCACTACAAGTGATTAGTGCCGTAAAAGGTTATTTAAATGCAGTAAATAACAAGGGTTCCAACTTAAATCTATATCAACTTATTGTTGAAGAAGTTGAAGCACCTTTGTTCCGCACTGTTATGGAAATGACGCGTTATAATCAATCAAAAGCAGCAAGGGTTTTAGGCTTAAGCCGTGGTACGTTACGTACAAAACTTAAGCGTTACTTTGATGATGAATTTATCGGTACACGTGATTTTTAATTCCTAGTGGCCTTTAGCTGGGCACTCTGCTATCATTACTTACAAAGTCGGTCAGGCAATCGCGCTTAGCAATTTATTGCTAAGGGAGGAAAGTCCGGGCTCCATAGGGCAGAGTGCCAGGTAACGCCTGGGAGATGAAAGTCTACGGAAAGTGCAACAGAAAATATACCGCCAATAGAGCTTTGCTCGGTTGGTAAGGTTGAAATGGTGCGGTAAGAGCGCACCGCGCGATTGGTAACAATTCGTGGCTAGGTAAACCCCACTTGGAGCAAGACCAAATAGGAATCCACTTGACTGCAAAGTCATAAGGCATGGCCCATGCTGGATTCGGGTAGGTCGCTTGAGGTAAACGGTGACGTTTGTCCCAGATGAATGATTGTCCACGACAGAACCCGGCTTATCGACCGACTTTTACTTATTAAACCTAGTTGCACGCAGCTGGGTTTTTTTGTATTTGGAATTTGTGAGCGTAGATTTAAATGGTCATGCCTGTGAAAACAGGCATCTTGATCAAACGCAGATGCCTGTTTTCACAGGCATGACAGATAGTAGATAGTCCTCAGGAGCACCCGTCATTGCGAACGAAGTGAAGCAATCTACTTACAAAACACTTGATTCATCCCCTAGACCGTCATACGATTGCGCTATTAAAAAATCATAGGTGCGCACTATGTTGTTATGCTTAGATGTTGGTAACTCTCATATCTATGGGGGTGTGTTTAAAGGTGATGATATCAGCTTGCGATTTCGTCAGTCATCGACGGTAAGCACTTCTGATGAAGTCGGTATTTTTCTAAAAAGTGTATTACGTGAAAACAACTGCTCGCCTGAATTGATCAGTAAAATTGGTATTTGTTCTGTCGTGCCGCAAATTGACTACTCGCTTCGGGCAGCTTGTTTAAAATACTTCAAAACAGAACCTTTCTTTCTCCAAGCCGGCGTTAAAACTGGGTTAAATATCCAATACCGTAATCCCGTCGATGTAGGTGCTGATAGAATTGCCAATGCCATTGCTGCAACCAAACAATTTGCGAATAGAAATGTCATCATCATCGACTTTGGTACGGCAACAACATTTTGTGTACTGAGTGCCAAGAAAGTGTATATAGGGGGCTCCATCCTCCCAGGAGTAAGGCTTGCTGTAGATGCGCTAAGTAATAAAACAGCCAAACTTCCATCCGTTGAAATTGTCAAAACCAATCAAGTCATTGGTCGCTCAACCATTGAAAGCATTCAATCAGGTGTGTTTTTTGGTGCCTTAGGCGCATGCAAAGAGTTGATTAGCAGAATTAAAGAAGAAACCTTTAAAGACGAAGATGTCGTAGTAATAGCAACAGGTGGATTTGCATCATTGTTTGCAGACTATAACTTATACGATCACCATGAGCCTGATCTGGTGCTAAAAGGCATTCGAGCGGCTCTTGAAATGAATTAGTTTGTTTTTATCTACCCTCATCCGCCACTACGTGGCGGATGAGGGCTTACGTTACCATTCACTTACCTTCGCAGTATAAATGAACGCGTATAATCTCTTCACAACCATTCCTATGTTGCTAGCAAACCTGCACCTTAAAAGGCTTAATCTTGTTTCATTACCAAGTACGACTCCGGATATTGAGTTTGAATTTCAAATGTTTGGTTAAATAGTTCTAAATAAGATCTCATCGGTAGAGTATTTTTTTCTTATATATGAGGGGGTAGTTTACTGAATAACTATTAACCTGAAAAAAAATAACCCAATAAGATCAAAACCAAACCCGCGATATCAAATTTAGGCACCTAAAACCACTTTTTGGACAAAATATTTTCTTTTTTTCTTGACGATAGGGAAAATGTGTTCCTATAGTGTAGTAAAGTGGTATAAAATAACTAAAAAGTGGAGATTTGTGGGGAAAGGTGATTTCCCAACAATACAAAAATTAGGTT
>Ga0233426_10003769_pt1 | contig 11716 bp, 12 predicted proteins | sample SI_118_April2016_6_FD_179875 | JGI IMG/M metagenome (GOLD analysis project Ga0233426, IMG submission 179875) | Seawater microbial communities from Saanich Inlet, British Columbia, Canada - SI_118_April2016_10_MG | ecosystem: Environmental > Aquatic > Marine > Inlet | place: Canada: British... | reverse complement strand
TTCAATAAATCGCTCTAATATCTCTTTCCAGTACGAACTAAGCATAAAAAACTCCCCATACAGTTAAAAGTTGTAGGGTCGCTTATTTGAAGTTTGAATTTAAGGTGTAATTGGCCGGACGCTTACCCCAAAATCGCCGTTGCCATAATTTGTATTCATTGTGCTTGTTTTTAATTAAAGGATAATCAGATTGATGTAGCTCGCGTATAAAATAAGTTTTAATTTGCCGCCATCTTGTAGAATAATCATTATCATTTGGAGGTAACTCCCAAACAGCGTGGAGATGATCTGGCAGAACAACAATGGCGTTTATCGAAAAAGGGTTATTTTGTTTTGCTTGATGAAAAGATCGCCTTAACGCTTGAACATGTTGCGTTAATACTTTGGACTGTCTATCTTGTAATGTTAAGGTGAAAAAATACATACCACCTTTGGTTTTATCTCGTCTGTAATACACCATGAGGTTGGATTCTGGTGGTTGGTTGGAGGAGCAATATACCATAAAAATAACATTGCTAGATAGGGAGATCCTGGTTGCGAGCAACCAGGCTACATTTGAATTACTAGCCATTTGAGCAACACAGTAGTCGTAGCCTGGCTGCTTGCAGCCAGGGAATTTAAATCAACTACAACTTCGCATAAAGCCTCTTACGCGTATCCTCATCCACAAAAGCCATATCAATAGCCATTTTTGTAATACCATTCATTTGCTCATCACTATATCTCCAGGCATCTTGAACGATGTCATATTCGCGTTTTAGGTTGGTTGAGAAAAACGGTGGATCGTCGGAGTTGATGCTGATGATAAAGCCATCTTCGTATAACTTAGGAAAAGGGTGTTCGGCTAGGTTTTTAAATAATCCTAACTTGATATTACTTGATGGGCACAATTCCAAAGCAATACCACGGTCTTTAACCATGGCCATGGTTTCAGGGGAGTGCATGACTTGTACGCCATGACCAATCCGCTTGATGGGTAGATTATCCATTGCTTCAACCATTCCACTGGCTGGCGCAAACTCACCTGCGTGAACGGTGCATTCAAGACCTGCTTCTGTTGCTGCGATTTCATACGCGCGCTTAAACAGTCCAGGTGGAAAATTAATCTCGTCACCACCAAGGCCAAACCCAGTCGCGCAAGGTACCGATGATGTTGCTGCAGCTTTAGCTACCTTTATAGCAGCATCACTACCAAGATGACGAACAGCCGTAATGATAATACGGCCAACAATGCCAAATTTAGCTTCAGCATCATCACATGCTTGTTGAATGACCTGTAAATGCTCGATAGACGGTATGTCACTGGCTTTTTCAGCATGATCTGGCGAATACATCATCTCAACATAAATAGCCCCACCTGCAGCACAGCTTTTAAGATAGTCAAACGTGATGTCATAATAATCTTGAGGCGTTCTAATCAAATCAGCTACGGTATCGTAGACACTTAGAAAATGTAGGAAGTCATTTGACAAATAACTGCTACCATCTGCTGAAATTAAACCATCCGGTAGTTGCAATTTATTTCGCTCTGCTAAGGTGTGTGCGAGCGCTGGTGAGATGGTTCCTTCTAAATGGGTGTGTAGTTCCGCTTTTATTACAGACATTTTACTCTCTTTAGCATTAGATGAATGGCAACTTTAATAAAAACCCGATAAAATTACCAGTAAGTTTAATGAGTAACTGGAAAAACCATGAGCGCACATGACATAGACAAGAAATACGTTAGCCCAATTGATAAGTTTTTATTTGAGTATGACGCAAGTCACGACAAGTCTGCTTCTCAAATGAAAGAAATTAAAAAACATCAACGACTAGCTAACTTAAGAGACAACCCTGATGCTAAAAAAGAAAATCAGGAGATTTGGAAGGATTTTTGAGTCGATTTCTAAATTTTGGATAAAAAATAGGCCAGTTCATGACCTATATGGCCTTGTTGTATTACACCTTATTTAGGTTATATTTCCGGGGTGTGACTTGAGTCAGGCTCTGGTTTTATTTGTTCTTTAAATTGTTGAACGATTTCCTTCAACTCATCTTTTTCTTGTTTGAACAGTCGGATTGGTTCGTATTTGTTCTTAGGGGAGCTGAGTGCTTTTCGAATAGAATTAACCATAGTGATGAAGAAGTCAGCTATTTTATCAAAGATTTTAGGTTCTAATTTATTCTGGAAATCAATTATTGCATTTGCAATTGTTTCTACTAAATCTCCAGGTTTTCCTGGTTTACCAGCATTCATAGCATCGCTTCTGAATTTGTTTAGGCCATTTTCAACTTCATGAGCCAACTCTTCAAGATCATTCTTGCATTGTTCTGAAACCTCGGTTTTAAGCTCTCGTATTTTATTTATAAATCCAGCTACATGGTTGCCCCAATCAGGGGGCTTTGTTGCTTGCTTGTGACCAGTGGTGATTTCGTTCGTGTCCCCAAGCCCAAGTGCGGCTTCTGGTCCACGTTCAATCTCCTTTGGGGACACCACTACTTCATCTGGAAAGAAGAGTAGCGCCTCTTCTCCTCCTACTTCTGCTTCTACGTCAACGTCCACATCTGTATCCGCTTTAGCTTTGGATTCTACTTTCTGCTTTTGGGACTCTATTTCATTTTGAAACGATTGTCTTAACTCTTTGATGCGATCGTACTTTTCGCGCACCTCAGCTTTTTGTTTAGGATCGGCGCTTTGGGGTAAGTGTACCATGAACCTATTATAAATCAGGTACGCTTCATTTAAAATCATACCACCTTTCTCTATCTCCCCCACCTGTTTGGCTGCCAAAGCATGCTTTATTTTTTTATCTAGCTTAGTACTAAGCTCTTGAAGTGTATTGATGTCAGTAGCCATAATAATGTCCAGTGTTGTCTTTTATTATTTTAAGCATAGATAATAATGGTTGATTGTCAAAAAAACAGCTTGAGGGGATTGTAACCATAAAGAAGCATGCTAGGCTTGTTTATATTCAACAGTAAGTATTTACGATGAATATGAGGGTGCAGCTTGTTATATGAGTTGCAATTAAGTGCCCAAACCAATTTACCAAGGTTATTTTGGCTCGGGTTTTCCTTGTTGCGAGCAAGCAGGCCACATTGGTTAAATAGCAATATCTATCTGTATGATTGCAATACTGAGTTGGGTTGAGGGTTAACCCATAACTGTATGAAGTAATTTGTAGAATATGATGGTAATCAAAGATGCAGCGGGTAAGGTTAATATCCATGAGGTAAAGATATTACGGATAACCAGTAGGTTAAGTGCACCTATACCTCGTGCAAGACCCACTCCTAATACAGCACCTACTAAGGTTTGCGTTGCGGATACGGGTATGCCTATGCTTGTTGCTGTCACAACAGTTGTAGCTGCGGCGAGGGTTGCTGCAAAGGCGCGGCTAGGGGTTAATGCGGTAATCGAGCTACCAACGGTTTCGATGACTTTGCGGCCATACATCAATAGGCCTGTGACAACACCCACGCACCCTAATAATATTATCCATGATGGGTAGTCTGTTGCTTCAAAAGGTTGCCCTGCATCCAATACCAAAGAGTGAATGATGGTTAATGGGCCAACAGCTAGGGATACGTCATTGGCACCATGGGCAAAGACCATGGCGCAAGCTGTGAGTGCCATTAGTACACCAAAGTACTTCTCAACTTGTAAAAATCGCTCTTTACGCCTTAAGTTGGCGCGCTCAGGTATGCGGCGGATAACGATTAAACCTAAGATGGTTAGAGTGATACTCGTAACTAAAGTAACGGCTAAATCTTCCTTTAAATTAAGCTTGATATCAAAGTGGTTTAATCCTTTGAAGACCGTGATAAACGATAGTACGGCACCAATCATAAATAAATAGATAGGGATGTAGCGTTTGGCTTTAGCAAGTGGGTCACTTTTTACAAAAATGGACTGTTGGATGCTGATGAAAAGAAAGTAGGCTGTGGTACCAGCTATCAAGGGGGATGTAACCCAACCTATCGCAATTTGTGAAACTTGCTCCCAATGGATGGCGTCCGTTCCTAGCACGACCCAGCCAAATCCAACCATAGAGCCTACTAAGGCATTGGTAATGGATACAGGAAGACCTAAGTAGCTCGCTAAGTTCATCCATATGGTGCAGGCAAACAATACACTTAACATGCCTTCTATCATAATATGGGGATGGTCTCGTAGCTCACTGGTATTGATAATGCCATCGCGCATGGTTTCAGTAACACCGGTACCACCGAGAAAGGCCCCGGCAAATTCAAAAACCACCGCTATTATCATGGCTTGCTTAACCGTGACTGCTTTAGAGCCCATGGTGGTGCTCATGACATTGGCTAAATCATTGGCGCCAACGCCCCAGGTCATGAAAAAACAAAGAAGAATGGCTAAAATAACGTAAAAGTGTGATAAATCCATCGTTTATATTACCGGGCAATAAGAATTTGAAGGCGTCCGCCCACAGTTTGTGCGTGGTCGGCCAAGTCGCCAATCCATTGGACCAGTTTGTAAAGAAATATCACTTCTATGGCAGGTAAATCCTTTTCCAGCTCAAAAATTCGATGACGAATGTCAGCAAGCTTTTCATCATTTACATGCTCAATTTCATCTAGCTTCATGATCATGTCTTCAACAATGTTCACCTCACTACCGCGAAATCCAGACTCTAGAAGTTCATCTAGCTCATTAATGGCTTTGCATGCTTGTTTGGCAGTGGCGAGCGTGCTGTCAAGAAAGGGCAAAAAAAGCTTGGATAATGCATCAGGAAATTGCATTTTACGGCTTAATATAAGACCTGAAATGTCTTCGGCTTTATTGGCGATTCTGTCTTGAGCACTTAAAAGCTCTAATAGATCAGTACGCGCAACAGGTAAAAATAAGCCAGTAGGTAGGTGTAGTCGCAAATCACGTTTTATTAAGTCAGCTTCTTTTTCAAGCTTGGTGATTTTATGGCGAATTTTAGACGCTTTGTCCCAGTCGTTTTGTAATGCGGCTTCGAGGAAAGGATACAATTCTTTAGCGCACTCGTAGGTCTTGCGCATATGCTGCTCAATGGGCTTAATGGGGGATGGCCCAAACATATTAAAAATGCGGCTCATGGCGTACGCTTTTTAGCAGAAAGTGAATGGATTATAACAAAAACAATCCAAAGAGGAATGTTTTTTACTAATTAATTTTGTTGGTGGGCTATAAGCTCTGGCTTTGTCTTTTCCGATTGGGGATATGGGGGTATAGTATGAGGGAGGGTTATCAGTGGGGGGTTTTTGAATGGAGAGGGGAACCATGTTTATCCTTCTCTCTTTGGGAGAAGGTGGCGCGCAGCGACGGATGAGGGAGAGCGAAAGCGGACATTACGCCACAGCGCCCAGCGCGACGGCAGATAATACATAAGAGGTTAAATCATGCATATTGCTAACATTAAAGGACGAGAGATTTTAGATTCTCGAGGCAATCCAACCGTAGAGGCCGATATTTTATTGGATAATGGCGTTTTAGCGCGTGCCAGTGTGCCGTCCGGTGCATCAACGGGTAGCCGTGAAGCGTGTGAGCTTCGAGATGATGACGCTAGTCGCTATGCTGGTAAGGGTGTTTGCAAAGCAGTTGAGCACATTAACATACAAATCAATCAAGCGTTGCAAGGCTTTTCTGTAGAAGACCAAGCGGCTATTGATGCCGAGTTGATTCGTTTGGATGGCTCGGATAATAAATCAAACCTAGGCGCGAATGCACTGTTAGCTGTATCCCTTGCATCAGCCCGAGCAAGAGCACAATCTTTGGGACAACCATTGTTTGAAGCGCTCAATCAGGGTGAGGCGATGTCCATGCCTGTCCCTATGATGAATGTTTTAAATGGCGGGGCACATGCTGATAATAATGTAGATATTCAAGAATTCATGGTCATGCCCGTTGGCGCTGATGACTTCCCTGCGGCCCTTCAAATGGGAGCTGAGATTTTTCACGCCTTAAAATCTGTGCTGAAAAAAAATGGTTTAAATACGGCTGTAGGTGATGAAGGTGGGTTTGCACCAGACTTGCAATCAAACCGCCAAGCATTGGATATGTTGGTGAGTGCGGTCGATATGGCCGGATATCGTTTAGGTGATGATATTGTATTTGCGTTAGATGTAGCAGCGTCTGAACTATATAACCAAGGTGTTTATACCTTAAGTTCTGAAAACAAGCGTTTTGATAGCCAAGCTATGATTCAATATTATGCGGAGCTTCTCCAGGGCTATCCTATCGTTAGTATTGAAGATGGCTTGGATGAAAGTGATTGGTCTGGATGGCAAGCCATGACCGAGCAGCTTGGTTCAAGGATTCAATTGGTTGGTGATGATTTATTTGTAACCAATCCAAGTATTTTGCAAAAAGGGATTGAAACCCATACTGCCAATGCCATTTTAATTAAACTCAATCAAATCGGAACATTAACCGAAACCAGACAAGCCATTCTTATGGCACATGAAAATGACTATCGTTGTGTTATGTCTCACCGCTCGGGCGAGACAGAAGATGTATTTATCGCTGATTTGGCGGTCGCAACAGGTTGTGGACAAATCAAAACCGGCTCATTGTGTCGAACAGATAGGGTTGCTAAATATAATCAATTGCTACGAATCAATGAAATGGCCGCCTTGCCTTATGCTGGCAAAGCAGCCCTTGCTTAAGATTTAAATACCTCTTTTAAAAAGTCACTGGCGCTTGCCCATGAGCGCCGGTCTGCTTTTTCATCATAATGTAGGCCCATTTCATCATCGTTGGCTGTAGGGTTGGTAAATGAATGCTGGGTTAAGCCGTACATATGAAGTTGCCAGTCTGCTTTTTTGTCAGTCATTTCTCTTGTAAAAGCAAACACTTGCTCTGGTGGAACGATGGGATCGTCAAAGCCATGGAGGACTAATATTTTTGCCTTTATATTTGCACAAATTTCAGAGGTTGGAGGCGTCAGGCGACCATGGAAGCTGACGACGCCCTTTATATCAAAACCGGCTCGTGCTGCATCCAAAGCGCAAAGCCCACCAAAACAATACCCCATGATGGATATAAGCTCTGGATTAACTTGAGGGTGTGCTTTGGCGGCGTTGATTGCTAAGCTCACACGCTCCGTAATCAATGTGCGGTTGTCCATCATTGGCGCCATGTGCGCACGACGTTCGGCCTTGCTGGCATAGGTTTCCCCTTCTCCATACATATCAACCGCAATGCCAACATAGCCCATCTTGGCAAGTTGTATGGCTTTGTCACACATGAACTGATGTCGTCCTTCCCAGTCATGAATAATCAATACGGTGGGTTTAGGCTGTAAGTTGTCGTCGTCGTAGGCTATAAAGCAACGGTAAAGCGTTTGTGCATCGTTACAAGTTAATTCGTCGGTTTGAATCATTGAAGCATTTCCTTTGGTAAAAGGTTCATTTTGCCTTGCTCTTGCTCTTCATGGCAAGCTTAAGTAAATGTTTATGAGGTTAGTCATAATGTGATAAGCTTAACCATCTTGTTAGCTTTAATCCGTCTGTTTATGAATCAAAATACTGAGCGATACTATCAAAGTGCACTGAGTTTAAACTTGCCTGTAATCCTACAGCCAGATATTGATGGGTTTGAGATTCGGTTGGGTGGTCGGCATTATTATTTCCGCTCAACCAGGACTCCTTTTAACCGGGGGGTGAATGTAGATTTGGCCAACAATAAATATTGTACGACCCGTCTATTGGACGCTGCTGGGTACCCTGTCCCCAAAGGTGTTGCTTTCAATGAAGAGGAATATAAATCAAGATCATTGGATTCTATTCTAGAAGGCTTACATTTTCCTTTGGTAGTCAAGCCCACAGTGGATACTAGGAGGGGTGACGACGTCTTATGCAATATTAACTTGCAAGAGCAGTTGCACGACTATCTTAATCACCATTTTCACCATCATGAGTTCATTACCATAGAAGAATTTCATGCTAACTTAAACTCGTATCGTGTGCTTGTATTTAGAAACAAAGTCATTGGTGTGGTGTTGCGCTTTGCAGCGTATGTAATCGGTGATGGTATCCATACCATTGATGAGCTTATCGAGCTCTCTAACACTAGTCGATTGGCTGAAAGCGATATTTTAAAGCCAATTGAAAGGGATGAAGAATGCTTCATTTGCTTAAATGAGCTTGGGTTAACCCTTGATGATGTGCCCAAACAAAATCAACAAGTCAGGCTAGGATATGCGACCAATACATCAAGGGGCGGTACCGTTCGTTCGTTGGGGCGTAAAATGAGCAAAGCCAATGAGCAGTATTTTGTAAAAGCTGCGCGAGTGTTGAATCTTGAGTTAGCAGGATTTGATGTATTATGTCGTGACATTTATGAGCCATTTGAGTCATCAAAAGGGGTCATTATTGAAGTGAATCACTCTCCCTCAATTCGAATCCATGAGGAGTTTAGTGATGATAAGCCTATTTGTGTAACAAAAACCATCGTCAAATCTTTGATATATAGACATCCTATTGCATACCTTTCAATACATCTTAAGCATAGAACGGCCAAGATGGTTCTTCGGGCATCCTTGGTGATGCTTATATTGGTACCTTTAACTATGTTTGCTAGCAAACATATATTGTATTGATCTGTCGAATATAAATCCAAGCTGTGCTAAAATTTCGTTACTATTCCTTTGGTAGATGTAATGAGTCAACTAACACTTTTAGATGTAACCCTTCGTGATGGGGGAAATCGAGTCAACTTTCATTTTAGTGACGATGCGCTTGCTTCTATTCTTAAGCCGCTTGAACACTCTGGTGTCGACCTTGTTGAGATTGGATATCGAAATGGTGCTATTCGTCCGGTGGCAGATATCGGTAGAGCAGGGTTATGTGATGCTTCGTATATTTCCCTATGTCGCGGATTAGTGCCCACTAGGAAATTAGCCGTGATGGCGCACCCTCAAAATCTTAAGCCCGCAGATATCCAAGAATTAAAAGCGCTTGGCGTTTCACTGCTTCGGCTTTGTGTTAGCCGAGGAAAAGTGAATTTGATAAGACCGGTTATTGAATGGTGTAAGGTAGAAGACCTGGCGGTATCGATCAATTTTATACATGCATCTCAGTACAGTGAGCAAGAAATGGATGAGGTTGTAGAGGTGGCTGCATCTCAATTGCCCGATATGATTTACTTCGCTGATTCCAATGGCAGCTTAACGCCTCCTCGCGTTCAAAACATCTATCAAAAATATGTTGCACGATATGATATTGCTTTTGGCTTTCATGCACATGACAACATTGGATTGGCACAAGCGAATGCCTTAAGTGCATTAGAAGCTGGCGCCTCTTATATTGATGCATCATTGGCTGGGATGGGTAAAGGTATTGGTAATTTGCGCACTGAGTTTTTTATTGCTTATTTGGAGGCAATAAAACAAAGCAATTATACATTGCTACCCTTATTGAAAGCATCAAATTTTATTCGTAAACAATTTTCAACAGATGCGCTTGGTATTGATATGGATGAATTTACACGAGGCATTTATGACTTATCAACCGCCGAGATGAGCGCATTGGCAAAAAAAGCATGTGCCTAGGATTTGAAAATGAAAAAGATAGCCGTATTGTTACCAGACTTACCTCAAAAAACATTCATTAAGCCCTTAGATGAGAATTTGTCATTTTTAGCCAGTCAAGGCTGCCATATTGACTACATTGACCCCTTTGATTATCACGAGGATGTTGAAAACATTACGTTTTATGCAAATTGGAAAGCGCGATTGAACAAGATGGAACCTGATTATGATGCTTTTTTTGGGTTTTCATTTGGTGGGGTTATTTTGCAGCAATGTTTTGATCTTTTTGAACACGGCGAAAAACCCATTGTTTTATTTTCTACGCCAACAAAAGCGGATGTTTTTTTAACAGAAAAATTATCTCATGTTATAGCGCAATGCCAAAAAGGATTACTATATGATGCGCTTAATGATTTATATGCATGGGTTTTTGCGCCTTACAAGCTAGAGCATACAAATTATCCCATTGATGATGAAGCAGAAGCGCTAGAACGAATGATTACGGGCTTAAGTCGCGTATTGGAAACCGATTCTACAGAAGTAATGCAAAAAACCAACGCTCGATTTATTCACTTTATTGGTGAACATTCAAATCTAGTCACGCGTAAAAATATAATTATGCCAGCGTCAGGTCTTTTACTGACCGTGCCTAACGCCGGTATGAGGGTATTAAAAGATAATCCTAACTTTTGCCAGTCGATTATTTTGGACTATGTATTATGACTGATAGCAAGCCTCTAGATATAGCTGTTTTACCGGGTGATGGTATTGGAGAAGAGGTGACTCATGCTGCGATGCCCATTTTCCAAGAGCTTGGTTTGCCCATTACTTTCTCATATGGTGATATTGGCTGGGCTTGTTGGGAGCGAGCAGGCAATGCTTTCCCTGACCAGTCCTTAGAGTTGGTGACCCGTTCAGATGCAACCTTACTCGGTGCAATAACAAGCAAGCCTCAAAGAGAGGCAATCAAGGCACTGCCAAAAGCGATGCAGGCAAATCCTCCAACCTATCTATCGCCACTCCTTAAACTTCGCCAGCAGTTTGATATGTATGCAAATGTGAGGCCTTGTTATGCAATTCAATCAGACAGCAAACATTTTAATTTCTGTATCATTCGTGAAAATACAGAGGGGTTATATTCAGGTCTAGATTATGCCCCTTTACCGCAATCCTTTAATCCTATTCTTAATGATGTCCCTCGATGGAAAGATATGCCTCTTGATGAGCTAGCAGGTTCAATAAGGTTGCAGTCTAGTTCAGGCTTAACCCGTATTTTTAAGTATGCTTTTCAATATGCTGAGGCGAATGGTTTTGCTCGGGTAACCTTCGCTGATAAGCCTAATGTTTTAAGGCATAGTAGTGCATTTGCCAGAGACTTATTTGAATCAGTTGCAAAAGACTACCCGAACATTGAAGCAGACATTCATAATGTAGATGCCGTTGCATTATGGATGGTGCGACGTCCTGAACAATTTGGTGTTATTGTGGCTGAGAATATGTTTGGAGATATCTTGTCAGATGTTGGTGCTGCGGTGATGGGTGGTTTGGGTCTTGCACTAAGTGCAAACATTGGTGACCATGCTTGTTATTTTGAGCCGGTACATGGTAGTGGGCCAGCTATCAAAAAAGGTCAGGCCAACCCAGGCGCCATGTTTCTGACCATTGCATTAATGCTCCAGCACGTTGGGTTTAGCGAGCAGGCATTTAGAGTTAGACAAGCCGTTGAATTAGTTGTATCGAAAGCAGAAGTTGTTACCTACGATCTCGGTGGCAAAAGCTCCACTCAATCCATGGCGGACGCTATCATTGATGCTTATATAATCGGTAATGGACTATGAGTAATTATGACAGGCTTATCAAATTAAGTACGACAGAGTTATCAGATGCATTAGATGCTTTAGGTGTTGAGGGTGCTTTGCTGAACATCAAACCTTTAAAGCCTGGGTATAAATTAATTGGGCCCGCTTATACGGTTCGTTATAAGGCTTATGATGCAAGGCCTAAAGACTTTAAGCCAGCTGGAAATTACATTGATAAAGTGCCCAAGGGTGCCGTTGTTGTGATAGACAATCAAGGTCGTGCAGATTGTACGGTTTGGGGTGGGTTATTAACCCAGTTTGCAAGTATAAATTCAATTGCAGGCACCATTATTTATGGTATGGCTCGTGATGTAGCTTTAATATGTGACTCGAATTATCCAGTGTTCTCATGTGGGG
>Ga0233426_10003767_pt1 | contig 11716 bp, 5 predicted proteins | sample SI_118_April2016_6_FD_179875 | JGI IMG/M metagenome (GOLD analysis project Ga0233426, IMG submission 179875) | Seawater microbial communities from Saanich Inlet, British Columbia, Canada - SI_118_April2016_10_MG | ecosystem: Environmental > Aquatic > Marine > Inlet | place: Canada: British... | reverse complement strand
TCTTGCTCATCAGATTCAAAGTATCTAGCTGTAAACATCGCTGAAAAACCTTTGTTTTTACTTCTAAACACAGTAGTTACGTCAGCTGTAGTTGTGTTATATGTTCCGTGACTTATCATAGCATTTGAAGCAACAGTATGATTTTTTTTATCACCAACGAAAAAATCGTTTGCATTTTTTGTTATCACACTAACAACTCCTAAGTAGGCATTTGCTCCATAAATAGTTGATGCAGGGCCATAGACAACTTCAACTGATTTTATGTTACTAATAGGATATTGTCTGGACAAATAAACAAGGTTCCCCCACAAATCATTTTGTTCAATTCCGTCAACCACGTATAACATTCTACTTGTATTGTCAGCCCTATATCCTCTTTGATAAATGTGCGTGTATAGTATCCCAACTGATCTAGTAATATCAAAACCAGGTAAGTCATGAAGTAATGCTTCTAAATCATTATAACCTCTATCTATTATTTCATCTTCAGTTACTAAAATTACGGTGGCTGGAGCCTCACCTAAAGATTCCTCAAATTTCGATACAGAAGATACTGTAGCTCCTTTTATCTTAAGGCTTTTGATCATTTCTTCTAGTAAGTATGGGTCTCCACTTTGTTGAGTATAACTTGGTTTAAGATTCAGTATCTCTTTAGCTACTTCTCTAGCTAACATCATAGAATCCATGGCTATTAAGTTTTTTGCTTGAATTCTTAGAGCTCTTAAATAACTAACATCATTACTCTTATAGGTAGATTGCAAACAATTTTCAAGTATAGTCTTAACATCTTCGAACCGCCCTATTTTATAATTCTCGTCTAATTCATCGAGCGTTGTTGTACAATTAATTTGGTTATTTTGTGCATAATTATTAAATGAAATAACTAGTGCAAAGATAAATATGTACGCTTTTTTATTTAATTTCATTTTTACTTTTTTAATTGGTTTTCTAGAGCACTCTGATCCAAATACCAGTATCTAAAACTCGCGTCTTCAGAAACACTGTATAAAATTTTGTTATTTTGATTAACTGTGATGTTTTTTACCCAGCTTTTATGACCTTTAAGAGTAAGAAAATCGTTGTTATTTTCTATATTAATAAGATTAATTGTGTTATCATAGCTTGCGGAAATAACAAAGCTTTGATTATTAATTTCAACAAAATCTAAATCAGAGATTTTTACATTTTTGTGTTTTGAAATCTTAATTGATTGTAAATCATTTGTATTATAAATAAAAACCTCTCCATTTGAAGTCCCTATTGCTAAATTATTTTCATCATTAGAAAATTGAAAAGTTGAAATATTAGATGGGTTCTCAACTGTTTTGATTAAAGTTAACTTTGGCAATGATTGGTCAAATTTAACTTGGTACAATAAAGCAATATTCTTCTTTTTACTCATGAAATAACCTCCATTTTCACTAAATGCAAAGGAGTCATTATCATCATTGTTTTCAAATTGGTTGTATTTCAACACATTTAAATTCATTAGAAAACTATTTTTGTTAGACTTAAAACTTATAAACTGTTGATTTAAATTTTGAAATGAGTTTAAACTTTTAATTTGACCAGAAAAAGGAAAACTTTTAATTAATTGTTTGTTTGTTTCATTATAAATCAAAATTTCAGCATTACCCTCAGCAGTTTTTCTTGTTAAAACAATAAAATCTCCATTAATTGAATATAAAGCTAAATCTATATTTTTAAACTCTTTTTTTAAAGTATTAATTTTTCCAGTATCATCCAATGTATGAAATGATACCCTTTTAGAATTATCCAAGGTCATAAACTCTTGAGAACGATCACTTTGAGTAATGGTTGAAAACCCTATGGAGTTTTTATTATTATAAAAATTATCCTTTTTTGACCTCCCTTCAAAAAAAGATCTATTTAATGCCGAATAAATTTGGTTCTCCCTTTCTAAATTTGCGTTAGTTACAAAAAGATTATGAGCCTTTTTACTTTGAACAATGGCACTGTCGATTTTATTCAAATCTAAGTTTTTTTCTGCTTCAAACGCCATTTTTATGGCATCCGAAATATTTTTTAACCGTTTAGCTTCTCCTTCAGCTATCAAAGCTTTAATTTTAGCATCTCTAGCTTTTTCTTCTTCAACCCTTGCTATAGCTTCAGCATCTCTAGCTTTTTCTTCTTCAACCCTTGCTGTAGCTTCAGCTTTCATAGCGTTTTGCTTTTCATCTTTAGCCTTAGCCTCAGCTTTTCTAGCTTTCCGCCCTTCATCTATGGCCGTAGCTTCAGCATCTCTAGCTTCCATTTCTTTATCCCTGGCTATAGCTTCAGCATCTCTAGCTTTTCGCTCTTCATCTATAGCCTTAGCTTCAGCATCTCTAGCTTCCACTTCTTTATCCCTGGCAATTTTCTCATTTTTTGTAGCTCTCTCAGTCTCTTGATTAGCAAAGAATGTAAGCCCTAGAAGGAGTATAGATAACACACTAAAAAAAATCAATAATCTTTTATTTCTTTTTGCTTTTTTTGTCTGTTCTAAACTTTTATTTAATACCTCTTGGTTAAACTTTGTTTTGCTATTCTCTAAAAAATTTATAGCTCTAGGAAAAGTTTTATCATATCTCAAACCCCACCCTTTGGAAGGTAATTGTTTTTCTTTCCATTTTAAAACAATTGCTAATTCAGGGTTAATTAATAAAGAACCCTTACCCTCCTGATAATCTTTAGCCGTTTCACACAAATTTTTATAGGTTTCTGAAGATTCCATTTCTTCTTTAGTCCAAGATTGTAATCTTGTCCATAGCCTTAGTAAACTTTCGTGAGAAATATCAATAACTGAAGAATCTTTGATGTTTTCTCCGGCTTTTGGTCTTAAAAATGACCGTTTACTAGAATTAAATGTATTAATAACTTTAATTAGAACTGAGGGATCTGTTTCGATAATTTTGACTAAAGAACCAAATTCAACTGGGTTTCTAGTAATATTCACGCTTTCGAAATTAACCAATGCCTTAAACATTTTTTCACAAACTTGTTTTTCATGCTCATTCAACTCATCGTAAGCCTCATCAGCATGATTAGAAAGAGACTTTTTCATCGTCCCTATAGCTTTGTAGTGATGAACATCAATAACTTCGTCTAATGAAGAATTAGACTTCCAATACTCAACTGTTCTCATCATTGCATGTTGTAGAATCGGTAATTGATCTTGATTATTATTTATATCATTAATCAAGATATTTGACAATTCATGAGATATTTTGTAATTTACAACATCCAAAGGACCACCTATAACCTCTTCAAATTGTTTGGGATTAAGTCTAGGAATTAAATATTGAGACTGATTTAAGGCTTCTGGTAGCCCAATAAACTCAGTGCAATTTCCAATAAAATCTGATCTCAGAGTTAGAATCACATATATATTACTTTCTTTATTTTTGATAGCATTAAGAAGTAAGTTGATGAAAATATTACTGTTTTTAAAATCCTCTTTTTTTGACAAACTAAAAATCTCTTCAAATTGATCAATGATTATTAGTTTATTACCAGAATATTTAGGGTTTAATTTGGATAAAAAATCACTTAAATTCTCTTTTTTTTCAATTAAAGACTTTTCAAGTTCATCTAATCGTTTAGCTGAAGTACTTTCATCCTCATTATAGCTACTTACAAGAGTTTTGACTAATTCTTTAATAGGATTGGTGCTTGGCGTAGATACTGAAATTTTCCATTCCTCATTAGCGTTGTTATTTAATGCTGGTATAATGCCAGATTTAATTAGTGAAGACTTTCCACTTCCAGAGTATCCGATAACTGCTGAAAAATTTGTTCTTTTTAAATTATAAAGAATATCTTTTACTTGAGTTTTTCTTCCAAAAAACAAATTGAATTCATCAGGTTCAAAAGACCGAAGTCCCACGAATGGATTTAATAATTTTTCATCTTTAATCATATTGCATATAAAATTACAAGGTATAAAAAATTACTCCATAATAACAATTAAATTTTTTACAAATTTAGCTTTTGTTTATAAAACTGATGAATTTATAAATTTCTTGATCAAAATTATTTTCTAAATTTGAGGCCCATAAACGATAATATTTAAATCCTGATTTAACAGCGAGATTTGACCTATTTATATCAAACAAATAGTCTTCGTAATCTCCATGCAAAAATTTTCCATTTAAATCCACTAATATCTTTACTCCAGTTGGACTAATTAAACATAGTTCATAAACAAAACCTCCAAGAGTGAAATTATTTTGCTTACTCATAATTATATTTGTTTTTTGAGAAATAATTTTTACGAGTTCATTTGAAAAGTTTTTTAAAATAACTTTATTATCATTTTTTAGTTGATTGTGGTTTTCTCTAGAATTTTTTTTAAGAATTTGAATTATTTTTTCTTTGGTATTGTAATCATTTATCGAAACTGATTTCACAAAGGCTAAAAATGCATATAATATTGATTTGCCTCTATTTTCATTCAGGCTTTCTAACATTTTAAGGCCATTATTTATATATGGCTCTGGTATTGAGCAGAAAACTATCATTTTATATTTAGCTCTTGTAATAATTACATTTAGAAGTTTAAATCCTTTTTTTGTTGAGTTAATCGGCCCAAAAGATTGTCTAAATTTACCATCAAAAGTTTTACCATAAGTGGAGGAAATTATAATTATATCTCGCTCTTCACCTTGAATATTTTCTAAATTTTTTACAAAAAATCCATTTGCTTTAAGTTGTTTAATTTTTCTAAAAAATTGAGGGTCTTCCGAACTTTTTATTTGAATTTGGTCTAATATCTCGTCACGTTGAAGCATATTAAAAGTTGCTATACCCAATGAATAAGCACTATCTAATTCAAATTCAATGTAATGTATTATTCTTTTAACCTCTTCTTTATTAACACCCTCTTCAAAAAGACCATCCACTTTGATATATTCTAGAGGCTTTTCTTCAGTTGATTTAGGAAGTGGTATTAGTCTAGATTTATAAAAAGCATGATTTGAAAATGTAATTAGGTCTGGGTTTTTAGATCGATAATGAATATCAAGATAATATTCTTTAAACCCCTTCTTAATGCAATAGTCTAAGAGCGAATTGTTCAAAAAACTATTATCTTCTAATCTCCCAGAATTCATAGTACTTTTACTAAAATAATTCATCGGAGGAAGTTGATTTAAATCTCCAGCAACAATTTTTTGCCTCCCCCTTAACATTGCAGGAAAGGTGTCTTCAACTTTTATTTGACTAGATTCATCAAAAATAACAACGTCAAAAAAGTTTTTTTCTAATGGAAACAATGTTGAACATCCTGAGGGTGTAGTTAGAACTAGGGGAAAAAAAGAATTAAAGATTTTAGATGGGTGACTGGATATTTCTCTTAAAGATAGCTTTTTCCTATTGTGACTGCTTTTCTTTGAAAAAAAGCGTTCAATAGATAATGATTTGTTGTTTTTTGAAAAATTTGAAATACCTTTTGAACGTATCTGAGTTAATTTTAACGAAGTCTGCTGAATTAAAAACTCACTAATTATATCAATATCTTCTATAATGTCATAATACCCTTTTTGATTACCATTAAAGTTGAAATTATCTACATGGTTTTTTTTTAAAATTGCTGTGAAATACCAATAATCAAAACTATTTTCAAAGTTTGTGTTTTCACAAAAAAGTTTAGCTATGGCTCTATCTCGATTAGACTTTTTTTTGATTAAGTTATAAAAACTTATATAACTTTTGTAATTATTTTTTTCTGAATCACCTAATCGTAAAATTTTTAGAAGAAATTCTACCTGTTTAATAAAATCTTTTTTGTTAAGTGCTTTCTCAAAATTCTTATTGAAAAGAGATTTTTGAATAATCTGATTTTTTAAAATATTTAGTTTTTTTATTATACTGGATAAGACAGGGTTTTCCTCAGAAATAAAATTATAATACTTAATTGAAATTGTATTTTTTTTTGTGACTTCTTCTAGTAATGTTTTTTGCAATAAAAGTATTTCTTGATAATGTTCAACAAATAAAGAAGAAACCATTTGATCATAATAAGTTTGATTAAAAGTTTCTAAAAGATCTGAATTTAAAAACTCATATATTGAATTATAGGGATTTGAATTTTCTAGTAGGTACTTTTTTATTTCAGAAATAAATAATAGTATTGATTTATACTCTTTAGTGTTAAAATCAAACTCAAATTCATTTAAATTATTTAGAATATCTATATTCTTATATGTATTACTTTTTACAGACAAAACTAAATCAGAGTAATTTAGTTTTGAATTTAATAATGATTTATAAATTTTTTCCTTTTTAAATTTAATTTCTGAAATGATATTATTGATGTGTTGTTGTTTTTTTTCAATAAGTTCTTTGTCTTTGGAAGTAATATTCCTTTTTGACTTTGTATCAAATAAATTAAGGTTATTGATTTTTTTTTTATCAATAATATCTCTTACTTTATTAACAACTTTTCTTCTATCTAGTTTCACGTCGTCTATTCTTACACAAAACTCTGAGAGCCCTAACTCTTTGAGGTTAGTATAAATAACATCAATTGCTGTTTTTTTTTCACAAATAACAACGCATGTTTTTCCTTGATTTAATGAATAAGATATAGCTCCTGTAATGGTTTTACTTTTACCTGTTCCTGGTGGACCATGAATTACAATATCATCATTGAGTTGAATTGACTTAATAACTTTTTGTTGAGAATGATCTAACTTTACACCTGAAAATATAGTAGGATTTAAATTAGCTGTTATTTCCTTCTTTATATTTAATTCACTATAATTATTATATTTATCTAAAATAACTTTATAGTCGTTAATTATGGGAGCTTTTGAATTATTATAAAGTCCGAAAACGCCATTATTAATAATTTTAGGCAAAAAATTAGCTGAATATTTTAGAATGGGGTTATCAAAAGAAAATATTTTTTTATTTGAAAACTCTAAATCAATTGACGGGATTTTAAGAGCAAAAGCTATATTTTTTATTAATTGAGAATAATCTAACTCAACATTTGTTTTGCTAAAAATAGAGTTATCTAATAATTGCTTGTGAAAATCATTATCAATAATCTCTGCCATTAATGGATTTAAATAAACTTTTGATATTTTATTTTTTTGAATCAGAAATTGATTTGATATGTTGGATGCATAGTTTATTTTCAAGTCCCATATAAATATTGGCATATATCGCAGACTTTTTCTCTTAAAATCAGGAAAACAAACCAATGGATAACCTAACCCAAATGAATCATGATTAATTTCACTAATTAAATCTTCATTTTTTCTGAAGATGTGTAATAACTTTCGTTTGGCTTTATTTTTTTCTTTTTGATTATAAGCTACATTAAAGACCCCTTTAAATGGGGTATTTGATAATAATAATTTTATTATTTCGTTTGGAGTAATGTTAGGGTTTAAATTAAGAGAGAACAATTCTACAAAATCAATTTTATCAATACTCTTTTTAGGATGAGCATTAGAAAAAATAGATTTAGTTGTTGAGGAGATTAAACGCTCCTTTAATATTTTAATTTCGTTAATAAATGTCAAAATAAAAATAACTTATTGAAATTGAAAGAATATATTTTTAGACTTTAAGCTTAATATTCATTTGGAAAAAAGTAAAATACCTACTTCTTGAATTAAAATCTTTTAAATATGATAATAAAAATGAGACATTTTCCATAAAAAAAGGGAAGTGTATCATAGGCCCTTGAAAAATCAATGCAGAATCTCCAAATTTTTGTTGGTAGGAACCTAAAATCCCAAAATTAATCGAATTTTTTGAATTTATATTTGTATCATACTCAATTAAATTTATTATAAATTGATGATCTTTTGATATACTATTTAACCCTCTGAATATTCGATATTGACCATGAATTAATAATTTTTTATTGAAAGCAGTAGTGTTAAAATCAATCCGTGGGCCTATATATAACTGTTTTCTTGTGTCATACCTAGAATATACAAAAAATTTAAATTTTTTGTATGAAAACCCTGCCATTAAATCCGTTCGTCCAAATGTGGTTCTTGAATCTAATTTATCATTATTTAAAATAATTCTTTCTTGTGGCCTGAATCTAAATTCAAATTTTTTAGCTTTAAGAGTAATTTCGGGGGATAATTGCCATAAATAATCTGTACCTATCTCTTGTGAGTATAGTAAATTAGTTAAAAAAAATATTATTGATAAAATAAAAAACTTCTTCATTTATTTTTCATTATGTTTTCTGCTTTTAAAATTATCATTTTGAGTAGTTCTCTGTTGTGAATATCCATTTGTTTTAATAACTTTTTATAGTTATAAATAATTATTTCTAAATCTTTTTTTTCTAACGTTTTTATTTGAATTTCAAATCTCTTTATAGAGTTTTCTGTCATTTCATCACTAGTGATTTCATTCATGAAAGTAATTTTATTATTTAAGATCTAATATAAATTTAATTTTTTTGATAAATCCCAACAATAATTAGTTGATAAATGTAACTAATGTTTAGTTAAATGATACTCTACTTAAAAATTAATTATCAACAGAATTATTGTATTAATAAATGTTAAATTTGAAATCAAAAAAAGTAAACAGACACTACAATTCATTTATGCAGCTCAAGCCAAGATAGCTTTGATTGTAATTTATTGATGTAACTGAATGCGGATATATTTATCAAGCATATATAAATTTCAAGATCCTTTTTCATCTCTCGAGCAACGAACGCTCAAACTTGGTCTGAAATTTTGCATGCTACAAAACTGCTACTCTCGCTTTCATTTTTCTTCCTCGTCCAAAACATGAAATATCAAAACTTAAAGTTACTACATTCTTTGAGTAATGCCGTAGTCAACCGTAAGAACATTACCATTTGCTATGGCTTTATACCATTGGCCATCGCCCTCGGTTTTCACCCAGTACTCCATGGATCCGTCTCCCATAATTCTTACTCCTCCAAGATCACGTGCAACTTCATCGGCATTACCCCGTTTTGTTGAATCATTTTGGTCGGGTAGTCCTCTTTCACCTCCACGAATTTCATTGCTCATATTTCTGGCATCTAGAGGTGCACGTTCATCGATATCTTTCGTCCCTTCAAATTTGGTGAAGAAAGCGTTTAACACTCCTAGTTGAAGCTCGGCGGCTGTAACTCTTAATTTAAATGGGTCTTTATCAGTGCCTCTACCAAGCTGTGCACCATGATCTGGCTGCACATACAGTGTGACTACAGTGTCTCTATACCTGTCATAGTTAGCCGCAAGATTCCACATCGAACCACTAGCAAACATGTCACACCACGTATTTTCTCCTTCTTTGTCTAAATGTTCCTTGTGTTTTGCCATTGCTTTTGCACCATCTCCATTCTCTTCACCGCCATTTCTTTTGTAATCGTCGGTCGTTGAGCTTTGAGATTGAGTAATCACCTTCCCTTTAGGATCATATCCAATTGATGCAGTCGCATCTCCCCATGATCGAATTACTTTTCCAAATACTCTCGTCACGTCCCCTATGATGTCTTTAAAGTCATCCCCTTTTAGTATAATATCAACATACTCTCCAATTTTCATAAGTTCAGAACCAAATAATTGGTGTTCTGGGGGAAATTCTTTGCTAGCTTCAAAAGCTTTTGTTGACGCTACTCGAGCTACTTCCTTCCAGATTTCATCACTCACATTAGCTAGCGATAATTCTATAGATCGGTACCCAGATTTATTAACACCGCTTGACTTGATAGCATTAATTACCTTATCTGCAAGCTTCTTTAATTCGGTCTTTGGATTGCTCATCAATTGTTTTAGCTTGGCCTCGCCAATGCTACTATCAGCGGTTTTTGTTTCTTCAAGAATTCCGCGGGTGTGGTTATAGCAGTTCCTCTGGTAGTCGTCTAGTTCACTTATTGCTTTTGGAGTGAGGGGGTACTGACCAATAATCCTTGTGATATTTGTTGCAGATTTCATTCCTTTGCATTTAGACGTGAATTCGTCCTGATCATCTTCAGAAAGCCCTTTAAAATAGGTTCTTATAGGAAATCCGTACCCGAAGTCTGGGGGCATTTCTCCATCAGCCATCCAATGCTTAAAATCCCATACAATTCCATCGCCATCCCATGCTCCTCCTTGTTCTACTAATTGAGCGAATGGTGCGCCAAAAGATTTTAGTCTAAGGTTGACATCTTTCTCCCTACCTTCCTTTAATCGCTTTGTAATATCTTTCGCTTCCTCAATTTCTTCGATTCCGGCATTTCGGTCTTTTTTTCTAGGTTCACTTAAATTATCGTTAATATTTCTCTCCTCATCTTCGTTTATTGCCCTTTGAGCTACTTTATTAGTGTTATTTTGAGACATTAGTAAAAGCTGAGCAGTAGGAGAATATAATGCTCTAGCACCCATGATATCTGCCTCTTTCTCAAGAGCATCATCATCATTTACATTTACCTTACCTTTCATCTGCATGGTAGGCTTAACTCTGCCTTGCTTTTGCTGAACCACATGCCATGCTTCGTGTGGCAAATGTTTCTCCTGTCCTGGCCCGAGATGAATGTCGGTGCCTTGGGCATAAGCATGTGCTTGCAATTGTGCAGGTTTATCGGAATTGTGATGGACTTTTACGTCATCCATAGAAAATCCTGAGAGGCTTTCTATACCTGACTTGAGGTTGTCTGGCAAGCCCGTATTATTTTCTTTCTTTTGGACGGTCTTTTGCTGAGCAGAGTGGTTATCCGCCATAGCCTGCAATTGAGCTACTTGCAGAGTCTGCGAAATGTTATTGGTCATGTCCTGCAACGCTCTCAATTGACTAACTTTCGAGCTATTATTAGCCATCTCTTGCAGTTTCCGTTGAGCAATCGCCTCAGGTCGGTCATCAACAAACTGAAAAATTGACTCACCGCTACTTTGCATTTGAAAATCACCATTCTCAACAGATTGGCTATTATTCTCCTGTGTTTTGTCAGCATAAGTCCTCATGACTTTTTTTTGTAGTTTTGGTCAATTACCTAAACATCGGTTTAGATCTCGTTGCGATGTTTAAACCTTAAATTTAATAAATAATTACCCAACCAGAAAATCCGAAAAGAGCTTTCGTATTAAAGATACTTAACTAGCAATAAATTATATACGGTACCACCACCATTTTTTTATTTCGCTATTATTTCATTTTCGTTTGTTTTATCTTCCGTTTTTTTACTCAATTCCAATAACTAATAAAGTCCACCTATCCAATATAAGTATGTCTTTGATTTTTTAGTACAAAATGTGGAATATTAAAAAACCCTAAAACTTAAATCAAATTATAAATATTTGTAAATTCACTATTTAATATATTTATTTTTATCAAACGTATAAAATTTTATTTTATGACTTCCCGAAAAATTAACCAATTCTCTATTTTCATAATCTTTTTAAATCTTTCTTTTTGTTATGGTCAACGATTAAAAACACCTACACTGAGCCCTTTTAGTAAAATTTCTCAACAAGTTGGTCTTACCAATGTAACTTTAGAATACTCAAGGCCCTCTGCTAAAGGAAGAATTGTTTTTGGAGAACTAGTTCCTTATAATAAAGTTTGGAGAACTGGAGCAAATGCAGCCACAAAAATTACATTTAAAGAAGTTGGGAAAATTGGAGGGAAAACAATTCAGCCTGGAGAATATGCTATTTATACCATTCCTGATGAAAATCGTTGGACTATAATTATTCATTCAAACACTTCACTAAGAAGTATTGCAGGGGGTGCTTATAAA
>Ga0233426_10003766_pt1 | contig 11719 bp, 4 predicted proteins | sample SI_118_April2016_6_FD_179875 | JGI IMG/M metagenome (GOLD analysis project Ga0233426, IMG submission 179875) | Seawater microbial communities from Saanich Inlet, British Columbia, Canada - SI_118_April2016_10_MG | ecosystem: Environmental > Aquatic > Marine > Inlet | place: Canada: British... | reverse complement strand
AAAGAAGGTACAGATATTGAATTAATTAAATCATTAATAACACAACAAATAGAGAGATTTATAAAAGTATTATTACGTGCGGTTAACATAAGTACAGGTTCTAATGTGGTTACTGAAGATGATTCTGAATCTGAATTATCAGCTGTAAACGAAGAAATAGGAACATATACAGAATCAAAATCAAAGGATGAAATTAGTAAAGGTGTATCTAACTTTAATGAGTTATATCCTGTTACTACATCAAAAACAATAAGTATCGAAGGATGTTTAACAACATTGGGATTGCTAAAACAAGCTTTATTCCCCCAACCACAACCACAACCACAACCACAACCACAACCATCAATTAAATTAGTTGATTTATTAAAGGGATTATTTGGGAGTATATTGTTATTATTTGATAATTTAGAAGGATCCAAAGCGTTCACAAATGTAACTATTACAAACTTACTGACTACAGAAAATAAAAAGTTTATATTAAGTATGTTATACATATTTAATTTTATGAATACTCATTTAACTCAGTTGCAAAGATCACCTCTACCAAGATTACCATATTATAGTGTATTAAAAAATATTAAAAAAATAAAATCACCACCAGAACCACAAGAACCAATAGAATCGCCAAAACCATCAGAACCACTGCTTCCAAAAGATAGTGAAAATATAGTATTTATATTATTTTTATTTTATATTATGTTGTTTTATCCTAATTTTGGTTATATAAAAAGAAAAATTATGGAAACCATTATTGAAGGGAATATAAAAGGTTTAAATGGGTCAAATCCAACCATTCAAACTACAATAAATACCGAATTATTAAAGTTAAATTTAACTGTAAATGGGAAGAAATGTGACTCTACGTTTATAAAAGATTATATACCAGCAACAACTCCATCAACAACTCCAGCACCAACTCCATCAACAACTCCATCAACAACTCCAACTCCTCCATCAAATCCATCAAATCCAGCAACACCTACTGTTCCTTTTGATTATAATTTTATAAAGAACGTCGCGGATATTATTTTTGATGAAGTAATTACAGACCCAAAATTAAAAGAAATACTTAAACAAAAAATTAAACAATATGATAATAAATATGAAAAAATTAAAGCTAAACTAAAAACAGTTGCCAGATTTCAACTGTTATTTAATGAAGAACCACTACCAGAACCACCACCAGAACCACTACCAGAACCACCACCAGAACCACTACCAGAACAACTACAATATAATACAAAATTAGAGGCGTCTATAGCAATACTATTACCTATATTACTTCCCCCGCCAAAAGCAACAGCGAAGGGTGGTGCTAGACATACAAAAAAGAAAAATGTAACATATTTGAATAAAACAAAACGTAAAAAACACTCTAGTAAAAAATATTCATTAGAATATATAAATAATAAGAATTTAGCAAAATTAACTAAGAAGAAGAAGAGGACTTATAAAAAACATAAATTAAAGGATATAGATAATCGTAATTTAAAAAGACAATCTAAGAGAAAATAAACAAAACAAAACAAAACAAATCCCATATTTAATTACTAAATGCTACAGAACCCATACCGCTAAATATTCTTAATACATTATAAGTTAAAGCGTAAACACGTACATTGGATGCTCCGATGTTATTGGCAAATGTAAGATGTAAATCTGCATTATTGATTTTACTGAAATTACATGCTCCGCTTGGCTGATGAGCTTCTGGATGTAATGAAAATGAATACATATAAATATAGAGTTTTGAGACTCTAGTGTGTTTTTGGAAGGGTTGAATTAATCTAAAATATGCACCATTTCGTTCTTCAAAACGGTCAATACCGTTGAATTTGACTACTGCTTTACTAATTGGGTCTGTTAATGTTTCAGAGCGATTAATTTGTGATGAGAAATTAAATCGGTCATTATTTTTAGCAAGAACAGCATTATGTAATTGGGATACCCAATAAATTGATTTTACTGGAAGATTAAATGGTAAATTGATTGCTTTTGCGGTTGTTCCATCAGCAATACTATCACCATCATTATATTGAATTTGTTCTATTAAATATCGATGTTTCATTTCTGCAAATTTTTTCCTTTCAAATGTATCTAAAAAGATATAATCTATATAAATACGGAATGATGTAATACTATATGTAGCACTTAAATCATTATCAGGTGTTAAATAAATTTCTTCTGCTGTTCCAATAGTTACACTACGACTAGAAGTTATTGTTGTAGCACTGGCATATGTAGCAGTTGCTGTAGTTCCATCCTTGTATGTTATTGTTTTACTTGTATCATTACTATTATGAAAATTCCTTGGATTCGTTCCTGATTGTGTTATAGTAGTTCCTGACTGTGTCATTGTAAATGCTTGATTACTACCAAAAGTATGTACTTTACTAAAAGGGTTGAATTTAATCTTTAAAACGACATCGTGATATTGAAGAGCAATTAATGGTAATGCTAATCCGATATTTCTACAAAACCAAAATTGTAATGGAATATAAACAGTTGTAGAACTTTTACCAGTAACAGTATTATTTTGAGTTGTATCAATATTTGCTCTAGGTAATATTTGGTCATAAGCATTTTGTTTTGATTCATCATATGATAATTGAGTCCATATTTCCATCCATTCTCCATAATGTTTATCAATTACTTGACCTCCTATTTCAAGTTCTATAAAATCAATTAATGCATGTCCTAAACTATTAACATATGAAAGTGTTCCATTTTCACTAGTAGATGCTGCCGATGCTATTGTTGGAACATCGACTTCTAATATTATAGTATGGACTAAATCGCCTTTTCTAGGTAATGCACAAACAATTTGTTTTCCAAAATCAGCAGTTCCTGAAAATGTGGCTTGTACACTTTCCATACTAAAATTCGTATGACGTTTATATACAATTTTAAAAAATGTAATTTGTGGATTACCTATTAAATATATGTCTTGAACTCCATGAGCAACTAATTCTAATAAACCACCTCCCATTTTTAGTTATTATTTATAATTATATTTATATTATATTTATATTTATATTATTAGAATTTTATTATAATATATAATATATATTTATTATTTTTTTTAAATTATATTTTCATCAAAAAATTAATTATTTAAGAATTTACTACATTATATTTTATAATTTATATTAAAAAATACTACAATTAATAGATTATTGAATTAATTGATAGTAGTAAAATAAAAGATGTCAAATAGAATTGTTAATGCTATAAATAATAATGGGACATTTACGTTTGATTCAAATGCATGTTTAAATGGAAATACACAAGATACATATATTAAAAGTAAAACAAATATTGAATTTACAGCAAATGCGAATATTATGCTAAGTGCTGAAAAACTCTGTTTAAATAGTACAGATTCTAATATATTAATTACATCAAAAAATGATAATAATGACGCTATTTATTTAAAAAATATAAATGAGGAAGGTGGTATTTTAATTGATAGTGGCAGGAAAGGTTTAAAGTTAGAATCATCTGGTGATATTAGTTTAAGTTGTAATGATACTATTCATCTAGGAAATATTGAGGATGATATTCCATCAACAGATAATATAATTTTAAATTCATTAAAAAAAATATCAATTAATACTGAAGATTTTTATACTATAGCAAGTGATAGTATAAATTTTATATCACAATCTGGAGATATATCATTTGGTTCTAAAATAGGAAATTCATTTATTAAATTTGAAAATAATAATATTCTTATAAATCAACAAACATCAAATAAAGATAGAATATTAGATATTAATGTTAATAAAAAGGATACTGTGTCAAATTCGAATGGTATATGTATTAAATCATCAAATAATAAAATAAATAGTGATATTAGAATTTTAAATGACGATAATACAGGTATAGAAATAGGAACTGTATCGACACAATCAACCAGCATACATAATTATTATAAAGAATACATGGTTTATCAAGAAGAAAACAAAATATTTTTTTTAAATTATATAAATAGTGTTGATACTCAAAGAATACTATATTGGTCTGAAGATAAACATACATCTAAATTATGTACTGATATATCTTATTCTATTAAACAAATCATTCAACATGGTAATTTTAATATTACTATTTCATTGCTAGATAATAAGTATTTATATAATAATAATTATACATCTTTACACATTATAATTTATATAAATACTATTAATACTTTTACGTTTGAATTATATGATAATAAAGAATTAATTGTAATTAAAAAAAATATTGAAATAAATAGTGATGAAATAAGTATTGATAATTTTATAATATCATTTCCTTTATTAACTGGTTATCAGAAAGATGATTATTGGAAATTTAATATTGAACAATGTATCTTAATAGATACTAAAAAGAAAAGAGAATTACAATATTGTTATTTTTTAAATGGAAATAATAATTATATAAATGCATTTAATAACTTACAATTAAATACAAGAAATAAAACACGATTAAATATATCAGAGGAAGGCGGAATATCATTTAATAATACAAATTGCGCATCGCCTTATTCATTAATAATATCAAATAACTATGACAAAGAAAATAGTGTATCATTAAACAATGGGAATAGTCATAATAGTCATAATAGTCATAATCATAAACAATTAAAATTAAATAATGGTGGATTTGTAATGATTTGGGAAGAACAAACTGAATCTGGTTCTTCTATTCATGTAAAGAGATATTTGTCCAATGGGGAGGCTTCATCTATTACAGAAATTGTAAATCAAAAGAAAACTGGGTATCATCAAATGCCAATAATAGCAAATTATACTGGTGACGAATTCTTTTTAAAACAAGAAGTATATATTATAGTATGGAGTAGTCTAGATAATGATATTCATAATATATATGCTCAAATTTATATAGATCATAAGAAAAAGAAGGGTTTTGATATTCCAATTTCTAAAATATATAATAATAACAATAACCTATATTTAACTGCTACTAGAATGAAAGAGAGTGGTAATTTCATTATAATATGGTGTGGTGATGATACTAATATTGGTCATTATTCGATATATGGATTAATTATAGATATTGGAGGAAATATTATTAAAGATAGATTTCAAATATCAGAATTACAATCTAATTCCTCCTATAAAAATCCAATTATATATTCTTATTCTGATATATTAGGTAAAGATGATTGTAAAGATGATTGTAAATATGATTGTAAAGATGATTGTAAAGATGATTGTAAAGATTATTTTATAGTTATGTACCATCAAGAATATTTATGTAAACATACAAATGAAATTAACTATAATGTAAAATATAAATTGTTTGAATATGGAATATCATTTACTAATACAGAAGAAAATCATATATTAACTACTACTAATTATGTATCTACAGTATTTTCTAAAAATACAGCCTCTCATAAGCTAGATGTATACATATCGTTCTTTGATAATTTTAATCAAAATATAAATTATAAAAATACCGAGAATTGTTTTATCGATTCAATTAATGATTATAATAAACAACATATAAAAATAAAAAAAATAGTAAATAATATTATCTATATAGATGATAATGGTACTGATAAACTAGACTTATTTAAACAAAATGATATTATAAATATTAAAATTGTATCTGATACTGAAAATAATCATAACATAGTTTGTGAAATAGATTTAATTGATTATGATAGTAAGTGTTTAATACTATCAAAAACACATACAGTTCCTGCTATTTATAATTTTGAATTAATATCAAATCGTATATCTTGTAAAAAAAGTACGTTTCTGTATTGTACTAAAAATAATTTAAATTTAGAACATGTACATAAAAAAACTAAAATATGTTTCCTTCCTAAATACAATGCTATTTTTTTTATATATAGTAGTAATAACGGTAATAATAGAATGACTTATAAATATATACTATTAGATGAAAAATTCAATATTAAGTTTTTAGAAAATGGGAAAGATATTGAATTTAATATCAAAGATGGTATAATAGAAAATATAAATTGTAATGAAATATTTACAAATAATAATATTCATAGTGGTATTTTAGTAACATATGATTATAAAAATAAAATAACGTCTAATATTGGATTTAAAATAATAAATCTATATAATGATTTATTTCGGATAGATGGAAATAATGCTCATAATTCGATTAAATATAAAAATGATTGTTTGTATATAGGTAAAAATAATGAGACGTCTGAATTAAGTAATAGTTTTATGCATTTAAATGGTTCGTGTTCATCATCTATTATCACAGTAAATTGCGAACGATACTATGTTACTAATGAAGATAATACTATTCTTGCAGATACAAGTAAAAATGATATTACTTTAATTTTAAATAATGGAAAATGTTATTATGGAAGAATATACAATATTAAACATATTAAAACTCAAATACAACATAATAGTACCATATATAAATTAACAATTAATTCTACAACAAGTATTGATGGGAAAAACGTTATGATTCTTGATAAAATAAATGAATATATTAGAATTCAATCAGATAGTGAAAATTGGTATATAATTTGATTTTTTAAATATAAAATTGAAACTTAAATATAAACTATTATATAAATATAAAAAACAATAGATAATAATATTATATATACATATACATATACATAGTATTGTGAATAGTTATTTAATAGTTATTTAATAGTTCTTACATATTTAAACATGTCTCATATAATTGATAACAAAGAAAATATAAGTAGATTAAATACATACAAAAAAGTATATAAAGACAAATTGACATCTATTATAAATTTATCATTGGATAATGGAAATCGTATTATTAAAAACCAAATTGTAAAGGAATTGATGACTGATAGACTTAAATCTGAAGAATCTGGTAGTGACCATTCTTATAATGAAAAATTGGAAACTATAATAGATACAGTATCTTCAAAAAATAGAAAATTAATAAATAAGGAACTAAATTCTTTAATTGATGATGAACTTACTAGTTTTTTAAATAAAACGTTATTTATGATTTTTAATATTAAGAGAATACAAGAACAAAATACAGAGTCGTTTATTTCTAATCTAATTAATACATCTAGTTATGAAAATAAATCAGATAGTGAAGAAGACCAAGAACATGATAGTGATAAACAAGATAATTTTCATAGATATTTAGAACGTTTTAATTTATCAGGAGTACATAATTCTAGTGATAATGAAGAAGAAGAAGAATCTAATATGCATGAACATTATAAACATTATGAACATCAAGAAGATGATGAAAATAACGAAGAATATGAATATCATAATAGTAGTTCTGAACCTGAAGAAGAAGAACACCTCGAAGAAGAACACCTCGAAGAAGAAAACCTCGAAGAAGAACACAAAGAAGCACACGAAGAAGCACACAAAGAAGAACACAAAGAAGCACACGAAGAAGCACACGAAGAAGCACACGAAGAAGCACACGAAGAAGCACACATTGTAGCAAATGAAGAACAACAACTAACTAATGTTATTTCTAATTCAGAACGAAAAACTCAACTGAATTTATTATCAAAAGATGAGTTACTTACAATATCAAGAACTTATTCATTAACAATAAATATTAATAAACGTAAAAAAAATAAAACTGAATTAATCGATGATATAATTAGTTATGAAAGTAAGAAGGAATAATTAAACATATAATTAAGTTTACTTGTAAAAAAATATAATTTTAGAATTTATTAACTATTTATTAACTATTTATTAACTATTTATGAAGTATTGATTAACATATTAATATATAATTTCAAATTTTTTTTAATTAAAATATTAAAATATATATATATATATATATATATTAATTATAAAAGGTTAATTATAATAGATTAACTCTAATTTATTAATTATAATAGATAAATAAAATAAAATAAAATAAAATAAAATAAAATAAAATAAAATAAAATAAAATAAAATAAAATAAAATAAAATAAAATAAAATAAAATAAAATAAAATAAAAAAATGAAACCAGATAAGATAGGAGTATTAGACCCTGAAGGGAAATATCCAAATCCATTGACAGGGAAACCATATACACCTCTTTATTCACATATTGCTGAAAATATGATTCCTGATATAACTAAAACTAAACCAGGTGGTGGATGGAAACATTTAGTAACATATAAAAGAAGAAATGAATTTTTTAAATTATTATATGAAAATCAGGCTATAATTGTAGTTTCTGGAACAGGTACTGGTAAAACTGTTATATTTCCAAAATTATTAAGTCATTTTTATGATTATGCAACTCCTATATTAATTACTATACCTACAAAAGCCGCAATAGAAAGTGCTGCAGAGTGGGCTGCAAAATGTATGGATGTTACATATGGTTATGAGGTCGCAATGGTAAATGGAGATACAAATGATGAATTTACACCAGATAGAACAAAACTCTTATATGCTACAGATGGTTATGTTTCAGGGTTAATACAAAGTGATCCTTTATTATCAAAATACAGTGCTATAATTATTGATGAAGCACATACTAGAGGTGCTAATATTGATATATTATTAGCAAATGTAGTACAAATAGCAAAAGTGAGACCTGAATTTAAAATTATTCCTATGAGTGCTACAATTGACCCAGCAGTATTTATAGATTTTTTTAAAAGAAGTGGGTTAAAATATGATTTATATGAGTTACCTGGAGTTCCTAATCATCCAGTAGAGAATATTTTTAACAAAACAGTATTAAAATTAAGTGAAGTACAAGGTCCTTTAATGTTAGACCAGATAGAAAACATTTTAAAAGAAAAAAGTGAAGGTAATATATTAGCATTTGTTTCAGCAGAAGGCAAAGGAGAAAGTTTAAAGCGCGAATTATATACTATCTTAAAAAAAAATCCCAAAAAATATAAAAACATTCCGTTAATAGGTGTTTTAGGAGGAAAAACAGAGGAATCTCAAAAACTATTATTGTTAGGAAAAACTAAATTAGATACTGTTCCTGCTGGTCCATTTGGAAAATATGTAAGGAAGGTTATATTTGCTACAAATGCTGTTGAATTTTCAATAACATTTGATGATGATATAAAATATGTAATTGAATCAGGAGTTAAATGGGCTGTTTATTATGATTTTGCGTTAAATTGTACTAAAATGGAATCGCAGTTTGTTGCTAAATCTAATATTGGACAAAGATGTGGAAGAACAGGTCGTGCTAGTCCTGGAAATTGTATTAGAATGTATTCTAAACAACAATATGATGATTTCCCTGATTATCAAACTCCTCCAATTTTATTAGAAGATATAAGTAATAATATAATAGGTTTTCTTAATACTCCGAGAACAAATACATATAAAAAATGCGTGGATTTTTTAGATTCTATGATTGCTCCTATACCACAAATTAATAAAGCAGTAATGTTTAAAAATTTATTAGAGCATAATATTTTAGGTACACATGGAAAATTAACACCTCTTGGAATTATGATATCGAATTTACAAATATCAGCAGCCACATTTAATTTTAAAAAATTAATTATAGCGGCTTATTATTTTAATTGTATGCCTAAAATAATAAAAATAGTTTCTATATTAATGGTAATTAAACAATATGGCGATTTGATTACTCCTGATAAAAGTAAATTTTTAGATAGACAAGCAAGTAGTCCTGTAGTAAATGAGATTATTAAAAAAAATGCTCATTATACTGGTGATTTTTTAACGTTACTTAAAATTTATGATCGTACATTATTTGATTTAGATAATCCAGAAAACCGCAAAAAATTTTGTATTGATAATCATATAAATTTTAAAACCATACAAAAAGTAGATGAAATTTATTTTAAATTATTAGATTCTGAAGAAAGTGTTGTTTTAAAATTAATACCAATGATATCTATATTGAATTTATTTGAAGTTAAAAATTCAAAAAAACACGCAGATAAATTAGAATATTATAGATTAGAAGAGTTTAGAGACCCTGTTAAATTTATTATGATGAAGGGTAGTGGTAGATCCGAAAAACAATCGAATGCTAAGAACAAACAAAATATTAAAACGAAAAAACGAACTAGATTAGATATCGATAAAAACAAAACTAAAAAGAAAGACTACAATAAAGACTACAATAAAGACTACAGGAAAGTCGAAATTGATACATCTTTGAAGAAATTTAATCAAAAACCTCCAATACTGAATCCGCTTAAAGTACCTGAATTTAAACATCCTTATAAGCATGATGAAATTTTAAATATTTTAAATAAACCAAATCAAAAACCAAATCAAAAACCAAATCAAAAACCAAATCAGTTTGGAAAGAGATTACCTTCCTTTGTCAAAAAGGCTATTAATGAAGTACAAGTATTTGAAAACCCAGATAAACCTAGACCTGATTTTATTAAAAATTTTAAAAAGATGAAAGAGAATGAGAAAAAGGAACGTGATAAACTTCTTGCACCAGATAAAAAAGTCAAAGATAATAAAAATTTTAAAGTTAAAGAGCAAGTTAAAAAACCAGAAAAGAGAAAACAAAATTTAGAGCAAGCAAAAAGGATAAATGCTGGATTAAATAAAGTATCTTTAAGTGGTCAGAAAATGGGATTCCCTATTGAATTATTTCCAGACGAAAATGATAATATATCAGCTTGTATATTTTATGCATTTAATACAAATTTAGCGGCGTTAGTTCCAAATACGGATTGTATTTATCAGGCTAAAAATACTCCTTTAGTTGAGATTCGATTAAGACTTACTGAAGAATGTGCATTAAATTATTTTGAATCAAAATCAGAAATGATAGTATATACTGGATTAAGTAATATGATGAATCAAACAAAATTAGGATTTACACATAAAGTGTCTAATAAAATCCTAAATAAATTTGGATTAAATTATGAATTGCTTGATGAGTAAACTACTAACTAAACTACTAACTAAACTATCAACTATTATACTTTATTAAAAAAATCATTTAATCGCCCAGGTATATTTAATAATTCCCATAATATAATAAAAATAAAGTATGTTATGATTAAAATATTAAGTTGATAAAATCCCATAATATTAAACATTGGTTTTCCTAAATCACATGCGAGTTCTTGATTTATCATTGTTAATATTTTTACAATAAATGATGGATTTGTTAATGTAGAAGTTGTTGAGTCATTAAAACCACCTCGTTTGATTTCAATTGGAAGTATTGTATTAATATTTAGATTTTCAAGATTTAACATCCAATCTAGATGATAATATATCTTACTATTATCAATTGTATTTGCTAAATTATTTAATTGTTTTATATTAACTAGATATGCATGTGTACATAAAGGGAAATTTGAATTTATAACTGACCATGTTTTCTCTAAAATATCAATATTAAAAATGTCAGTATTTGTAGATTTTTTTTTATTTAATGCAATAGATGCTATTTTTGTTAACATTTTCATTATTTTATTATTGATGGTAAGAGATTTATTATAATCTCCTGTTGGAGAAAGATTAAAAATATCAGTTTTTTCCAATATGGAGGGTGGTATTTCATTTAAAAATAATTCTAATTGATTAATATATTCATTAAAATTATCTGGAATAAGTGCGTCATCTTCTAATATAATATGCCAATTTTTATTAGTATTATTATTATTATTATTATTATTATTATTATTATTATTATTATTATTATTATTATTATTATCCATTGAATGTTCTTTAACAATATATTTCCATAAAGAATGATGACTTTTTGCTTTAGCATATA
>Ga0233426_10003763_pt1 | contig 11727 bp, 9 predicted proteins | sample SI_118_April2016_6_FD_179875 | JGI IMG/M metagenome (GOLD analysis project Ga0233426, IMG submission 179875) | Seawater microbial communities from Saanich Inlet, British Columbia, Canada - SI_118_April2016_10_MG | ecosystem: Environmental > Aquatic > Marine > Inlet | place: Canada: British... | reverse complement strand
ACTGATCAAATACCACTTGTGCACAATTCGCAAAGTCACCAAATTGCGCTTCCCAAATAGTTAAACCTGCGGGTTCTGCTGTGGTATAACCGTATTCAAATGCCATGACAGACACTTCAGATAATACTGAATCATGAACGTCAAATGGGCCTTGGCCTTCACGAATATTTTGCAATGGTAAATACTGACTTGCATCTTCTTGGTTATGTAAAACAGCATGGCGATGGAAGAAAGTACCACGCCCAGCATCTTGACCGGTAATACGCACGCGTTTTCCAGAATCAACCACAGAAGCATATGCTAAGTTTTCAGCCATCCCCCAATCGAGTAATTTCTCACCTGATGCCATTTTCACACGGTCGTCATAAATTTTCTTAACACGACCATGAACAGGATGTGATTCAGGATATGTTGAAATACTAGCGGAAAGTTCTTTTAATTTACCGACAGAAATTTCTTTGTCGTAATCATCATCCCAGTTATGACCTATATATGGGGTCCAATCAACAGAATGCTCAGTCATTGGTCGCCATTGTTCTACGGTACACTGACCTTCATCAAGTAATTTACGGTAATAAGCAGTTAATTCATTAGACTTATCGGCCTTAATTGAACCTTCTGCACTTAATTTATCTGCATATAATTGACGTGGCGTAGGATGTTTTTTAACTTTTTTATACATTAACGGTTGAGTTGCACTAGGCTCATCAGCTTCGTTATGTCCGTGACGACGGTAACAAACTAAATCAATAACTACATCACGTTTAAATTCGTTTCTATAATCAAGCGCAATTTGTGTCGCTAAAATCACAGCTTCTGGATCATCACCATTGACATGAAGGATAGGCGCTGAAACCATTTTAGCTATTTCAGTACAATATTCACCACTGCGAGTATCTTCGGCATTAGAAGTAGTAAAACCAACTTGGTTATTTACAACAACACGTATCGTACCACCTACTTTAAATGCTCGAGCTTGAGACATGTTAAAAGTTTCTTGTACAACACCTTGGCCAGCAATAGCAGAATCACCATGAATAGTAATAGGTAAGACTAAATCACCTTGATTACAATCACGTCTATCTAATCGCGCTCGTACACTACCAATAACCACTGGATTGACAATTTCAAGATGAGACGGGTTAAATGCAAGTGCTAAATGTACATTGCCACCCGGTGTGACGAAATCTGATGAGTAACCTTGGTGATACTTAACATCACCCGATGATAATATTTCATCATGTTTGCCACCAAATTCATCAAATAATTTTGATGGATTTTTACCCATAACGTTAACAAGTACGTTCAGACGACCACGGTGAGCCATACCAATAACGACTTCTTTTGTTCCATGTGTGCCGGCGCGAGTAATTAACTCTTTCAACATAGGAACGAGTGCATCACCACCTTCTAACGAGAAGCGTTTAGCACCAGGGAACTTAGCCCCTAAGTATTTTTCAAGGCCGTCAGCAGCAATTAAACCTTTTAAGATCTCTTCTTTTTCAGCTGTTGAAAGTTGTGCTTGAGACTGAACAGATTCAAGACGGTTTTGTAACCAACGCTTTTCCTCTGTAGAAGTTATATGCATATATTCTGCGCCAATCGCGCCACAATAAGTTGCTTTAAGTGATTTATATAGATCACCTAACTTCATAGTGTCTTGCGCTACGGCAAAAGAACCAACGTTGAATTCTTTATCAAAATCATTTTCTGACAATTCATGATGAGATAATTGCAGGTCGCGCACTTTATCACGCTGCCATAACCCTAATGGGTCAAGGTTAGCGTTTTGATGTCCACGAAAGCGAAAAGCATTTATTAATTGCAGTACTTTAACTTGTTTAGCATCTCCCCCCGCTGAAACAACAACCGTTTTTTGGTTTTGTTTAGCAAGCTCTTTAAATTCATCACGAATTTCAGAGTGGCGATACTCAACATCAGCACCTTCAATTTTAGGAAGTTGTTGAAATACTTCTCGCCATTCTGCAGAAACAGATTGGGAGTTATCTAGATATGATTCGTACAATTCTTCAATATAAGTAGCGTTAGCGCCACTTAAATGGGAAGACTCTATCCAAGCCTTCATTACACCTTCTGGCATTGCCTGTTCCTTTATGGGATAAAAGCAACAAAAAGTTTAATAGTTATTGTTGTTTATTCAATTAAACCATAGGCTAATTAATAATAAAAACGACGACTATTCCGGTTATAAAACAGCAAAGCAAAAATGCTTACTTTGCTGTTAGAGTTTTTATACTGCGCGAGAAAGTAACATCGACTTAATATGGCCGATAGCTTTCGTTGGGTTTAATCCTTTAGGACAAACGTCTACACAGTTCATGATGCCATGACAACGAAATACGCTATAAGCATCTTGCAAATCATCAAGTCTTTCTTCTGTAGCTGTATCACGGCTATCAATTAAAAAACGATAAGCATGTAACAAACCAGCAGGGCCAACAAATTTATCAGGATTCCACCAGAAAGAAGGACAAGAGGTTGAACAACACGCACATAAAATACATTCATAAAGACCGTCTAATTTCTCACGTTCTTCAATTGATTGTAAATGCTCGCGTGCAGGTACTTCTTTGCCATCATTGATCAAGTATGGCTTAATTTTTTCATATTGATTATAAAACTGAGTCATATCAATAATTAAATCACGCACTACAGGTAAACCTGGTAATGGACGTAACACAATAGTTTTAGCTTTAAGCTCTGACAAAGGTGTAATACACGCTAAGCCATTTTTACCATTCATGTTTAAACCATCTGAACCACAAACCCCTTCTCTACACGAACGACGGAAGGATAACGTCGAATCTTGCTCTTTTAGCAAAATCAACGCATCTAAAACCATCATGTCTGAACCTTCAGGAATTTCTAATTCATATTCCTTCATGTAAGGCTTATCGTCTACATCAGGATTATATCGGTAAATTGAAAATATCTGTTTCATCATTTATTCCTAAAATAAATCCTTAGTAAACACGTGCTTTCGGTGGGAAAGCTTCACGGTGTACAGGTGCCATATTCACGCCACGTTTCGTCATTTCTTCAGTGTCTGGAGAATAGATTGAATGACATAACCAATTTTCATCATCACGATCTTGGAAATCTTCACGCGCATGTGCACCGCGAGATTCAGTACGGAAATTAGCCGCTTTAGCTGTACTAAAAGCTGTTTCCATTAAGTTATCTAATTCTAAACATTCAATACGCTGAGTATTAAATTCACTTGATTTGTCATCAAGATGAGCATTTTTAAGACGTTCACGAATTTCTGTTAGTTCTTTCATTCCCTGTGCCATCGCTTCTCCTTCACGGAAAACAGAGAAATTAAACTGCATACATTTCTGAAGATCTTTGCGAATTTGAACAGGATTTTCACCACTTGTTGAAGATTCCCAACGTTGTGTACGCGCTAATGAAGCCTCTAAATCAGATGATGATGCTTCTTTACCAAATTGTGTATCGTTTAAGTAAGTACCTAAGAAGTTACCTGCTGCACGACCAAAAACCACTAAATCTAGTAATGAATTACCACCTAAACGGTTTGCACCATGCACTGAAACACAAGCTATTTCACCAACGGCAAATAAACCTTCAACAATTGTTTCGCTGCCATCAGCAGCGAGACTAAGCGCTTGACCATTAACATTACAAGGAACACCACCCATTTGGTAATGACATGTTGGAATAACTGGAATAGGCTCATCAGCTGGGTCAACGTGTGCGAATGTTTTTGATAATTCACATACACCAGGTAAACGTTTATATAACGTTTCACGACCTAAATGATCTAGCTTAAGTTTAATGTGTGGACCATAAGTTGGATGGTCACAACCGCGACCTTCACGTATTTCAGTCATCATTGAGCGGGCTACAACATCACGACCAGCTAAATCTTTAGCATTTGGCGCGTAACGTTCCATGAAGCGTTCACCGTCTTTATTAAGAAGATATCCACCTTCTCCACGACAACCTTCTGTAACTAATGTACCAGCCCCCGCAATACCTGTTGGGTGAAATTGCCACATTTCCATATCTTGCATTTGAACGCCAGCACGAAGAGACATACCAACACCATCACCCGTATTGATGTGAGCATTAGTCGTTGATGCAAAAATACGTCCTGCACCACCTGTAGCTAATACCGTTGCACGTGCTTTAAAATAGTTTATTTCACCAGTTTCGATACAAATAGCGGTTGTACCTACTACTGCGCCGTCACTGTTTTTAACTAAATCTAATGCATACCATTCCGAATATACGTTAGTTTTATTTTTAACGTTCTGTTGGTATAAACAATGAAGTAAAGCATGACCGGTGCGGTCAGCTGCTGCTGCTGTACGAGCCGCTTGTTCACCACCAAAGTTTTTCGATTGACCACCAAAAGGACGTTGGTAAATTTTACCTTGTTCAGTACGAGAAAATGGTAAACCCATTTTTTCTAATTCGATGATCGATTCGGGACCGGTTTTACACATGTATTCAATAGCGTCTTGATCACCAATGTAATCGGAACCTTTTACAGTATCGTACATATGTTGTTCCCAGTGATCTTCATGCGCATTACCTAAAGCTACGGTAATACCACCCTGAGCAGATACTGTATGAGAACGAGTAGGAAAAACTTTAGAAATCAGGGCACATGATTTGCCTGATTCTGAAATTGCTAATGCGGCGCGCATACCTGCACCACCTGCGCCAATTACGATGGCGTCAAATTCACGAACTGGAACGCTCACTTACACACCCCACACTGTTAGTAGGCCCATTACTAAATATGTTAGTAATGTAACGGCAAAAATAAATTGTAAAGCACCGCGTAAAAACGCAGGCTTTATATAATCAGACAATACTTGCCAAATACCAATCCATGCATGGACTAATAAAGAAAAGAGCGCCAATATTGTGAAAACTTTGGTAAAAAGCCCAGAGAAAAAGCCCTGCCAAACGTCATAAGTAACTTCGGTAGTTGTTACAAAGAAACCTAGGATATAAAACGTGTACAAAGCAAGAATGATTGCACTCGTTCTAATAAGAATAAAGTCATGTACGCCACTACGGCCTACTGTTGCTGCATTGTTTACCATAAGTTAACTCCCACAACGATGGTTAAAATTAACCATAGAGCAATAACTAGCTTTGCGCTGGCATTACCAGATTCAAGCTCCTCGAAATACCCTAAATCCATTAGTAAATGACGAATACCGCAAAGTACATGATAAATAAGAGCTGAGATAATACCGATGATAATCAAAGTAAAGAACCAACCATCAAGTAATGATTTTACTTGAGCAAAGCCTTCAGCAGATGATAAAGATAAAGAAAGTGTCCACAATAAGATACCAATGGCAAATACCATAATCACACCAGAAATACGGTGTAAAATAGATACATTTGCTGCTGGATGCATTTTAATTGTAGTCAGGTCTTGGTTTACAGGACGTTGTTTTTTCACGATTGTGCCTAAGAGCTCAAAGAGCCTTCAACTTTTTTTTATTATTACTCAATTAAAGAATTGTTATTAATTGAGTAACCCCCCAACGATCTTAGTCAATAATTACAAACTTACATAAAAATGAGTGCAAACTTACATAATAATTTGAATATTTTAAGATAGATCATATAGATTATATAGCCGATGATTTTTAATTACAATTTACTTAACCGACAAATTTACCGTTATTTATAAGGGGTTATGACTATTTTTTGACCTATAACAAATAAACATATGACTTTAGTCTAATCTTATAATAATTGGTTTGACTTTAGGGGGGGATCTTGAAGTAGAATACTGCGCAGTTTTATATTCATAAAAACTGACTAACTTTTCATTTTGTAAATTTGAAGTTTATTCAGAAAACGAATTTGATAGGGGTAAAACATATGGCTGATTCAAAAGCCTCTCTTAGTATTGATGGAAAAGTAATTGCCGAGTTGCCGATACTTTCTGGTACAGCAGGTAATGACGTAATAGATATTCGTACATTAGGTGGTGCAGGCTATTTCACATATGATCCGGGCTTTTTAGCTACGGCTTCTTGTGAATCAGCAATAACATTTATTGATGGGGGTAAAGGTGTTTTACAACATCGTGGTTACCCAATTGATAGCTTAGCAAAACAAGCTGACTATTTAGAAGTTTGTTACATTCTTCTAAATGGTGAAGCGCCAAGCAAATCGCAATATGACGAGTTTTCCAAAATTATTACGAACCATACTATGGTTCATGAAAAACTTGCTCATTTCTTCCATGGTTTCTTACCTGATGCTCACCCAATGGCAATGCTTTGTGGTGTAGTTGGCGCAATGTCTTCTTTCTATCATAGTGATTTAGATATAAACGCAGCTGATCAACGTATGCGCAGCGCTCATCGTTTAATTGCTAAAATGCCGACGATTTCAGCAATGGCTTATAAATATAGCATTGGTCAACCATTCGTATATCCGCGTAATGATTTAACTTACGCAGAAAACTTCTTGCATATGATGTTCTCTGTGCCAGCTGAAGAATACAAAGTAAGTCCTACTGTTGCTCGCGCAATGGATAGAATATTTACACTTCATGCTGATCACGAACAAAATGCTTCAACGTCAACAGTACGTTTAGCGGGCTCTTCAGGAGCTAACCCATATGCATGTATTGCAGCTGGTGTAGCGTCATTATGGGGCCCTGCTCACGGCGGAGCTAATGAAGCATGTTTAACTATGCTTGAAGAAATTGGTTCATTAGATCGTGTTGATGAGTTCGTAGCAAAAGCTAAAGATAAAGCGGATCCTTTCCGTTTAATGGGCTTTGGTCATCGTGTATATAAAAACTTCGATCCACGTGCAACTGTTATGCGTGAAACATGTCATGAAGTTCTGAAAGAGTTAGGGATTAAAGATCCATTACTAGACGTAGCAATGGCGCTTGAAAAAGTAGCTCTTGAAGACCCTTATTTCATTGAAAAGAAACTTTACCCGAACGTAGATTTTTACTCAGGAATTATCTTAAAAGCAATTGGTATTCCTACCAATATGTTTACGGTAATTTTTGCGATGTCTCGTACCGTAGGTTGGATTTCTCACTGGGATGAGATGTTAGGTCAACCAGGTCAAAAAATTGGTCGTCCTCGTCAAAATTATGTGGGTAAAGTTAATCGTGAATTCACACCACTTAAAGATAGATAATAACGTTTAGATATCATCTAAAAAGGCAGCTTACAGCTGCCTTTTTTATATCCATTAAGCAAATAACAACCATTAGATTCACTCAATTAAACACCAACTTTCAAACAACTGCTTGAACTATTTACTCAAATATTTATTCACTTTGTATACAGAATACATTAGATTTTTTTGCATATATCCGTCTAAAATTTAGGTAAATTTGTGCCGATAATCTTTAGGTGTTAACCCTGTAAATCTTTTAAATAATTGTCTAAAACTACTGATATCTTCATAACCAACAGACCAAATAATCTTATTTATTGATTCAGTCGTTTTCTCAAGCTTATTTTTAGCTTGCTCTACCCTAATTCTTTGTAAGTAATTAATAGGATTTTCGTTAGTTGCAAGTTTGAATCTACGCTTAAAAGTTCTAGAGCCTAAGCCAACCTTATCCGCTAAGTCATGAATTGAAATATCACGATGAAAATGAGTTTCTAACCATTCTTGAGCTTTTAAGATCGGTTTGTCTTCATGATTTTTATAGCTTTTAAAGGTAACGTACGGAGATTGTTTCTGTCTTACTGGATCAAACACTAGTAATTTTGCACAGTCAGAAGTGACGTCTTTTCCTACATGTTTATCAACTAAATATAATGCTAAGTCAATATAAGACATCGCGCCACCGGAGCAAATCACATCGCCATTATCAACTACCAGTTGTTCTGATTCGAGCTTTACAAATGGGAATACTCGACGGAATAAATCAGCACTGCGCCAATGAGTCGTAGCGGTTTTCCCTCTCAGTATTCCAACTGAAGCTAGTAAAAATGCTCCTGTACAATAGCTTGTCATGATGCTACCTCTTTGATGACAGTTCGATAACCACGTGCCAATTTCAGCTTTATCAGAGAAATCTACAGCTTCTTCACAACAATCAACCACCACTTCAGCCAAAGAAGAGACAATAACAATATCAGGGGTGCCAGCACTATCTAACAGTTTAGTTGGCATAATTTGAATGCCATTATAGCCTACTATCGGTTTATCATTTATCGTCACAATTTGACAATCTATTTCATTAATTACGCCTTTACCATAACGCTTTTCAATACAAAAGTTGGCAGCAAAAAATACATCTAGTAAGCCGTATACGGCTGAAACCATACAATTATTAGTAGCTAAAACAACAATTTTCATAAAACCCTTTCAAAACCATGACACATTCAACACATAGAATGGCAAATATGCCATCTATATATTCATTATTCAACCGATATAATTACCTATGAAACTTTGATTAAGGAAAAGCAATGTTACTTTTTAGGTTATTTATACGTATTTGTTATTTTTTATTGTTATTGACACTACTAATTCCACTGATTGGTATACCCTTTTACGATGAAATCACACCAAAAGTCGCGTTTTTATTCATACCTATTCACTTCATACTGGTAAGCTTTATGATTATATATATTGAAAATATGTTAATAAGTAGCCAAAAGTGGGCAATTGAATGGAAATTTATCAGGTGTAAATTATCGAAATATTGCATTTTCAAGATAGGCTTTGCCTGTCAGTAGTAAAAAAGTGATGTTATTGTCGTAGATTATCCCTAATTCAAGCCTTATAATGCGCCATCAAAAACTTCTTACACGTAATTATGTCTGAATATCAATTAAGATTTGGTGGAATTTCTCGACTGTATGGTCAATCTGGTGCGAAAATTATACAACAAGCGCATATTTGTGTGATCGGTATAGGTGGAGTAGGCTCTTGGGCTGCTGAAGCATTAGCTCGAAGTGGTATTGGCGAAATTACTTTAATTGATCTTGATGATATTTGTACAACCAATATTAACCGCCAAATTCATGCACTTACAAGTACCATTGGTGAAAGTAAAGTTGATGTGATGACTGAACGTATCAAACAAATTAATCCACAATGCAAAGTAAATAGTATTGAAGATTTTGTTACTGCAGATAATTTATTTGAGTTACTGTCAAAAGGTTATGACTATGTCATCGACGCTATAGATTCAGTAAAAATAAAAACCGCTATAATTGCCCATTGTAAGCGTAATAAACTACCAATGATCACTATTGGCGGAGCTGGTGGACAAACAGATCCAAGCCAAATACAACTCACTGATTTAAGCCAAACCTATCAAGACCCTTTACTCTCGAAAGTAAGGAACCAGTTACGTCGAGAATATAATTTTACACGTAATACTAAACGTAAATTCGGTATAGATGCTGTGTTTTCTACCGAACAATTAATGTATCCAGATGAATCTGGCGAGGTTTGTCATGCTAAGCAAACACAAGAAGGTACAATGCGTTTAGATTGTAGCGGTGGTTTTGGCGCTGCAACACATGTGACAGCGAGTTTTGCTTTCTTCGCCGTCGGCAAAGCAATTAATAAGTTAATTAAGAAAAAAATGGCTTAATATATTCATTTATATTTTATTTAACTGCTTGGCGGATCTTATTGACAATAGCTAGAAGACCATTGCCTCGTGATGGACTTAAATGTTGTATAAGGCCCAGCTCTTTAAAGTAGATATCAATATCAAAATCTATGATCTGTTGTGCTGTTTTATGGTTAAACGCCGCTAACACGATTACCAATAATCCACGAATAATTTTTGCATCACTGTCAGCAGAAAATGCAAAAACACCTGATGATGACTTTGATATTAACAACCAAGCAGCACTTTCACACCCTGAAATTAATGTATCATCTGAGCGTAGATCTTTCGACAATCGTGGGAGAGTTTTCCCTAACAACATGATTGCGCGGTGTTTCGCATCCCAACTTTTTACTTGAGTAAACTTATCTAAAATTAAGCTAGACTCGTCCAATTTATTATATTGCCCTTCACTATTGCTAACTGCTGCTTCACCCTCGTCATTTAGCAATATACGTTTTAATGTTTTGATAAAGTAATCTACTTCATCCATTGAATTATATGGAGCTAACGACACTCGAATGCACCCTGGTAATGCAAAAGAGTTCATTAATGGCATTGCACAATGATGCCCTGCTCTGACAGCAATACCTGCCGTATCTAAATACGCTGCAATATCCTGTTGATGATGACCAACAATTACAAATGAAAATAAAGGAATATCAGGCATATCGTCTACTAAAAATTTAACTTCATTAAGTAACGACAGTTGCTCAAAGCAGTAATTTTTTAGTGTCTGTTTATGATTAGCATGACGATTTAAGCTATGATCAGTAATTAACTCAATCGCAGCAGAAAAAGCGACAACCCCAGCTATATTTGGTGTGCCTGCTTCAAATTTAAAAGGTAAATCATTAAATGTTGTTCCTGAAAAACTGACATGTTTGATCATTTCCCCACCGGTCTGATAAACAGGCATAACCTCTAGTTCTGATGTTTTACCATAAAGCACACCTACCCCAGTAGGACCATACATTTTATGGGCAGAAAACACATAAAAATCACAATCAAGTCGTTGAACATCAACAGGAATATGCGCAATAGCCTGAGCACCATCAATCAAGGTTTTAGCACCGACATCCTTTGCACGAGCAATAACTTTTTCTATTGGATTAACTTTGCCAATCACATTTGAAATATGTGAACAACAGACAATTTTCGTGTTATCTGAGATAACAGTATCTATTAGACTATCATCAATTCTTCCAGTCTTATCAAGCGGAAGTACTTTTATGATAGCCCCTGTTTTTTCTGCAACAACTTGCCAAGGCACAATGTTTGCGTGATGTTCAGCAACCGATAAAACAATTTCATCTCCAGCTAAAAGGCTATTCATTCCCCATGACTGAGCCACTAAATTTATACTTTCAGTTGTACCTTTGGTCCAAATAATTTCATGTGAAAATTTAGCACGGATGTATTGTTGAACTCTCGTGCGAGATGCTTCAAAGGCATTCGTAGCCTTTGCACTTAACTGATGGGCTGCACGATGAACATTGGCGTTATATGTTTGATAATATTCTTTTTCTTTATTTATCACGTTCGAAGGCTTTTGAGTCGTTGCAGCATTATCAAAGTAAACTATATCTTTGCCATTAACTTTTTCGTTAAGTAATGGGAAAAGTGCTCTAAAGCTTTTCAACTCAAATCGACTCATAAATAACTTTTAAAAAATATATTAAAGAAAAATAAAACTAATTATATCCTAAATATTTCAATGAGATCTTTATAAAATGGCGGTTATAGCTAGAATTTCTATTGGGTTAATTCACTTTTGATCGACTATAATGGTGCAAAGTTTATAAGCAGGTGAGATGTATGACCTTATTTTCATGGTTTAACGGCAGTAAAAAAGCCGCTAACTCAACGGTTAAAAATCATCATATAGAGGATAAAATAGCCTCATTTAATGCCAGCACTATGTGGCCAACCGCCAAGGTAAGAAGAAACGTTTTAGTAAAGCAGCAACAAATGATTGATGCAATTCAGCACAACGATAATGCCTTACCAATGCTAACTATTAAACACAAAAATAATGAAGAAAGCCCTAATCGCTAGTTCGTATGTTCTAATTCGTTAATGCTTTTTTAATATTT
>Ga0233426_10003758_pt1 | contig 11739 bp, 11 predicted proteins | sample SI_118_April2016_6_FD_179875 | JGI IMG/M metagenome (GOLD analysis project Ga0233426, IMG submission 179875) | Seawater microbial communities from Saanich Inlet, British Columbia, Canada - SI_118_April2016_10_MG | ecosystem: Environmental > Aquatic > Marine > Inlet | place: Canada: British... | reverse complement strand
AGGCGTTGGTGAAAGTCTGGGGGAAGTGATGGTGAAGTGGACAAGCGGTGGGTCTGAGCGGCCCTTCAACCAAAGCGCAGCGAACGGCAGAAATGAGCCCAAAGTGCATGATGCTGCGCTCTCAACCAACGGCGGCTACGCAGGAATCGGCCATTGGAGGTTGGTGGACATTCAGAACGTGGATTGGAGGCTGGTGCTCGCACTTGCTGCAAAGTAAATCGACAAATAGGGAATTTCACGGGCCAATCGTATCGCGTCTGAATGCGGGTGTTTCTTTGAGCTTTTGTGCAGCTGAACTCGTGGGAAAGACACCAGACATCGGCACGAAACCGGGGATGCGTTTTACGCGATCACACCATCGCCTTATGGCCGAATAATCCTGTCGGGATACGCCGCCCTCCTCGGACAGAATCACATATGGGAAACAAGCGATGTCCGCTATTGTCGGGTGATCACCCGGACAAATCCAGCTCTGACCTGATTGCTCGGCGAACCAAAGATGTTCATCCAGAATGCGGAACAACAGATGGGCACCGGCACGTGCCGCCCCAATGTCCAACTCGTAAAACAACGTATCATGCAACCGCGCGGCAGATGCAGTGGCGGTGATGCTATCCGCAAAGGCCAGCCATTGCGCGACCTGACCCAACTGTTCTGGGACGGTGACCGGATACCATTGCCCGGAGGCATCATACTTGACCGCGATATAGGTCAGTATCGCCTGGGCGTCGCGCAGAACCTGCCCGCCGTCTTCGACGATAGGCAATTGCCCCAGCGGATTTAGCTGCATCAACTCGGGTGATTTATGTTCGCGTCCCGGATAGAAATCAACGGTTCGGGTCTCGTACGTGATTCCCAATATGTTCAGCAGCAACCGGACTTTGTAGCAGTTGCCTGACAACTCATAATCATAAAGTTTCACGACGTTCCCCTTCAGATATCCAGCACAAGCCGTTTTGATTTGGCACGCGACACACAAGTGATGATGCTCTTGTTTGACGCGCGTTCACGGGGCGACAGATAAACATCCTGATGTTCGGGCTCCCCTTCGATCACGGTGGCAAGGCAGGTGCCACAAGCGCCCTGCTCGCAAGAGCTGGGCGCGTCTATGCCATTCTCGCGCAAAACCTCAAGGATGGACTTCCCTGCAGGCACCTGAAGGGTCAGGGCCGAGCGTGCAAGAGCCACTTCAAAGGTCGAGCTGTCGTCGATTTCATTGGTATTCTTGAAGTACTCAAAATGAATGGCATCTTCGGGCCAACCACAGTTCCCAGCGATTGTACGGGCCGCTTCCAACATTGGGCCGGGGCCACAAATATATACGTGATGCGCCTCGCCATAGCCCGTCAGGATATCGCGCAGAACCGCACCGGTTGCATCCGGATCAAGGCCTAGGTGGCGTGTCGTCGACGTGCCGAGTGTGTTCAAGATGTCGTCAAACCCAAGGTGTGCCGCACTTTGGGCAAAACAGTGCATCTCGAAAGGCAAGTGCTGCACCTTTAGCGTCTGGGCCATTGCCAGCATTGGCGTGATCCCGATGCCCCCTGCGATCAGGATGGTTTTCAATGCATCGCGCCGCAGTGGAAAATTGCTGCGTGGGGCCGAGATTGCCAGAACATCACCTTGCTGAACCACGTCATGTAGGCATTCCGACCCGCCACGCGATGCCGGGTCGCGTTTAACGCCAATGGCATAATGATCGGTCTCGCCCGGGCCGTTGGTCAGCGAATACTGGCGTTGCAGTCCATTGGGCAAACGCACATCAATATGCGCGCCGGGTTGAAACGTCGGAAGCTGCCCCGATAGGGCCTCCAGCCGAAAACCGGCGATGCCAGTCGCCACCTGCCATTTATGGGTCACGGAAACGCGCAACTCTGCCTTTGGGCCCGATTTGGCGCGTGCGGGCATTTGGGCCAGTTCCGCATCCACTCGCTGGAATGTTACGTTGATTGGCTCGGGTCGGTCCATTGCGGCAGCTTTGGCTTCGATTTGATCGCGCATGGCAGACATGGCCTGATTGTGATGGCGCAACAGGGCCACGGGGGTATCCGGCTTGGCCGTCAGCACACCGCGCAACACGGTCCTGCCTGCATCCACTGGTTGGAAAAATAACAACAGCGTTGCCTCGGCATTCGCAGATTTTGCGTGCAGTGTGATAAAACCCGCAGTTTCGTTTTGCACGCTCACCGATGCCTCGCCCTCCCCAGAGGGTGAGAACTGGTAGCCTCGCGCGTGACTCAGGACCAGTTCAAGAGCTGCATTGACAGGGATCGCGCGCAGGGCAAAAACGTCGGACCCCTGCAATGCTTCTGGCGTATTAAACTCCCCCACCGGGTCAGCTGCAGACCAGATCAGCCCATGGGCTTCAATGCCGGGATAGGTGTTGTTGCTGATGGTGCGCGCGGGTGCATCGGCGGGATGGGCCGGGATATAGGTGCATCCGGCGGTGCGATTAGCATAGCGCCACCCATGATAAAGACAGCGCAATTCGCGCCCCTCGTTCAGGCCAATGGACAGGCGCACACCGCGATGCAAACACCGGTTTTCCCAGACGTTGACATGCCCGTCATCTGCGCGCCAAACAGCCAGCTCGCGCCCCCATAGCTGTCCGTGAAAGATATGTCGCTTGGGCAAATCACTACTCGAAGCGATGGGGTGCCACTGGTTTAGATCAATATGCATCTGCCTTACCCTCCTTTAGCCTGCCGCCGGGATGACACCGTAGGTCAGCCCCTTTTTCGTCAGCCACCGGCGATAGGCGATGGCCGATTTATCGGCACGAATAGGCGTTTCCGCCCGCGTATCCAGCGGCAGTTGTTTGGGGAACTGGTTCTCTAAGATCGGCTTATCCTGCCCGAAAATCGTCTGCTGGAAATACCGTATCCCGGAATAGCTGTTTTCCAGATCAATCACGCACATGCCGGTATGGGCGCGGGTCCATTCACGCCCCATTGGCTGAAGGAACATATAGATCACATCCATGCGCCCTTCGGCCTCAAACCCGGGGCTGGATTTAAACAACAGCGCGCAATTGATATGCGGCACGCGGAAGACATAATCAACATCCGCGCCGCCATCGGATGCCAGCGCCGCCTTGGGCTGATAGAACCGGCAACGGGTGGCAAGGATTTCGTCGCGCGTTTCAGATAATTCGACGTCGTATTCCTTGACCTCGGTATGCGGTTCTTCGCCTAAGATTCCGGTGTGCACGAAGGGGAAATGCCCCATATCCAGAAAATTCTCGATCGCGCGACCAGCAGAAACGTTTACGCCAAAGACACCGGTGGGTACATTTTGACGGTCCGGTTCTTCCATCTCAGCGACGGAAAAGAGTGTCGCGGGTGGCGTGCCAATGCAGGTCCAGAGATAACCATGTTGTTGCAAGACTGGCAGCGGTTTCTGTTTTTTGGTGACATCAAAGCGGGCATGGGCTGGAAGTGTTTCACAGCGGTGCCAGACATACAGATTGTCCGCGTCGTCCTGCGCATATGATACAGGCTGTTCCAGTAGTACGGTGTGGTGGACCAGCCCTCGGGTGATCTCATCAATCGACGTCAGCGGGTGCCACTGGTTCAGGATAACAGGGTCGGCGCAGGCCAGTTCAGTGCAAGATTGCGTCATGATGTAGGCTCCGTGTCTTAAGATCAGCGAAAATAAGGAATGCCGAGTTTCACCGGCTGGTTGGTTTTGCGTCTCAAACCCATCAACAGAAGGATCGAGGCAAGATAGGGCATGGCGAGGAATATCTGGTGCGGCACGTTCAGGCCAAGGACCTGTACGTGTGTGGCGACGCTTTCCAAAAGAGCAAAGACCAGCACCGCAGCCAGAACACCGCGTGGCATCCAGTTACCAGCGATGATGGCAACCACCGCCAGCCAGCCACGCCCAGCAGTAATGTCGGCCAGAAACCTGTCCGAAAAGCCCAGCATCAGAAAGCCGCCGCCAAGGCCGGTCATCACTGAGCCGATCAGCACAGCCACATATTGCCGACGCACAATGTTCAGCCCTTTGATATCCAGCGCCTTGGGGTTTTCGCCCAGGCAGCGCAGCTCCAGACCCCAGCGGGTGCGGTACAACAGGAACCAGATCACCGGCACCATCGCAAAGGCGACATAGGTCAGCAGGCGCTGGGTGAAGAGGATCTCGCCGATCCACGGGATCGCTGACAAGCCCGGTATGGCCACATTGTCGAACCCGTCAAACGTGGGCTGAGCACGACCTTTGATATAGATGCGGAACCAATAAAGCGTCAGCCCGCCAACCAGTAGGTTGATACCAAGACCGGAGATGAAATGATCGACCCGCATAGTCGCGGTCATGAATGCCGTGAGCAGCCCCATCATCGCGCCTGCCATCATCGCGCCCAACACTGCCAGCCAGATCGAACCGGTCGCGGTGGCCACGATATAGGCGGTGAAGGCCCCCATCAGCATCGTGCCCTCAACACCCATATTCCAGATGCCTGCGCGTTGAGTCACCAATTCACCGATCGCGGCAAACAGGATCGGTGTCATGATGCGCACGGTTCCCGCAAGGATGCTGATCAGAATGGCCTCAGAGAAAAGCTCAGACATCGACATCTCCCACCCGGACAAATTTGTAACGCGCCGCAACAGCAGCGCAGAGGAAGGTCAAAAGCAAGATGCCTTCCATCGCGGGCACCAAAGCCGACGGGACTTTGGCCAGCAGCTTCATATAAAGTGCGCCGGAGGCCAGACCACCAAAAACGATCCCGGCTACCACTGTGCCCAAGGGCCGCAGGCCGCCGATCATGCCGATGATGATGCCGGTATAGCCAAGGCCATAAAGCGTATCCGCGCGCAGCCGGTGCGAGGTGCCAAAGATTTGCGACACCCCCGCCAGACCGGCAATCGCGCCGCTGATTGCCATCACTAAAATGATCGTGCGGCCAATATTGGTGCCACGGTAAGCGAGCGCGACCGGGTTATAGCCCATCGCGCGTATCTCATAGCCCAACGGGGTTTTTTCCAGCAATACGTAGCAAATCACGGCCGAAACCATTGCAAAAACAAACCCCAGATGCAGCTTCTTGCTACCCATAAGATGCGGCAATTCAGAGAGTGCGGGCACCGGGCCGGTTTGCTGATAGACAACCGTGGATGCCACTTCTGTCCAGGGCCCGCCACCAAGCAGATAGCTTAGAAGAAAGACGATCAGGTAGTTCATCATCACGGTCGAGATGATTTCGTTCACGTCAAACCGGTCTTTCAGCCAGGCCGCGATGCTGCCCAACAGAGCCCCGCCAATCATGCCCGACAGGATGATCAGCGAAAGATACAACCACACCGGCAGGCCTGCAAACATCAAACAGCCCAGATAGGCACCCATCGCACCCGCATACACCTGCCCCTCTTGTCCGATGCTCCATACCTGCGCACGAAAGGCCACGACGGTTGCCAAACCTGTCAGGATCAGCGGTGTGGCTTTGCTGAGTGTTGCAACCCATGCCTTTTGACTACCGAATGCGCCTGTCAGGAGGGTCGAAAACGCCTTGACCACATCTGCACCAGACGTCCACAAAAGTAGTGCCGATAGCGCCAACCCCAACAGAGTGGCGGCCAGATACATCGTAAAGGTCCAACTGAAACTTGGGTTCACCCGACGCTCAAGCTTCAGGCGCTTGCGGGGATATGTCGCGACATCGGTCATGCCGCGTCCTCTGCCCTGCCGCCCGCCATCAACAGGCCGATTTCCTCAACTGTGGTGTTTTGCGGGTCGACCTCTCCGGTGATCCGCCCACCCGAAATTACAATGATCCGGTCGCTGAGGTTCAGCAAATCCTCCAGCTCTTCGGAGGCCAATAGAATTGCATAACCCTCATCCCGTTTGGCGATGATCTGGTTGTAGACATACTCAATCACTCCCAGATCAAGGCCACGCGTGGGTTGATTGGCTAGCAGCAGCTTGCTGGAATGTACAAATTCGCGCGCCAAAATAACCTTTTGCGCATTCCCGCCAGACAGGTGGTTAACCGGTGTAGCCCCCGATGGGGCTTTGATCTGAAACTCATCAATCAGCCCGTCCGCGACCGTTCCGATCCGGCTGTGATCCAAAAACATGCCATTGGTGTAATCGTCATGCCGCTGCCAACCGAGGATCATGTTCTCGCGGATGTTAAACTCGGGGATCAGCCCCTCGCGGAACCGGTCATCAGGCACCAGACCCACGCCGCGATCCATGTAATGCCGCGAGGGCAGCCCCTTGATTTGTTCACCCGCCAGCGAAATTTGGCCTGTCTGCGGGATCAAGTTACCTGACAGGACCTCAAACAGCTCCTTCTGGCCGTTGCCAGACACGCCAGCAAGGCCCAGTATCTCACCTTTACCAATTGTCAGGCTGACATGATCCAGTGCAGTCTTACCCTGTTTGTCGCGATAGCTGAGATCATCGACCACCAGAACCGGCGCGGCCTCCGTCGGAAGACGTTTCGCGCCATCGCGTGCCACACGCAGCACCACATCTCGGCCCACCATCATACGGGTCAGTTCCTGCGGCGTCACCTCAGCGGGGCGCACTGTGCCCACAACCTTGCCTTTGCGTAGAACCGTCACCCGGTCAGCTTTCATTACTTCGGCCATCTTGTGGCTGATCAGCACAATCGACAGACCCAATTCGCACATATGACCGATGATGCGAAACAGGCGTTGCGATTCCGCAGGTGTTAGCACCGCCGTCGGCTCATCCAAAATCAAAACCCGTGCCTCAAGATAAAGCGCTTTGAGGATTTCGACCCATTGCTGTTGTCCCACAGCCAGATCACGCACAGAGGCATCCAAATCCAGCTCGATCCCGTATTCCTGGCACAGCTTCTCAACACGTGCACGCGCGGCTGGCAGGTCCAGTTTCCAGCCCTTTTCGTGGGTACCGACCACGATATTTTCCAAGACGGTGAAATCCGCCACCAACACGAAATGCTGATGCACCATGCCGATGCCGCTGTGGATTGCATCGCGGGGGGATCGGAACTTAACCGGCTTGCCGTCAAACTCGATATGTCCGCCCTCGGGCTGGTAAAATCCGAAAAGACAGGATGAGAGTGTCGATTTTCCAGCGCCGTTTTCGCCAAAAAGGCAATGCACTTCGCCTACTTCAAGGTCGAAATTTACGTCCTCATTGGCGATCACACCGGGGAAGCGCTTGGTCAGATTTACCGCTTTCAGCAAGGTGGGCATTGTCACGTCCTTTGACATGGCAGCAGGGGCTGCGACAGATTTCGCAGTCACAGCCCCCGGAGATTTCCGACGAATCTAGTCCGAAGTGGGTGCTGAGACGTCCAATTCGACCACCAGCGCGCCAGATTTGATATCCGCCAGCGTCGTGTTCACCAACGCCTGCACATCGGCTGGGATCTTGTCTGCCAGATCGTAATAGGGCGCGATGCCTGCACCGCCATCCGCAACGCCAAGCCACTGGATTTCGGTGTTGCCGTCATAGGCTTTGCCATCGACCTTATTGGCCCACCATTCATCAATGATCCAGTTCACGTCGGGATCCCAGAACGCCAATGCGCTGGACACAACCGTGGTCGGCGAATACCTGTGCTGGTCGCCGAAATTGGCGAAGCACAGAATGCCTGCCTCTTCACAGGGTTTAAAATTCGCTGCGAGTGAAAAGATGATATCTGCGCCAGTGGCGATTTGCGCTGATGTCATTTCGGCTGCCTTGGCCGGGTCATACCAGCTCTCAATAAAGGCCACCTTTTGCTTGATATCGGGGTTGACTGACCGCGCGCCGTTGAAAAACGCATTGATTTCATCGTTCACGTCATCAGCAGGGAATGACCCCACAACACCCAGCGTGTTCGAATGGGTCATCTTGCCCGCAATCACACCCAGCGTATAGGCCGCTTCGTGTACGCGTTTATAGACCCAGTACTGGTTGCCGCCCAAACCCTCGTTGCCCGATCCCACAACCACAAACATGATGTCCGGATACTCATCTTTCAGCTTTTTAACCTGATCGGAATAGGTCGAATGAGCCCAGATAATATCGTAGTCACCCGACTCGGCGAAAAGCGCCATCGCATCGCCCGCGTCATCGCCCCAGAGCGGGTCAGTATATTCCCAACTCAGGTTCAAACCGTGCGGCTTGGTCTCTTTCACGCGATTCAGAGAATCGATCAGCGTCCCGTCCCAAGGCGATTCAATGCCTGCGGATAGAATGATGGCAATGTTCAGGTCGGTGGGGTCATCCGCCTGTGCTGTCCCCGCAAATGACGCAAGTGCGATAGCACTCACCCCCATCGCCTTCAGAAATGTGCGTTTGATCATGGTTTCCTCCTTGTTGTTAATTTTCGGTTTCATCGCCGCTTAACTAGAAAATGGCGCCCCCAGGCCCAGCTTGGCAAGCGTGCGTCGGTATTCAACCGACATTCTGTCTGCCGGGATATGGATTTCTTCCATGATATCCAACGGCAGGTCCTCGGGCCGCTGACCTTCGACCATAGATTTGTCTTCGTCGTTGATCATCAGCGATTCTTTGATCAGAAACTCTTCATCGGGATCGCCTGTAGTATCCGTGACCACCTGAAAGATGCGTGTCTCATGCGCCGAGACCGGACAGACAGTATCTGCAAAATACTGGGCATAGTGGCCCTCAGATGGCTTGATGATGATGATCGTCGAGAACGGCAACGTAAGTTGATAAGTATAAACCACATGCCGCTCATCCCCTTCGATATCGTCAGGAAAGCGGTTACCGGCTTCCAGATAAGGGAGGTCGAACGTCAGCCCGTAGTCGGTCTTCTTGACCTCATAATTCGGGATCGGGTCTTCTTCGTAACCGCCAAAGGTTTCCTTGTGTACAAAGGGGAAATGCGCGACATCGTTGAAATTCTCAACATGGCGGCTGGCCGCGGCATGCCAGGTGCCACTGGGAACATGAATCTTCTTCAGGGTCTCATCTTCGATCCCTGGCCACACCGGCGATGGGTGGGTGGGTGCCTCCGTCAGACAGGCCCATATAATACCATAACGCTCTTCACTCAGCAGCGATTGCAGATGCATGCGTGGCGGAATGCGTGCGTCTTTTTCTGGCACCGAAGGGATTTTCACACATGCGCCGGAATGATCGTAACACAGCCCGTGCATCGGACAGACCAGCCTGTCGCCATCCATCCACCCCGCGCTCAGCCGCGTACCGCGATGCGGGCAGATGTCACGCGCCACCGAAACGCCGCTCAACGTGCGATAGATCACCAAATCAACATCCAACAGCCGTGCACCGACCGGCTTGTCGCTAACTTCATGCGCAAACGCCACCGGATGCCAGAACCCCGCAAGAATGGTCCAATCGCTTTCGGTAAAGGTACAGTTGCGCGGCAGAACTGAGGTAGTTTTCGAATTATTGACGGCTTGAAACATTGGCGATCCCCTGAAACACATGCGGTTTGTGGCAGCAACCGATTGTGACGTCCCGTGACTGTCATTGATCCAAATCAATTTCAAAATGCCTATTTCGTGGATTTTATTGACTGAAATTCTGATTATGGCATATTTGTTCATATGTCGAACCTGCACCTAAAGCTGCTGGTCGGCGTTTTAGCAACTGGCCACCGCTTACAGGCCGAATCGACCATAGAGCCGGCAGGCCCGGCAAGAGAGGTCCCAATGGACCAATTACTGAACCATGTCAGGGGGTTCTCGTTTGGCGGGATGACCTATGATAAAGGGGGGCTTTTCGGTCCGATCCTGCGCCCGTATTTGTCACTTATTATGGTTGAAACTGGCACCTGTACCCTGCGTACTGATGATCATGTGGTTAAGGTCTCCGGCGGGCAAACCGGCCTTACGGCCACAGGTCGCCGATTTGATTTCGATTACCAAAAGGGCACGCGGACAACAGTAATCTGGTGCGAAGGTTTTTTGCCCAAGCGCCCGCCCGCAGAATTTTCCGAGGCCAATGTCGATCTCGCCTCGATTGAAACACCGGCAAGTATCCGGCAATTGCTAGAGATTGGCCTAAGCACGGGCCACGCGTCCCGCCCCGACCTCAATGCCATGCGGGATGCCCTGGGACAGGCGGTGTGCAAGGCCTACCTGTATGAAGCTCGGAAAGGTGTTGAAGATCAAAGCATCCCCATCCACATTCTGAAAGCGCGCAGGTTCATCGAGGAAAACCTTGGTGACGACACGATTGACATCGCGGCTATTGCCGCCAATTCTTCGGTTTCTGCTCAACATCTGATCACGTCATTTAGGAAAAACATTGGCACGACCCCGTCGCGGTACCTGTGGAGGATGCGCGCAAACAGGGCGCGGCAACTGTTGATCCACACACAGTTCAGCCAATCAGATATCGCCCATCGATGTGGATACCTCAGCCTGCCGCATTTCTCGCGCAGCATCAAAAATCTGTTTGGTATGACGCCCGCGAAGCTGCGACGCGATATGGGATTTACAGAGCCAAGCAACACAGACGCGTCGGTACGTGATCTTATTTACTGATCTCAATTTGGCGTTTGATCTTACCGATTGCGGCCTCGCACAGTAAGTGACAGCCGTTTTCATTGAAGCTGGTTATAAAGCCGTTGAAATGGCGGGCCCGGTTGCAGTGAAGCAAACAATTATACGCGTCAAATGACACCTGAATCTGTGAGCAACAAATGGGACACGTTAACCGCGTCAGACGTGACAAAAGCAGTCATTGGCGCGCCTGCAGCGAAAGCACACTTTGTCCGCAAAGCAGACATCTGGGCAGAATGTAGCAAAGGGCTGCTTCCCGCCATTTCCACCTCGGGCGGAGTGGCAGCTAGCTACGGTTCAGGGTATGCTCTGGAGTTCATGCGGGAGCATATGGAGCGGGTGTGGTGAAGGATATTTCCTGGATAATAAATCAATGAACAAAGCCCGAGCATTCAACCCGTTCTTGTGTGCGAAGACTGATAAGTTGATGGCGCTCATCGCAGAAGTACAGGTCCAAATGAGTGGGTACGAGGCGTATTACGAGACCCGCAAGAGAGCCCGAAGACCCGATGACTAGGTCACCTATGACCGGACCGTCGAGGCCATCCTGTGTGACCTTTGTGTTGTAGAGTTCGAACCTAATAACGACAGCATACACCTCCCCCTCAGCAACAAAGTCCTAAGAGCAAAGTCACGATACAAAGGGACCGCCTTGGGCAAAACCCTTCCAGCCATCCTGGACGTCATGTCAGCACCTGAGATGGACTTTGTCGTGCTTGAGAAAGGTCACAGCACCTTCAAGATTGTCGATGATGACCTGAAAGTAGCCTTTGCGGGTGGCCAGCAGACCATACTGAAGGCAGGGCCGAAGCTACTGTCCCGCATAGAACGCTTTGGCATTACCCGAGATGACCTGAGCGCTGCTAATGAGGAGGAAGTCTTGGTGCTCCGTGCACCTAAGCGTCATTCCAACAGCAACGCTGAGTATCAAGAGTATGAGGATGATGAGGCAACCCTCACGCTGCGTCAGCAGATGACCAACATCAATGCCTGGCTCTCCACTGCTGATATCACCTGCAACCTCCCCCAAGTGGACCAAGCCCAACGTCGCCTACGCCGTATCTTCAACAACTCAGACTTTGCACAAGGCGGCAGGCTCTACGGCGGGTTTTGGCAGGCCATGTCCTCGGATGAACGTCAGGAGCATATCCTCATCGAGGATGATTGTTGTGTTGAGCTAGACTACGGTCAGATGAGCCTCTTGTTGTTATATGCCAGAGCACAAGCACAAGACCACGTGCCCTCAGGTGACCTC
>Ga0233426_10003757_pt1 | contig 11740 bp, 11 predicted proteins | sample SI_118_April2016_6_FD_179875 | JGI IMG/M metagenome (GOLD analysis project Ga0233426, IMG submission 179875) | Seawater microbial communities from Saanich Inlet, British Columbia, Canada - SI_118_April2016_10_MG | ecosystem: Environmental > Aquatic > Marine > Inlet | place: Canada: British... | reverse complement strand
GACGATACCTTGGGCTTACTCGCTACTAGCGGGGACGGTTACATGATCTGGTCAATCGACAAAGATTTAATGACCATACCTGCCTACCACTTTGTAGACGGTGAGGTAAAGATCGTAGGCGAGGCTGAAGCTGACTACTGGTTTTTCTACCAGACGTTAGTGGGTGACTCTACCGACAACTACAAAGGGTGTCCTAACATTGGGCCGAAGAAAGCCAAAGGCTTATTAGACGCTGACTGCTCATGGGAAACGGTAGTTAAGGCTTTTGAGAATGCAGGGCTATCGGCAACGGTAGCGTTAGAGCAAGCAAGACTGGCTCGTATCTTACGACACGGTGAATACGATTTTAATACAAAGGAGGTATCCCTATGGGAACCAAACGCAATTCAATAAACGATGCTACCCCGCAAGAGTGGGACAGGGTAACAGCAAAGCAAACAACTAACGGAACAGTGTGGACTAAACAGAGTAACGAGCCAGATGTAGTTAACAGTCCAGCACACTACACAGACGGTGAGATAGAAACCATAGACTACATTGTCGATGTCTTAGGTGTGTGGGGTGCGGTTGAGTACTGTCACGGTAACGTACTCAAGTACACAGGCTCACGGTTGTTTAACAAAGGTAAACCAGTACAAGATGCCAAGAAATCAATCTGGTACTTAAACAAAATTATAGAACTAATAGAAGGTAATAAGGATAAATTTATATGAGCAAGAAGAATAAATTAGCAGCAGACATGGACGAGTACCAATCATTCATACACAAAAGCAGATACGCCCGTTGGATAGATGATAAAGGCCGCAGGGAGTCTTGGCAGGAAACCGTACAACGCTATGTAGATTTCTGGGTCAAACGTAACCAGATTGATCCTAAAACTGCCAACAAAATGTTTCATTCAATTTACAATATGGAAGTAATGCCTAGTATGAGATGCTTAATGACTGCTGGGGAAGCGTTGGACAAAGACAACGTAGCAGGATTTAACTGTAGTTATTTACACATCGACTCACCTCGCAGTTTCGATGAACTCATGTATGTGCTGATGTGTGGTACAGGTGTTGGGTTTAGTGTCGAGCGTAAGTTTACTGACAAGTTGCCTTGTGTAGCTGACAGCTTCCATGCCACAGACACTACCATCGTTGTCGGTGACAGTAAGATCGGCTGGGCTTCAGCGTTTAGAGAACTGGTTGCCATGTTGTATGCAGGTAAAGTGCCGCAGTGGGATGTCACTAAAGTACGCCCTGCTGGTGCAAGGTTAAAAGTATTCGGTGGACGGGCAAGTGGCCCAGAGCCATTGGTAGCGTTGTTTGAGTTTGCTGTTAAGCTGTTCCAAGGTGCAGAGGGAAGGTCACTGACCACCCTAGAGTGCCATGACCTGTGCTGTAAGATTGCAGAGGTAGTCGTTGTCGGTGGCGTTAGACGTTCCGCATTGATCTCTCTCAGCAACTTGACTGACAACCGTATGCGTAAGGCTAAGTCAGGCGCATGGTTCTTAGAGGAAGGTCAACGTGGTCTTGCTAACAACTCTGTGTGTTACACCACCAAGCCAGACTTTGCTGACTTCCTTGTTGAGATGCAATCGTTGCATGAGAGTAAGGCAGGTGAGCGTGGTTTGTTCAGTCGCCCTGCGGCCCAGAACATTGCAGCACGTAATGAACGTAGAGATAGCAGTTACGACTTTGGTACGAACCCTTGCTCTGAAATTATCTTACGCAGTAACCAGTTCTGTAATCTGTCAGAGATTGTAGTACGGGCAGATGATACTCTTGAAAAGTTAAGAGATAAAGCAGAAGTAGCTGCCATCATTGGTACGCTACAGGCAACCCTTACTGACTTTAGATACTTACGAGACATCTGGAAGAAGAATACGGAAGAAGAAGCACTGCTGGGCGTGAGCATGACTGGCATCATGGATCATTACTTACTGGGTAACACTTCCCCCGACCTTGAGAAGTGGTTAACGGAGATTAAAGATGTTGCAATCGAAACAAATAAAGAATGGGCTGCTAAACTTGGAATTGCTCAGTCTGCGGCTATTACTGCGGTTAAGCCAAGTGGTACGGTATCTCAACTTGTGGATAGTGCCAGCGGCATTCACCCTCGTTTCTCTAGTCAGTACGTTCGTACAGTTCGCTCAGACAAGAAAGACCCACTTGCTCAGTTTATGCAAGCCAGCGGATTCCCTTGTGAGCAGAACCTATCGAGTCCTGAAGGATTAATCTTTAGCTTCCCAATCAAGGCTCCCAAGAACTCTGTGACGGTAAGTGATGTCGGTGCAATGCAGCAGTTAGAGTTGTGGAAGGCGTATCAAGACTACTGGTGTGAACACAAACCCTCAATCACTGTGTACTACACGGATGATGAATTCTTAGATGTGTGTTCATGGATATGGAAGAACTTTGACATGTGTTCTGGCATCTCACTACTGCCTTACAGTGATCATGTGTACCCACAAGCCCCTTACACTGACGCATCTGACGAAGTACTACAGGAATTAACTGATCGAATGCCTAAGAACGTAGATTGGTCAGGTCTGGAGCAGTACGAGAAAGAAGATAACACTATCGGTAGCCAAGAATTAGCCTGTACGGGCGGTGCTTGCGAGATCGTATAACAACAGTGGCCCTTCGGGGCCGCTTTATTAATCTAGGAGATTATTTATGACTACCAAGACAGTTAAAAAGACAAAATCAACGCCTGAAAACGACCAAGACCTACTATGTCTGACGCATCTTTTCACCGCTTACTATAATAAATCAGGAAATACTGAAGTTTCACTACAGAATTGCATACATACCCTTGGAATTCTAAAACAAGCGTGTAAATCCTAATGGCCCCCTAATGTAGAAACGATTATGAAAGTATTAAATAAAGACTATAGTATTTCAAGACCCCTTGTGGATTACCTCAAGGGTCTTTTTCCCAGTAAACTCCCTAATAACAGGGACATAACCCTAAACGATGTCTCATTTCTCCAAGGTCAGCAGTCCGTGATTGCTAAATTAGAGGAATTGTATGACCAAGAATTTGAGGAATAACTAATATGTGCATGAAACAAAAAACTCCAAAGCCGCAGTTAATTGCTAAACAAGCTGCCCCTGCTAAGTCAGCACAAGCTGAACTAGACATGGACATGACTGATGCCGAAACTGATGGAGAAATCAGAAAAAAGAAGCGAACAGGCAAAAAAGGTCTAACCGTGAGCCGTAACACAGGTGCACAGTACAATGGTGGTGGCGGTACTGGACTAAACATTCCAACAAAATAAGCATAAAAGGTGACGTATGACAGAGGCAACTTCGGTAGCTAATCGCTATCAACAACTAGAAAGCAGTCGGAGTTCCTTTCTTTCCCGTGGACGAGAAGCGGCTAAGTTAACCATCCCGACACTACTCCCGCCTGACGGCCACAACGGTAGCACTGAGTATTACACTCCCTACCAAGGAGTAGGCGCACGAGGCGTTAACAATTTAGCATCTAAGCTATTGCTGTCACTCCTCCCACCCAACACGCCTTTCTTCCGCTTGATGATTGATGACTTTGATCTGGAAAAGATTAATGCCACTGAAAATCGAGGTATGGTAGAAGAAGCGTTATCCCGTATTGAACGGGCTACGATGGGAGAGATTGAAGCAGGTGCTGTTAGAGTTCCCGTGTTTGAAGCCTTAAAAAGTTTAATCGTGACAGGTAATGCACTGGTATATATGCCGAAGAAAGATGGCATGAAAGTATACCGGATGGATCGGTATGTTGTTACTCGTGACACTATGGGTAACGTATTAGAAATTATCATTAAAGAAAGCGTAAGCCCTTTAATGCTATCCACACAAATGAAAGAAGAATTGGCTGACAAGATCGAAGATAGTGCGAAAAGCATCGACTTGTACACCAAGGTTTGTCGCAAGGATAAGAAGTGGGAAATTTATCAAGAAGTGGCCGGTATGATCGTGCCAGAAAGCGAAGGGACTTTTCCCTTAGATAAATGCCCCTTCATTCCTTTGCGTTTCATTCGTGTCGATGGTGAAGATTACGGACGAGGTTTCGTTGAAGAATACTTCGGTGATCTTAAAAGTTTAGAAGCATTAACCAAAGCAATCGTAGAAGGTTCTGCGGCATCAGCTAAAGTCCTGTTCATGGTACGCCCGAACAGTACTACTAAGTCGAGAGTGTTAGCTGAGAGTCCTAACGGAGCGATTGTGTCAGGTGATGCGAATGATGTATCTACACTCCAAGTTCAAAAAGGCGGTGACTTTAGAGTCGCTATGGAGACAGCTTCAGTTATCACTGAACGTCTATCGTATGCCTTCTTGCTCAACTCAGCCGCTACACGTAATGCGGAGCGAGTAACAGCAGAAGAAGTACGTTACATGGCTCAAGAATTAGAGTCAGCACTGGGTGGTGTCTATGCGATGCTATCTCAGGAGTTCCAACTCCCTCTCATTACCCTGCTCTTGCACCGTATGGAAGGAAGTGGTAAAATGCCCAAGATGCCAAAGGGGATGGTGAAGCCCACTATCGTTACTGGTATCGAAGCACTTGGTAGAGGACAAGACCTAAATAAACTGGCGATGTTCTTACAACACATTCAACCACTAGGGCCAGAAGTTATCGGCTCACAACTTAACGTAAACGACTACATTGCACGACTAGGCGCATCCCTTGGCATTGACATGGGAGGTCTGGTAAAATCTCAAGAGCAGTTACAGCAAGAAGCTGAAGCCGCAAACGCACAGCAACAAGAGATGATGGCACAGCAGCAAGTTGGTGATATGGCTACTAAAGCCGCACCACAGATGCTGGAAGGTGCTATAGATAATCCAGAGATGGTTGCTGCAATGGCAGAACAAATGCAAGAATAACTAGCTGTAGGAGGCTATATGAGTACAGAAGCAACAAACGCTTATGAAGAACAAACTGAAAATCAAGACCACATCGACAAGATGTTGGCTAAAGCTGATGCCCTAGAAAACGCAGGGCAAGAGCGACCTGAATGGTTGCCAGAGAAGTTTAGCAGTGCCGAAGAGATGGCACTATCGTACCGTGAATTAGAACGGAAACTTTCTTCTGGTGACACACCTAATAATCCCGACAAGGATGAGGCCCAAGAGGGGGTTGAAGAACCCGCCCCCGTAAGTGAAGAAGCTAATGATGTAGCTAATTACTTAGATGGTAAGGGTGTTGACTTTAATACGTTACAAGACACGTATGCAGAGACAGGTAGTATTACTGAAGAAGATTACGCAAGCCTTGAGCAAGCAGGACTCCCCAAGAGTGTTGTTGATGCTTGGATTGTGGGACAAGAAGCAGTGGCAGAGCAGAGTGTAAACTCAATCATGGACACTGTGGGAGGCAGAGATGCGTATAATGATATGACATCTTGGGCTTCAGATAACCTATCAGAGATGGAGATCGCTACGTTTAACAAGGCGATTGACTCTGGTGATAGAGACATACAGATAATGGCGATAGAAGGTATCCAAAACAAGTATCAGGCTGTAGAAGGGCGACAACCTAACCTTATGCAAGGTCAGGCCGCATCTCAAACAGGCGGTGGTTTTGCATCAGTGGCTGAACTCACTGCGGCAATGTCCGACCCTCGATACAGTAAAGATACTGCATACCGCCAAGACGTTGCGGCTCGTTTATCGAGAAGTAACATCTTATAGTCTCCTAACCCTATGCCCCCCTCGTGGGGGCTTTTTTATAACTATCGAAAAGTACGACTACTAACTAATTACCTTTTACCCTCTACGGAGGACAATTTGAGAGAACGGGAACGTGGTTAACGCTGATTAGAGAGTAACAACTTTAATTAACTTAACTATATAACCAAAGGTAAAATACAATGGCATTTCCATTAGATCAAACTGTCTCACGTTTGGGACAACAAAACGCAACAGGTGACGCACGAGCGTTATTCCTGAAGCTATACGCTGGTGAAGTACTGACTGCATTTGAAGAGAAAAACATCTTCATGGGTCTGCACCGCACCCGCACAATCAGCAACGGTAAGAGCGCACAGTTCCCCCTAACAGGTTCTGCAACTGCCGCCTACCACACTGCTGGTCAACTCATTGAAGGCGCAGCTATCAAGGCTGGAGAGCGCACTGTAACTGTAGACGACCTACTGTTGTCTGCACAGTTCATCTCCAATGTTGATGAAGCAATGAACCACTACGATGTTCGTTCTATCTACTCCAAGGAAGCTGGTAACGCACTAGCGAACACTTGCGACAAGAACGTAGCACGAGTGATTGCTAAAGCTGCTAGTATTGACAACGGCACTAAAGCTGCTGCACAGTTCGGTACTGCATTTGCTGATGAAGTCTATACCTCTAACGTAACTATTGGCGCAGGTTCTGCTGCTGATGTTGTGTCTGGCGGTAAGATTGCTCAGTCTATCTACGACGCTCTTAAAGAGTTTGACATCAAAGACGTAACTGGCGAGAAGGTATGTGTACTTCCTCCTGCTCAGTACTACGCTCTGTTTGGTGCTAACTCTGATGTAAACAATCTTGCTTACATGCACAAAGACGTTGGTGGATCAGGTAGCATTTCTACTGGTGCGGCTCCAACAATCGGTGGTGTTAAGATTTTGATGTCTAATCACATTCCAACCACTAACGAAACTGCTGCTAACCCGCCTTCAGGTACTACCAACACTGGTGCTTACAACGCTGACTACTCTAAAGTCCGTGGACTAATCTTCAGTTCTGATGCGGCTGCAACTGTTAAGCTGCTCGATCTTGGTGTTGAGTCTGAATACCAGATTGACCGTCAAGGTACTTTGATGGTTTCTAAGTACGCAATGGGACACAATGTACTACGTCCTGCTTGTGCTATTTCGTTACTGTCTGCATAACCACTCTAGGGGGGAACTTCGGTTCCCTCCTTTTTTTCATTTGGAGATAACATGACCCCTTTAACCCAACTAGAAGCTGTTAACATTATGCTATCAGCGATAGGCGAAACGCCTGTTAACTCGCTTACATCAGGCTTAGTTGAAGCTGAACTAGCGGAAACCATCCTTGGACAAGTAAGCAGAACAGTGCAGACAGCGGGGTGGAGTTTTAATAAAGACACAGGAGTAATCCTGTCGGCAGATACAAACGGTGAAATAAACTTACCCACTAATGCTTTAAGTGCTGATAGTGTTTATGAAAGTAACGGTAACAACCTCGTACAACGAGGCACAAAGATGTGGGATCGGAAGAACCTGACGTTTGTTATAAACAAAGCAGTCAAGGCTGATCTGGTTTACGAACTAGCCTTCACCGATATACCCCCAATGGCACGATCTTACATTACAGTAAGAGCCGCTAGAATATTCCAAGACCGGATTGTAGGTGCAGATACCCTACACGGTTTTCAAAAGATTGATGAAGATCAAGCACTCATAGCCCTGAACGATGCAGAGTCTGAGATGCAGGATCACAACTTATTTAACAACTACGATGTCTTTAGAGTTATAGACAGAGGTATTAACGGAGCGTAATCATGGCTATTGAACTACTAAGCAGTTCCATCCCAAACCTGATAAACGGGGTAAGCCAACAACCGCCAGCCTTACGTCTCCCCTCTCAGGCTACAGAGCAAACCAATGGATTGTCTAGTGTAGTTAATGGTCTATCAAAACGTCCTAACACACACTTCATAAAACGTCTTGGCAATAGCAACGAATTTAACAACTGCTTCATCCATACAATGCAAAGAGATAGTAACGAGTTCTATATTCTTGTGATCTCTACATCAGCTATACGTGTGTTTGATAGATATGGGGTTGAAAGAAGTGTATCTGGTAGTGCTTCTTACTTAACAGGCATAACTGATCCAGCAACACAGCTATCAGCAACAACTGTAAGTGACTTTACGTTTATTGTTAACAAAAATAAATCAGCCGTAAAGAGTGCAACACAAACACCTACGAGAAACCCAGAGGCTCTGGCGTATATTAAGAAAGGTGAATACGCCTCTACTTATACAATTAAGATTACAAAAGGCGGTAGTGTTCACACAAGTTCATATACCACAGGTAATTCATCTCACGATACTACTTCTGCTATACGTACCGCAGAAAATTCAATAAGAACCTCTACTATTACATCTAACTTAGCCTCTTTCAACAGTGGTGGTAATCCATCTAATGTTACTATTACTAACTACGGTAACGTCCTGTATTTTGAAGCTACCGATGGCGTAGACTTTGAGATAGAAACTACTGATAGCATTGGCGATACCGCCTTACTTGGTTTCAAGGACACTGTAGCTGACTTTAAAACCCTCCCCCCTGAAGGCCCTACAGGGTTTAGGATTGCAGTGGTTGGTGACAACACTAAAGGCCAAGATGACTACTATGTCCAACTGCAACAGCCAACAAGCAACAGTAAGCAGGTGTGGAAAGAAACGACAGCAGGTGGAATACAGAAAAGAATACTTGCCTCTACAATGCCCCACAAATTAGTCAGTAACTCTGGCGGTAGTTTTACGTTTGAGCCTATAACTTGGGACGAAAGGAACGTAGGTGATGAAGATACTAACCCATTTCCTAGTTTTATAAATGAAAAGATTAATGACATATTCTTTTATAAGAATCGTCTTGGTGTATTGTCAGGTGAAAATGTCATAATGAGTGAGGACGGTTCGTTCTATAACTTCTTTGCTAAGACAGTTCTAACCACACTGGATAGTGGGCCTATTGATGTTTCCGTATCTAACAACCAAGTTTCTATACTTAAACACGCAATACCTTTTGATTCATCACTATTACTATTTTCTGATCTCAACCAGTTCAGATTACAAGGCGATGGTGTATTAACAAATGAAACTATATCTATCAACGTCAGTACATCCTTTGAAGCTGATTTAACAGCCAAACCTGTCAGTGCCGGTAAGAATGTTTACTTTGCTACAAAGCGTAACTTCTTTGGTGGATTACGAGAATACTTTGTAGACTCAGAAATTGAAACTAATGATGCGGCAGATATAACAGCACATGTTCCTAAATACATCGAAGGTTCTGTAACAGACCTAGCAGCTTCCTCTAATGAGGACATGTTGTTAGTCAAAGGCTCAGAGGAAGATAATACCGTATATGTGTATTCTTACTACTGGCAAGGCCGTGAGAAGTTACAAGCCGCTTGGTCTAAGTGGACTTTCACTGGTAAGGTACTAAACGTACTCTTTAATAAATCTGACATCTATATCATTACAGATGATACACAAGGTGGTACAGTGTTAGAGAAGATAGAACTTAACAAACTACCTACTGCAAGTAATTCAGTCACAAACGCAACACAACCGTTTGTACCATTACTAGATCGTTCACATCAAATTGAAGCTAGTGATATGGTTAATGGGGCCTTTGTACCTCCTTACGCTAACTCAGATTCCGTTATTGTAGGAAACAATGGCGAATACTTTACAAGTGTAAGTCAGTACAATGCTGCTGTGCCTTCTTCTGGTACGTTCTATTACGGAGTGCCTTACTTGTTTGAGTACAAGTTCTCACCCATCGTTATGAAACTGGCTGAACAGCCTGTAACCGATGGTAGATTACAACTACGGAACATGACAGTCGCCTTTAACGATGTTGGAACATTCCAAACCATAGTCACACACAAAGCGCGTGACGCTAAGTTAACTACCTTTAACGCTAATACATTAGATAGCACAGGCTCAACACTAAATCAGATTTCCATTGGAAGCGGCTCTTACAGGTTTAGTGTGTTGGGTGAAGCCTCTGGTGTTGATGTCGTACTTAGAAACTACGCCTACACTCCCTGTACTTTCCAATCAGCAGAATGGGAAGGCATCTTTAATACCCGTAACCGGAGAATTTAATGGAACCATACTACCGCCCCACACAGCCAGAGGATATAACTGAACTCGCACCTCGTTTGAGAGAATGTGATGTTAAAGAGGTAAAAGCATCCAATGGTGTCACCCCCTTACAAGCCCTCCAGTTCTGCGCTACAAGCGAAGAATGCAACTCTATCATACACGAGAACCGTATCATAGGGATGTTTGGATGTGCTGACATGGGTGATGGAGTAGGTAGTCCGTGGTTACTTGGCTCCGATGAAATACCAGACATTAAAGAACACTTCCTCCCTCAATCAAAAGAATGGGTTGAGAGGATGCAGGATCAATACAAGGTTCTCATTAACTACATTGACGCTCGTAACTCTTACGCTTTCAAGTGGCTCAAGTTCTTAGGATTTGAGTTTACGAAAGACGTACCTGATTACGGTTATGAGAAGAGAACATTTATAGAATTTATGAGGACAAGATAATGTGTATACCAGCACCAGTAGCTGCCGCTTTAGCGGTAGTACAAGGTATCGGTGAATATAAAGCAGCAAGTGAGGCTACAAAGGCTCACAACAGGCAAGCTACAGCTAATAATATTAATGCAGCCAATGCTAGAGATTTACAGATACGACAGTTAGGGCAAGAAACCGAAATAGAATTAGCCAACTTAGAACAAGAAAAACTAGATGCTCAATTAGAAATGTTACGCACTACTGATAAAGCACTCGTTGCAGGGGCTGAAGCAGGAGTAAGCGGTAACAGCCTCAACACCGTTACCAATGAATTTATGCGTAGAGGTTTAATGGCTAATACAGCATCCAGCACAGATCAAACCAATGTCGCTGCATCTGAAGTTGTAAGATCGCAAGGTATCCAATCACAGGCGCTATCACGGTTGATGCAGAAGAAGGCTAAACCAAGCGCATTGCTTGCCGCAGTCAAGACAGGCGTTAGTGCAGGTACTGCCTACAACGCTTTTGATACTTAAAATAGGAGACACAACATGGCAAGAATACCAGTACAAGGCCCTAACGTCAGGGGCCAACAGATAAGAGTAAACGCTCCTATAGTAGACACCTACTTTAAACCAGAACAGGAAGCCAACAAGTACGCTGAGTTATCCAACTTTCTAAGTAAAGTAGTCCCTGAAGTAACACAACTTGCTGTTGATAAACAGACTAAGCAGGTTAAAAAGGACATCGACTTAATAGGTGAAATGTCTTATTCCCAAAAAGATTGGGGAGTGTTTGAAGAGTTTATTAAAGAAAAAGGTATTATCAACACCCACTCTACTTATACAGCATACAACGCACGTAAGGGTATGGAAGATGGTAAGCTGGCGAAGGCAGGTTTAGATAAATACTACCAAGAGAATTCAGCAAGGTGGATGTCGCAACCCGACAGCACTTTAATGAAAACGGAAGTGAACAACTGGTTACAGGAAAACTTCCCACAAGGGAGAGAAGCTGAGACTGGTTACTTAACTGAGTACACCAAAATACTCCAAAACCACAACAACCACTTGGATCAAAACCACACCCAAGCCCATAGAACTTTAATTCAGAAAGATGAAGAAAACGGTTTAGTAGAAAACATTGCTAACCTGTTTACCGAAGGTGTGGACGGCCAAGTAATTACAGACACTACAAAGTTCCTCGCAGACACAGGAATCATTGCTGACAGTGCTTACGGACGTAAACTTATTGAGAAGGCTGTTATACGTTCTATTAAAGAAGATAGTGCTGCCAATGGTGGAATGAACATTGAAGCGATAGCTGAGAAGTGGTCAAACTTAACTACGGCTACAGGGGCTAAACTAAGTGCTGTAAAAGGCTCTAATGAAATAGTCCAAGCAGCTATTAACACCGCACTGGCAAAAATTGATCAAGATGCAAATCGTGAGGAGCGAGCGGAGGATCGCATAAAG
>Ga0233426_10003746_pt1 | contig 11768 bp, 10 predicted proteins | sample SI_118_April2016_6_FD_179875 | JGI IMG/M metagenome (GOLD analysis project Ga0233426, IMG submission 179875) | Seawater microbial communities from Saanich Inlet, British Columbia, Canada - SI_118_April2016_10_MG | ecosystem: Environmental > Aquatic > Marine > Inlet | place: Canada: British... | reverse complement strand
AAACAGTTCAATCTGCTGATCAATTGGATGGTGTAATTCCCAGCCAAGCTCACCGACAAAATTTACACGCAAGGCTATAAGCGGTACTCCGGCAACCGTAATGCGTTGCGAGGTAAGCCACGGAAAACCTTCATTGGATAGATCTGCTTCTGAAATTTTGTTAAGTAAATCCCGTGAGCGTGGGCCGCAAACAACCAAAGTTCCGTTTTCGAGTGTGATGTTTTTCAGTGCTACACTTCCGTCTCGTGGAAGTGTACGTAATAAAACATCGTGATCATGCCGCTCTGCGGCACCGGCACTGACTGCATAAAATTTATCTCCATCACGGGTAATAGTGAATTCTGACTCCACGCCTCCGGATTCGGTGAGTGCATGTCCCAAAACTGTGCCGCCTTGTTTTGTGGGTAAGCGGTTTGCAATCATTTTGTTTAAATAATCCTCTGCTCCTGGACCGGAAATTTCGTGTTTGGTGAACGGAGTTAAATCCAGCAAGCCGACTTTTTCACGTACAGCCCGCACTTCTTCTCCCACAGTTTCAAACCAGTTCGTGCGGCGGGTATGAAAGCTGTATTCGTTAAACGGTTCTGAGCCTTGCGGAGCAAACCAGTTAGGGCGTTCCCAGCCGTAACGTTGTCCGAAGGCGGCATTAAGGGTTTTCTGGCGATCATAAATTTGACTAGTTTTAGCCTGACGTGCTGCAGTGCGTTCCTCAAAATCATAGTGAATGACGAAGACATGTTCGTAGCATTCTTCGTTTTTGGCTTTTATAAAATCTCGGGTGGATTGCGTTGCGCTGAAACGGCGTGGATCAACACCATTCATGTCGATGCTTGGAGAACCTTCAACAATCCATTCTGCTAGATGTCTTCCGGAACCTCCTGCTGCAGTAATACCAAAACTGTGTCCTTCCGAAAGCCAGAAATTGCGTAATCCCCAAGCCGGTCCAACCATCGGATTCCCGTCTGGAGTGTAGGCGATCGGGCCGTTGATATGATCCTTGATACCGGCAGTTTCAAAAATCGAAACTCGCTCTCCGGCAGCAATAATGTGTGGTTCCAGTCTTTCCAAATCCGGAGGCAAAAGCTCCTGACCGAAACCTTCCGGAACTCCATCCAGTGCCCAGCATGGGGCACCTTTTTCATACGGTCCCAAAATCAAACCGTCTGCTTCCTGACGCATATAATAAGAAGCGTCGCTTTCACGCAAAACCGCCATTTCCGGATTCCCGGCTCGGTTGTATTCCACCAATTCCGGAATCGGTCCGGTTACAATAAACTGATGTTCCACGGGAACCACAGGTAATTCAAGCCCGACCATACGTCCTGTTTCACGAGCATAATTGCCGGTGCAGGAAATCACCACATCACAGGTAATGTCACCTTTGTTGGTGCTGACGACCCACTCATCGTTTGGCTTTTGTGCCATTGCTGTCACTTCAACTTCCGAATAAGTTTCCGCTCCATTCGCCCTTGCGCCTTTGAGTAAAGCCATGGTGACATCCACTGGAGCGACATGTCCGTCATCCGGATGAAAAAGTGCTCCGACGAGATCATCGACTTTTGCAAATGGCCAGAGTTTTTTGATTTCAGCAGGACCAATCATTTCAAATGGAACTCCAATCGTGGAAGCGGTTCCACAATAGCGTTTGTACTCATCCATACGTTCCTGATTACGTGCCAAACGCAAATTTCCAGTTTTGTGAAAACTCACATGTTGTCCAGTTTCCTCCTCTAAACTTTGGTACAAATCCACGCTGTATTTATGGATTTTACCAACACTGTAACTCATATTAAACAGCGGCAACAGTCCTGCTGCGTGCCATGTTGAACCAGATGTATACTCTATTTTTTCGACAAGGACCACATCGTTCCAGCCCATTTTTGCCAAATGATACAGTGTACTTGCTCCCACAACTCCTCCGCCGATAACAACGGCTCTGTAATGAGATTTCATAATTACCTTTTTATCTTTTTCTACTTCAATATTTTCTAAGCCTTGAGTTTTTGTACTTCCTCACGCAAAACAGGTACTGCTTTAAAAAGATCTCCTACGATTCCGTAATCAGCGACTTTAAAAATTGGAGCGTCCGGATCTTTGTTTACTGCAATTATGACTTTTGAACCGGACATTCCTGCCAAATGCTGAATTGCACCGGAAATGCCCAATGCAAAATAAAAATCTGGAGTGACCATTGTTCCGGTTTGGCCCACTTGGTGTTTGTGTGGTAGCCAACCTGCGTCGCAAACAGCGCGTGATGCACCGAAAGCCGCGCCAAGATCGGTAGCCAAGGGCTTAACTAAATCGCAGCCTTCTGTACCACCTACACCTCGTCCTGCAGAAACTACAATACTTGCCTCATTGAGTTCAACTTCATCACTAACTTCTACTTGAACTTCTTTGACTTTCAGTTTTGAATGACCTTCCGGTATTGAGAGAGAAACTGTTTTTGCGGTAGCAGGCGATGTCTCATCTGCTGTAAAAATTCCGCTACGGATGCTGATGACACGAAGACCATCCTTGCTAAATTTGCATTTTTGAATGACTTTAGTGGACATGCATGGACGGTAGGCCGTGATTTCGTCACCGCTGATTTCCAGATGTGTCACATCGCTAAGTGCACCCACACTTTGTCTTGCAGCTACTCGTGGGGTTAGGTCCCGTCCCATTTCAGAAGAGGACAACCAAACCTGGGTTGCACCGGATTGCAAAATTGCATCGGAAACTAATGCGGTGTATTGCTCAGTGTTGTAAATTTCCAATGAAGGATCGTCACCCAGATAGACGGTCGATGCACCTTGTCCAGCTAAAATATTTGCTTGTCCGGATACTCCGGATCCAATCAGTACAGCCTCATTTTCAAATCCTTGCGACTTGGCGAAGGATAACAATTCCAAAGTGTTTTTCTTAATTTCGCCGTTTTTAACTTCAGCGATTATTAGAATTTTTGACATTTTATTATTAGATTTTAGTTTTCAATAAAATTTATCAAAAACCCACAAAAAAGAATTAATTTATTCTAGTGTGTTTTTGAATAAAAAATTTAGGCTAATAATTTAGCTTCGCTGACCAGAAGTTCCATAGCTTGTTTGACAGTATCAGCCTCATCGCCTTCAAATATTTTACCTTCTTTACGTGACTCAGGTTTGTCGTGCTGTAGGACCTCGGTCATAGAAGCCTGGGCACCCATCATTTCGGCTGAGAAACCAAGTGCTTCCAAGTCTACTTCTTCAAGTGGCTTTTTCTTGGCCATCATGATTCCACGCATCGAAGCTAATCGTGGTTCGTTGAGGCTGTCGTTGACTGTTACCACGCCCGGAAGATTCATTTCCAAAACTTCTGTAGCATGATCACCCTGCCGGTAAAGAGTGATTTTCTGATCTGAAACATCACTAAAACGAATAATATTGGTAACTTGTGGTAAACCTAGGAACTCAGCCAGCATTGGAGGAGTCAAGCCGGCATCAGTGTCTTGTGACTGCTTTCCAGTAAGAATAAGATCATAGTTACGACCTTCAAGAACTTTTTGCAAAATTTTCGCATATGCAAAGGAGTCGGTTTCTTTAGCTAAATCGTATTTGACATGAATCGCTTTGTGCGCACCCATTGCCAAACCTTTACGTAAAGATTCTGAAGCCTTTTCCGGCCCGACTGTCAGCAAAGTCACTTCACCACCAACGTCTTCTGTGATTTGCAGAGCTGCCTCCAAGGCTGTTTCATCCCAACTACTTATGACATAACTCAAGCCTTCTTCAACAACAGCTCCGTCTTTGACTTTAATATTAAGGGCCACATCTGGGACCTGTTTAATTGTTACTATTATTTCCACTTATTTTCATTTAAACGAGATTAAAAAAATAACCACAATTTTTTAGCATAACGGATACAATTAGGGGTATCTCATAATAAAAAAACTGAGATTGGTGAGCCTTCTAACTCCCAACTGATGCAGCCGCTTTTTCTCCAACCAGACGGTTGTCGGCAAAACGGTTATAGCGGAACGGCTCAATCATTTCTGGAGCTTTCCCATTGGCAACCATTTGGGCAGTATTATATCCACTTGCGGGAGACGCCTTAAAACCGTATGTTCCCCAACCTCCGTTGACATAAAAACCGTCAATTTCGTCAATCGGAGAAATAATAGGACTGTAGTCCGGAGTCATGTCGCACAAACCGGCCCATTGCCTTTGAACTGCGACATTGTGTAATACCGGGAAGAGTTCCAAAACATGTGCTGCATAACTTTCCAAAAAGCCAAGAGTAGAGCGCATACCATAATGCGGATAGGTGTCAATTCCATTTCCGCATACAATTTCGCCGCGATCAGTCTGGCTGAGGTAAATGTGCAGTGTTCCACTGACCACCACGTGATGGAGCCATGGCTTGTAAGACTGTGTTACTAGAGCCTGCAGAGGATGTGTTACAAAGGGCAATTTTACGTTAACTTTTTTACAAACTTCTGAACTCCAACCTGCTACAACGGAAATTACTGTGTTGCAGTTAATCGTACCTCGATTCGTTACCACTCCGGTCGCTTTACCATTTTCAACAAGAATATCCTGTACTTCTGTCATCTGGTGAATTTGAACACCTTTCCGGTCTGCACCTCGAGCATAGGCCCAAACTACGGCATCATGACGAATTATTCCACCAGGAGGATGAAAAAGTGCTCCATGTACTGGAAAACGAGGATGATCCGTAATATCGATTTCTGGCAGCATTTTTTTAATTTCCTTGGGCTCAAGCATGTAGCTGTCTATACCAAGTGCTTTGTTGTTTTCCGCACGGGTGACTAATCCGGAAATAGCTGCAGTTGAATGTCCAAGAGTGAAATGTCCCTGTTGACTGAACATCAGGTTAAAATCCAGTTCACCTGCCAAATTTTCATATAAGTTAAGGCTTTGGTCATAAAATTTTATACCTTCTTCTGTACGGTAATTTGAGCGGAGTATGGCGGTGTTCCGTCCAGATCCCCCGTAACCGACAAATTTCTGTTCCAATACCGCAACATCAGTGATACCGTGATTTTTCGCTAAATAATAAGCTGTTGCCAGACCGTGAGCACCACCGCCAATTATTACTACATCATAATTTTTTTTCAGATCGTGGTTTTGCCACATTCGTTGAGTCATTATTTTCCCTCCTCAAAAGAAACTGGAACAGTTGCAATTCCACCTGGAACCAATCCTAACCCAATACCAACATCCATAAGTGCGTCGTATAGAGATTCAGATAAGTTTCGAGGATGGAGCATGATGTCAAGATTTTTGGTACGATACAAAGTCATACTTACTGTATGAATCGAAGATTGAAGTACTGAACCGGCTACTACTTTATCACGTCTCAAGTCAACTGCAGTTGAACGCAGCAATACTTCATCACGTCTTGGACCACCCAAAACCATACAACCCTGCGAACCAGTCTGGTCCGTGACGGTAGTTATTTTTGGATCAATGATTTCCAGTAACTTTGTTTCCATTCCAGGTTGACACAAAATCAAATAATCGTTGCGAGTTAAACACAACACAGCCATGTCCTGTTTTGCCAAAGTTTTTAAAGGTTCAAGCTTTGATGTTCCCTTAAAAACCTGTTCTGCTGCTTTTGGAGCATCACCTCCTGAAAGAGATATTTTGCCAATGTGTGACCAATCGATAAGAACGCTGTCATTTTTCAAATGCTCAGATTCACGTTCCTGATTTCCAAAATTTTCAGCAATCTGCCATCCGGAAACTTCAGTCAGTTTGACTGAGTGATTCCTATATATTCCCGAAAGTGGGCTGGTTTTTAACACTCTGTTCTCCTTCTATAGTAAATATATTTATGATTTTGTAATGTATTTTAGTATTTCAATAACCTGCTCAGTTGTTTTTGTCCAAGCCATGGCTGAGGCATCTACTTCTTTTAGTGGATGCACAATATCATCTGCATGTAAAGTTACGTAAGGTGTGCCAGAAGCTGCACAATATCCTGCGTCAAATGCGGCATTCCACTGCTTGTATTTTTCACCAAAACGGATGACTGCCAAGTCACTCTTTTTAATCAATGTTTTGGTGCGAATATTGTTCACTTTTGCGGATTTGTGATCACGCCAAAATGAGCTGTCTTCCGGACCTAAAACATCCCCGGCTGAATCACTAGCATCATGGTCAGTCACGGCCGAAATAAATTCAATATCAAGACCGTATTTCTGCGCACCATCTTTGATCTCGTTGCGCCAATCGGTGTGAATTTCTCCGGAAAGATATACAGTAACTTTCATGTTTTTTACTGATTATGTCTAATTTCTGTGAGTCTTAATATTTGTTGACCATCCGTATCAAAATTATCCGGATTAAGCCATGACTGAAATGCGTTTTTTAAGTTGGGCCAATCTTTATCAATAATGGAAAACCATGCTGTATCACGATTACGTCCCTTATAAATTCGATCCTGTCTAAAAATTCCTTCAAATCTAAATCCCAATCGCTCCGCAGATTTTCTGGATGGAGCATTGAGTGAGTCACATTTCCATTCATAACGACGAAACCCCAATTCATCAAAGACCCGACTCATCATTAAAAACATTGCTTCCGTTGCGTGTGGTGTTTTCTGAAGCACAGGTGAAAAATGAATGTGTCCAACTTCAACTACGCCTAAAATGGGTTCTATCCGAAGATAACTGGCCACTCCAAGAGCCTTTTGTGTAATAGCGTCCTTAATCACATGAAAAAGCGGATCTTTTCCGGTGCAGGCATTATTCATCCACTTTAGATAATTTTCAAAACTATCAAATGGCCCATAAGGTAAATAGGTCCAATCCTGATCATTCCTTTTTTTCACATAAGCCGCAAAAAGTTCTTCAGCGTGTTTTTCCGGATCCAATATCTCTACCAGGCACGATTCCCCTGACATTACAGTGCGAGGCGGCAAAGCGCAATTTTCCCAATCCCTGACTGGGAAACCTATTGGTTGTTCAAATGAGTTTTGATGGAACTCCAAAGTTTATCTAATAAATTGCGGCCAGTGCTTTTTCTAATTTTTCAACTGTCCGTCCAATGTTGTGTAGTTTGTCCAGGCCAAAAAGACCTAACCTAAAACTTTGATAATCCTCAGGTTCATCGCATTGCAACGGTACACCTGCCGCAATTTGAAAACCCAGTTCGGCGAATTTTTTGCCGGTTTGAATACCCTTATCGTCGGTGTAACTGACTACAACTCCCGGAGCTTGAAAACCATCTCCGGCCACACTTTTGATTCCTTTTGCAACCAGCATCTCCCTTACTTTGTCGCCAAGTTCCTGTTGTTCAGCACGTACTTTTTCAAAACCGTATTCTTCCGTTTCTTTCATTATGTCCCGGAATCTTCTCAGCGAATCGGTTGGCATGGTGGCATGATAAGCATGTCCGCCGTTTTCGTAGGCTTCCATGATGTCCCACCACTTTCGTAAATCACAGGAGAAACTGCTGCTTTCTGTTTTTTCAAGACGTTCCAGACCCGCTGCACTGAGCATCACAAGTGCACAACATGGAGATGCACTCCAGCCTTTTTGCGGTGCGCTGATTAAAACATCAATTCCGGATTTCTCCATATCTACCCAAATAGTTCCGGAAGCAATACAGTCCAAAACAAACAAACCACCCACCGCATGAACCGCATCGGCCAACTTTCGGAGATAATCATCCGGAAGCAGCATTCCCGATGATGTTTCCACGTGCGGTGCAAAAACAACATCCGGTTTTTTAGATTTTATTGCCGCCACAACATCTTCTATCGGAGCTGGTGCAAAAGGAGCCTGCGGACCGTCGTGGGTGCGTTGTGCTTTGAAAACAATGGATTGCGCAGGAATATTCCCTTTTTCAAAAATTTGTGTCCAGCGGAAACTGAACCAACCGTTTCGGACAACCAAACATTTTTTTCCGGAAGCAAACTGCCGTGCCACTGCCTCCATACCGAAAGTCCCACTACCGGGAACCACCACAACTGCCTGCGCGTTATAGACTTTTTTCAGTGTCGATGATATATCTCTCATCACCCCCTGAAATGCTTGTGACATATGATTCAACGAACGATCAGTGTATACCACTGAATATTCTAAAAGACCGTCTGGGTCAATTTCGGGAAGTAATCCTGGCATATTAATATTTAATTTTCAGGTTTTTATTTCAGTGTGTTGATTGGCTTTTGTATTAATTATTTAGTTTTAACTTTTCAAGCGTAAACCTTCCGGATCATAAGCCGAATGATCTAGCACAGTGGCAACTACATCACTGCCATTTGCCAAACGAATTGTAAAATTGTTTCCAGTTTCTGCCATCTCGTTGCGTATCCAGGCCAGTCCTATTCCACGTTTCAAGGTTGGACTGAGACGTGAACTGGTGACTCGTCCTGCGATTCTGCCTTTCTCCAAAACGGCAACTCCGTCATCCGGAATAGGATCGTCAGGTTCAAGTTGATACGGTACCAGCTTGTTTTCTATGCCGCGCTTCTTAAAATCCTGCAAAAAAGCCTTGCCGACAAAATCCGCTTTGTCATCCTTAATCGCGAAGCCGACTCCGGTTTCATACGGACTGCTTAAGGCATCACTGTCAGTTCCCGGAATCAAGTGACCTTTTTCCAAACGTAAAATACGTTGTGTTTCCACACCAAAAGGTTTAAGCGCGAATCCTTCACCTTCTGTCATTAAATGATTCCACATTGATTCTCCATATTCAGCTGGGAAATGAATTTCATAACCCAGTTCTCCGGTGAATCCAATGCGGTAAAATGATACTGGGACTCCTGAGATACTTGTCTGCCTGCAGTGCATGTATGGAAAGGCTTCATTAGACATGTCGATCTTGACCAGTTTTTGCAAAAATTCTCTTGATTCAGCTCCAGTGACATTGACTGCTGCATTTGCTAAACTGAGATTTTTTACCTGCACATCAAAATCCTCAACTAATAGCCACCACTGAAAAAGGGAATTTATTGCATCCTGATTTCCGGTAGTAGTAGTAAGATAATATTTCCCTTGTTCAAGATGGGAAATTGTACCGTCCTCAAAAAGGATTCCGTCTTCACCAACCATTATTGAGTAACGTGTACGTCCAACTTCAAATTTACCATATTTCCCAGGAAGCATAAATTGCAGAAAATCAATTGCATCAGGTCCACTGATTTCTATTTTTCCGAGTGTACTGACATCAATCATACCTAAACCGTTGCGGACATACCCAACCTCTATCTGAGGATCTATGTATGAATCCGGCCGTTTCCACTGTCCTGCATCCAAAAATTTCACGCCTAAGTCAATGTGACACTGATGCAACGGTGTGCGGCGAATTGGAGACAAGTGAGGTGCGCGACCTGCCAGGACACCAAATGATACACCGGAAAAAGGAGGACGCATCGTAGTGGGTACAGCATCAAGTGAGGAAAGTCCTGTATCCTTTGCAGCAAGACGTGCTACAGCTTCGTGACATGCTTTGCCCTGGCAGGGGCCCATTCCCATGCTGGAGTATCGTTTGAGAGATTCTACCTGATCATAGCCCTCTTCAATTGAAGCCTGAGCCTCAAAACGTGTAACATCCATGCACTTACATATGAAATGATTTTTGCCGCCCGATTCAATGTCGGCAGGCAATGCCATGATAAGCTCATCTTCAGAACGTTTAGAACTCTCTACTGATTTTTTCTTTGCAGCAGCTTTTCCAGTTTTGATACCTTCACTGAATAAACGTGCAAATCCTGCAGATCCATGAACTTCTCCTGTAGAATACATTCCTGAAGGCAAATCAGTCACACGCAAAATTTGGCGTTCTGAGTCCCATTCCGGACGCTTGCGTCCCATCGAGAGTAAATTTACCTGCGGTTTAAAACCCACAGCCATGACCAGCAAATCACAATCAAAAGATTTATGTGAATCTCCTCCGGAAATTGGACCTATATCGATGCGCTTGATACGTTTTTTCCCGTGAGCAGCATGAACGGTTAAGCCTTTGTAAACCGGAACAGCCAAATTCCTGACTTGCTCCTCAAATTCTCCAGCACTTCCGGGTTCACGTCCATCTACTACGGCTACAACATTTGCTCCTGCGCCTTTGAGCAGTAACGCAGTGTGAAAACCACCGTCGTGAGTTGTCACCACAACCGTATCCTCTCCGGGAAGCACAGCGTGGCACATGATGAGTTTTTCAACTCCACGGGCAGTTAAGATTCCTGGTCGATCATTGTTTTCAAAAACCAAATGACGGTCGGTTGCTCCCGGTGCCAATACAACAGATTCAGCGCGAATTTTAAACAAATCTGGTCCACTCTGCGCAGCTACCAGGTTGTCTTCATAAAGCCCGAATACGCTGGTGTTGACCATCACTTCCAGATTAGGTTTCTGAGCAAGTTCTTTAATTAATTTTTGTACTGCCTGATTTTCCGGAATTCCGTTCAGTGATTTGTTTTCGCAATTATTAACTGGAAAAATACTGTGCAAAGAATGTCCTCCGAGTTTCGGATTATCGTCAATCAACAAAACTTGCTTACCTTCATCTAGTGCCCCTTTTGCAGCGGCCAGTCCAGAAGGTCCACCGCCAACCACGCACACATCCGGAAAACGGTAATGCTTTTCGTACCGCCGATGTACATGTGTTCCTGCAACATCGATTTTTCCCAGTCCGGCAACTTTACGGATTTGATGTTCTGCGATAGGCCAGAGCCATTTTGGTTTATGAAACATTTTGTAATAAAAACCATTTGGCAGCATCGGCACAATCAGATCGTTGACCTCTCCAATATCAAATTCCACTGAAGGCCAGACATTTTGTGATTTTACAACCATTCCGTTCTGTACCTGAATTCTATCTGCCAGCATATTCGGTTCATGATTGACCATAACCAAAGATTCATGTCCCTGACCGAAAATGTCATATGCTCCGCGGGGGCGATGATACTTAAAACTTCGTGAAAGTAAAGTGCTACCTGAAGCAATCAGTGCAGAGGTAATGCTGTCACCGGCAAAGGCTTTGATTCGTTTGCCGTTAAATGTGAAAGAGATCTCTTCTCCCAAATTTGGGAGTTCGCAATTTTGATGTTTTGTAATACGTTTTGCCATCAGGCTTCTCCGTCGCTTTTTTTAGAGTGTTGTCCCAAATCTCCGTACCAAAAACTTTTGTGGTCAGAGTTATTCAAGGTATCGCGTTCCGCTAAAAACCAGCTCTGGCAACCACTGCGGTGGTGCCACCATTCTATTTGACGTCCCATGTTGTTTTCTCGAAAATAAACATAATCCGTCCATTCAGAAAATTCTGCTTCTGGAGAAGGACGGTTTTTGAATTCGCTTTTGAAAGTAAATTCACTCACTGCACGTTTGCCGCAGTTAGGGCAATTTAGTTGAAAGCTCATAGTTCGTTATTAAAATTAGCTGTTTGGTTGGTTTGACACATTTTGAGGCAAGTCATCTGTTATATCACCTCCGTTTGTCTTTGATCCAAAGAAAATATGTGCGGTAGGATGTTCCATTATGTCTGATTCAAATGTACCAAGTAGGACTCTATTTAAGTCCTGTGTAGTAGATTTTTTGATCATAATCGGTGAACCGCCTGGTTTGCAAAAATATTTTCTTGATTTCCATGGATAATTTTAAAAATTATCTTACCACAAAGACAACCACCTTTATACCAAATTCCCTTTTTATCTTCCATTTTGAAAAAAAACTACTGTTCGGATTGATTCCAAAAAATAAACAATATTTTTACTGTATTTACATCGGAAGATTTAACCATCTGCATTTATGCGACGATATTAGTTATATCAATGTGCAA
>Ga0233426_10003743_pt1 | contig 11772 bp, 8 predicted proteins | sample SI_118_April2016_6_FD_179875 | JGI IMG/M metagenome (GOLD analysis project Ga0233426, IMG submission 179875) | Seawater microbial communities from Saanich Inlet, British Columbia, Canada - SI_118_April2016_10_MG | ecosystem: Environmental > Aquatic > Marine > Inlet | place: Canada: British... | reverse complement strand
GTTTTTTCTTTAAAATTTCACCTTTACAAATTCCTTCAAAAATAAATTTTTGATCATTTATATTTAGAGAAATAGCAGTTCTAAATTGTGCTTTTCTATTTTTTTTATGTTCTAGGTCTACTAATAATTTTTGCATATTATTTTTAGAATTAGCAGGTTCACCGGCAAAACGAGCAGAGTATACCCCGGGTTTACCGTCTAAACTTTCTACTTCTAAGCCTGTATCGTCAGCAAAACAGTTAAAACCAAAATTTTTAGTAATATAATCTGCTTTTAATTTTGCATTCCCTTCTAAAGTAGTTTCAGTTTCGTCTATTTCATCAAAACAATTAATGTCCTTTAAACTCAATAATTCAATTGAGTCTGGTAACATTTCTTGTACTTCTTTCAGTTTATTTAAATTGTTGGTTGCAAAGACGAGTTTCATTTAAAAAGAAATTGATGTAAAGCAAATGTAATCATTTTACCGATGTTACTTTGTCGGTTTTGCTGATTAATAAATCAAAAATATATTGTAAATAACGAAAATTTAAGTGAGTTAAAACTATCGCTAATATTTGTTATTCTGATAAATGCGCAAGTAATTTAAATTAAAATTTTTGATCACTGAATTATTCATGGTGATAAGGTTCATTCTTAAGAATTGTAAAACCTCTGTACAATTGTTCTACAATAAAAAGACGAATCATTTGATGTGAAAATGTCATTTTAGATAAAGATATTTTGCCAATGGATTTTTTGTAAATAGCCTCAGAAAAACCATAAGGACCGCCAATTACAAGAACCAATTGCTTAATACCAGAGTTCATTTTCTTTTGTAAATACTGAGAGAATTCAATAGAAGTAAAATGCTTTCCTTTATCATCTAACAAAATCAATTGATCACTATTTTGTAGTTTGGATAGTATTAAATTTCCTTCTTTGTCTTTCTGTTGAACTTCACTTAAATTTTTGACATTTTTAATATCAGGTATAATCTCTAGTTGAAATTTTATATAATGATTTAGTCTATTTTGGTAGTGATCAATTAATTGAATTAATTGTTTATTATCGGTTTTACCAATTGCAAGTAATTTAATTTTCATACATCAAAATTACGAATTATTTGCTCGATTTGATAATCCATAAATTCTAATAAAAATGTTATTTTTACATCAGAATGAAAAAAATATGATATCAGAAGAACAATTTAAAAAAGAGCTGGAACTTATTATAAGCAACGCTATTAGAGAGGATATAGGTGATGGTGATCATACTTCACTTTCTTGTATTCCTGAAGATGCCACCGGGAAAGCAGAATTGCTGGTAAAAGATGATGGAATTATTGGTGGTGTAACTTTTGCAAAACAAGTTTTTCATTATATAGACAAAGATTTACAAGTAGAAACATTTATAAGTGATGGCGAAAAGGTGAAATATGGAGATATAGTTTTTAATGTTTCAGGAAAATCCCAATCCATTTTAATGGCAGAGCGTTTGGTTTTAAATGCAATGCAAAGAATGTCTGCAATTGCAACAAAAACTGCTTTTTTTGCTGATTTATTAAAAGGTACAAAAACCAAAATATTAGACACAAGAAAAACAACGCCAGGAATTAGAGCTTTAGAAAAATGGGCTGTAAAAATTGGAGGTGGAGAAAACCACCGGTTTGCTCTGTATGATATGGTAATGATTAAAGATAATCATATTGATTTTGCTGGCGGAATTACTGCAGCAATCACTAAAACAAAGAAATATTTAGCTAGTAAAAAGTTAGATATTAAGATAATTGTAGAAGCGAGAAGTTTAAAAGAAATTGAAGAAATTCTTTGTAATGAGGGTGTTTACAGAATTTTAATAGACAATTTTAATTATGAAGATACTAGAAAAGCAGTTGCTTTAATTGGTGATACTTGTTTAACAGAGTCTTCTGGAGGAATTAATGAAGATACAATTAGAAAATATGCAGATTGTGGTGTAAACTATATTTCATCTGGTGCATTAACACATTCTGTATATAATTTAGATTTGAGTTTAAAAGCGATAGGTTAAATGCCAGATAATTATTTTGATAGCAGGGAATATTCAAAAATTGATTTCACTAAAACAAATATCAAGAAGGGTGATTATGATAATTGTAAATTTATAAAATGTAATTTTGAAGGAATTCATGCTTCTAATATTCAGTTTGTAGAATGTGAATTCATTGAATGTAATTTTAGCAATGCAATTGTAAAAGACACGGCTTTTAAAGATGTCAATTTCATCAATTGTAAAATGATTGGAGTTAAATTTAGTGAATGTGATCCTTTTTTATTGCAATTTACATTTACAGATTGTCAATTAAACTTTTCTTCTTTTTATCAATTAAAAATATTGAATACAAATTTTATGAATTGCAGCTTACAAGAAGTAGATTTTACAGAATCGATTTTAAAATGTGCTGTTTTTGATAGATGCGATTTGAAAGGAGCTATTTTTGAGCGAACAAATCTTGAAAAAGCAGATTTTAGAACTGCATTTAATTTTAATATGAACCCTGAAAAAAATGATTTAAAAAGAGCCAAGTTTAGTAAGCATAACTTATTGGGCCTTTTGTTAGAATATAAAATTGTTGTTGAATGAAAAAAATAATTTTTAGTACTTTTTTTATCTACTTAATTCTTTTTTCTTGTGAGAGAAAAGAAATCAATATTCCAATTTATTATTATTCTCTTTTGCAAGATGACGTTTTAAATTTTCAATTAAATATTAGTAAAAAAGATAAGATAATTAGTTTTGATTATTTTAACAAGAATGATTCTATTGATAGGTTGCACTTCACATATAATAAAATAACTGACGTTTTAATTTCAAACAAAGACACGTTTTATTCGACTAAAAAGGAATACAATTCAAAAGAAATAAAATTTAGATTTTATCAAACAAAAGATGTTAAAAGTCATAACCGATCTTTGGTTTTTAATGAAAAATATGGTCTTTTATCTAATTTAGCTTTCGGATCAGATTATTTATTCACAACAGACTCTATTTCAAAAATAGAAAAAGAAATACTTTTTAAAGAGTTATTTTTACAGTTAAACGAAGTTAACATCAAATAGTTTTTCTCCTTTTAGGAAATGCCCAAAGGATAAAAAGTTTATGAGCAAAGAAATAGAAGATAAATTAGAAAAAATACCAGTTTTGAATTTCTTGGTATTGTTTGGGAAAAAAATAAAAGTTCCCGGTTTACAAGGTATGTCTTTGTATGATGTATTAGAAATGTATATTATTGGTATTGTTGAAGGTGCTTTAACGACAAGAGCAGGTGGAATCGCTTTTAGTTTTTTTATGGCAGTTTTTCCATTCATGCTATTTATTTTAACCTTAATTCCATACATACCTATAGAAGGTTTTCAAGAAGGATTATTTTCTTTTATCAAAGAAATTTTACCACCACAAACTTTTGAAGCTGTAAATGTTGTTTTAGGCGATATTATTAACAATCAATATGGCGGTTTATTGTCTTTTGGTTTTTTATTATCAATATTATTAATGACAAATGGTGTAAATGCAATCTTTGGTGGTTTTGAGTATTCTTATCATATTACTGATGTTAGAAATGTTTTTAAGTCTTATTTTGTGTCTCTAGGTGTTTCTCTATTGATGTCTCTTTTTTTAATTGTAATTATAACAACGCTAATTTTGTACCAAGTTGCTTTGTCAAAAATAGATGAACAAGGATGGTTTAATACAAGTGATTTAAATTTATTTTATATTGGTAAAAACGCTGTTTTTCTAGTCATGATTTTTACGATTGTTTCTTTACTTTTTAGATATGGAACAAAACAAGGGAAAGAGGTAAAGTTTTTTTCCGCAGGTGCAATTTTGACAACGGTAGTTTCCTTATGTACCTTTTATTTATTCGGAATTTATGTTGTGAAATTCGCACAATACAATCAACTATATGGTTCTATTGGTACTCTATTAATTTTGATGTTGTTTGTTTGGTTAAATGCAATTATTCTACTTTTAGGCTTTGAATTAAATGCTTCTTTATATGCATTAAGACAAAGAAATAAAATCGATTCAACTTTATAACATGTATAACTTTTTAACGATATTTGCCATAATAGTTGTGGCAGGTATTTCACTTTGTGAAAAATAAAAATCGAACTATAAAAAACAATTTTAGAAAAGATTTAGATGTAATGGTTTTCAGAAAGATAAATCATAATTTTAAATTCATAATTCATAATTAAATATATGAAACCAAGCATCCCAAAAGGAACAAGAGATTTTTCGCCAACAGAAGTAGCAAATCGTACTTATATAATGAGTACGATTAAAACTAGTTTTGAAACATTTGGTTTTCAGCCAATTGAAACTCCTAGTTTTGAGAACTCATCAACTTTAATGGGTAAATATGGTGAAGAAGGAGATCGATTGATTTTTAAGATTTTAAATTCTGGGGACTTTTTGAACAAAGCAGATGAAAACCTTTTAAAAGAAAAGAATAGTTTAAAGGTTACTTCTCAAATATCAGAAAAAGCTTTAAGATATGATCTAACCGTACCTTTTGCAAGATACGTTGTACAGCATAAAAATGAAATTTCATTTCCTTTTAAAAGATATCAAATACAACCAGTTTGGAGAGCAGATAGACCTCAAAAGGGACGTTTTAGAGAGTTTTTTCAATGTGATGCAGATGTCGTGGGTAGTAAGTCTTTATGGCAAGAGGTTGAGTTTGTGCAATTGTATGACAATGTTTTTAGTAAATTAGGTTTAGTAGGAACAACGATTAAAATAAACAATCGAAAAATATTATCTGGAATAGCAGAAGTTATTGGCGCACAGGATAAATTAATAGACTTTACAGTTGCTTTAGATAAGTTAGATAAAATTGGTAAAGATGGTGTTGTGAAAGAAATGTTATCAAAAGGAATTACTGAAGATGCTATTGAAAAAGTTCAACCATTGTTTGACTTTAAAGGATCTAATTTTGATAAGTTAGACTCTTTGGAAAGTATGCTATCAGCATCTGAAGAAGGTACAAATGGATTGGAAGAATTGAGGTTTGTAATTAATTCTGTTGAAGAATTAGGTTTAGAAACAGCAAAATTAGAATTAGATGTAACTTTAGCAAGAGGATTAAATTATTATACTGGGGCGATTTTTGAAGTCTCTGCGCCAGAAGGTGTAAAAATGGGTTCTATTGGCGGAGGCGGAAGATATGACGACTTAACAGGAATCTTTGGTTTAAAAGATGTTTCTGGAGTTGGTATTTCATTTGGATTGGATAGAATTTATTTAGTTTTAGAAGAATTAGGTTTGTTTAGAGCTGTTGATTTACCTAAGCCCAAAGTTGTTTTCTTAAATTTTGATGCAGCCAAAGGCAGCGTTATAATGAAAGCCGTTAAAAGTTTGAGAGAAAATAATATTAAATCAGAATTTTATCCTGATTTAGGTACAAGTAACAAGCAACAAAAACGGCAATGGAAATATGTTTCGTCAAGAGAAATAGAATTTGTAGTTTCTAAATTAGAAAATGGTATTTTTACTTTAAAAGATATGACATCTAGCGAACAAATAGATTGTTCTCTAGAAGAGCTAGTGAATAAATTAAACTGATAATAAATTATAATTTTATTAGCCTAATTTATTGAAATATTAAAATAATACGATGCAAAGACGTAAATTTGTACTTTAATAAAGCGATTGAAATGTTTGAATTGAGCAGCAAAATGAATGACGAAAGAAGTGAAGAAATAGGAGATAATCACGTTGGTACATCAGCAAAAACTCCATTAAGAGCAGATGCTTTTGATATTTCTGACGAAGAAAAAATTGAAAAAATCCAAGAAAGTGTTAAAGATATTTTAAACACGTTAGGAATGGATTTAACAGACGATAGTTTACAAGGAACTCCAAGAAGAGTAGCTAAATCTTTTGTAAATGAGTTGTTTATGGGTTTAAATCCTAAGAATATGCCTAAGGCATCTACGTTTGACAATAACTATAATTATGGTGAAATGTTAGTAGAAAAGAACATAGTTGTTTACTCAACATGTGAGCACCACTTATTACCAATTATAGGTAGGGCACATGTTGCTTACATTTCTGATGGAAAGGTAATTGGGCTCTCTAAAATGAATAGAATTGTTGAGTACTTTTCTAAAAGACCTCAAGTGCAAGAGCGTTTAACAATGCAAATTGTGCAAGCAATGCAAGAGGCTCTTGGTGTACAAGATGTAGCTTGTGTAATTGATGCAAAACATTTATGTGTAAATTCAAGAGGAATTAAAGATATTGAAAGTTCTACAGTAACTGCAGAATTTGGGGGTAAATTCAAAGAAAAAGAAAGAAAAAGGGAGTTTTTAGATTATTTGAAGATGAAAACTAGTTTTGATTAATCTTAGTATTGCACACAATATATTTATAACCCGTTTAGAAGTTTTCTAAGCGGGTTTTTTTTAAAATAGGATTGTATTGTGAATGTTTAGTTAGTTTATGTGTTTGTAATTGTCGTTCAGAGGTTTAATTCTTTCTGTATTGTTTTTGTATTGTTTTATTGTATTGTAATCTGGTCATATTCAATTTAATTAATTCTAAATTTATAAATGAGTATAGAACTAACTAAAAAAAAAGATCATGCCTAAAATTTTAAAATTATTTTTCACTTTTATTTTATTTTATTTTATTCAGTCATTGAATGCGAATAACGTGAATAGTGAGCCCTCTGATAACGCCCCAACACCACCAGCAAGAAAGACAACAGATGTAATTTCAATTTTTAGTGATGCCTACAATAATATAGAAGGTGCAAATTATAATCCAGATTGGAATCAAAGTGGTTTTGAATCAGCAAGTTCTACTTATCAACCGTCAGGTTCTGGAAACTCAGTGCTAGCTTACCTAAATTTCAACTATCAAGGAATAGAATTTAATTCTGTTCAAGATATTTCTTCAATGGAGTTTTTACACATAGATGTTTGGACGTTAGAGGGTTTAACACCAACTGTTTCAGTAATTAGTTCTGGTACAGCAACTCCTAAATCAATTCCAAATGGTGATGGTAAATGGAAAAGTATAGATATTCCTGTTTCTGATATCACTGGAGATCTTACAAAAACTATTCAATTAATGTTTAGTGGAGGAAATGGTTCATCAGATGTAATTTATTTAGATAATTTATATTTTTATAAGAGGGAAACGGCATTAGAAAAAGATGCAACTTTAAATGCATTAGAAGTTGATGATATTTCATTATTAGGTTTTACACCTAATAAAAGTACTTATGAAGTTGAATTACTTGGCGGCACAACTGTGGTTCCTCAAGTTACCTTAGCTACAACAACTAATGCTTCAGCTAGTAGAGTAATAACTCAAGCAACAATAATTCCAGGAGATGCTACTGTTGTTGTAACATCTGAAGATGGTTCAACAGAAAATACTTACACTATATCTTATTATATAGGAGCACCTAATATTAATGCTCCAACACCACCAACTCGTGAAGCTTTAGATGTAATTTCAATTTTTAGTGATAGTTACAACAATATTTCTGGCGCAAATTATAATCCAGATTGGCAACAAACTGGTTTTAGTTCTGCAAATGCTGGATTTCAACCTGAAGGTTCAGGAAATTCTGTATTAGCTTATCCAAATTTTAACTATCAAGGAATAGAATTTAACTCTACTCAAGATATCTCTGCTATGGAATTTTTACATTTAGATATTTGGACTGTAAAAGGTATTTCACCAACTGTTTCTGTAATAAGTTCAGGCTCTGCAATTCCTAAATCAATTCCTAATGGAGATGGCAAATGGCAAAGTATAGATATTCCTGTCGCTAATATCACAGGAGATCTTACAAAAACTATTCAATTAATGTTTAATGGAGGTAACGGTTCTTCTACAGAAATTTATGTAGATAATATTTATTTTTATAAAGCACCAACAGTAGTTGGAGAAGATGCAACTTTAAGTGCCTTAAAAGTTGATGGGAATACTGTTTCAGGTTTTACACCAAATTCTAAAAACTATTTGATTGAATTACCAGGAGGAACTTCGGTTGTTCCTCAAATTACATTAGCAACAACAGCAGATGAATCAGCAACAAGAGTAATAACTCAGGCCACGACTATTCCTGGTGATGCTACAGTTAAAGTTACTGCACAAAATGGAACTACAACAAAAACCTATAAATTGTCCTTTTTTATTGGAGCTCCAAATGTAAATGCACCAACTCCACCTGCACGTAATGCAGTAGATGTAATTTCAATTTTTAGTGATAGTTACAACAATATTTCTGGCGCAAATTATAATCCAGATTGGCAACAAACTGGTTTTAGTTCTGCAAATGCAGGATTTCAACCTGAAGGTCCAGGAAATTCTGTTTTAGCTTATCCAAATTTTAACTATCAAGGAATAGAATTTAATTCTGCTCAAGATATATCTGCTATGGAATTTTTACATTTAGATATTTGGACTGTAAAAGGTATTTCACCAACTATTTCTGTAATAAGTTCAGGCTCTGCAATTCCTAAATCAATGTCTAATGGAGATGGTAAATGGCAAAGTATAGATATTCCTGTTGCTAATATCACAGGAGATCTTACAAGAACTATTCAATTAATGTTTAATGGAGGCAGTGGTTCTCCAAGTGCTATTTATGTAGATAATTTATATTTTTATAAAAGCCCAGCAGTTTCAGGAAAAGATGCAACTTTAAGTGATTTGAAAGTTGATGGGAATTCTGTGTCAGGATTTACTCCAAATTCAGAATCATATTTAATGGCTTTATTAGGAGGTACAACAATAGTTCCTCAAATTACATTAGCAACAGCGGCAGATGCTTCAGCTAGCACTGTTATTACACAAGCAACATCAATTCCTGGTATTGGAAAAGTTGAGGTAACATCACAAGATGGTTCAACAACTAAAACATATGATATATCATTTTATATAGGAGAACCAAATACAAATGCACCAACTCCTCCATCAAGAGAGTCATCAGATGTAATTTCAATTTTTAGTGATACTTACAATAATATTTCTGGCGCAAATTATAACCCAAATTGGCAGCAAAGTGGTTTTGGATCAGCAAATATTGAATTTCAACCTGAAGGTCCAGGAAATTCTGTATTAGCTTATACCAATTTCAGTTATCAAGGAATAGAATTGAATTCTGATCTAGATTTAACATCTATGGAATATTTACATCTAGATGTTTGGACAGTAAATGGATTAAACCCAAGCATAATAGTTATAAGTTCAGGTAGTGAAATATCTCACAGAATAGGCAATAATGATGGTGAATGGAAAAGTATGGATATTCCGGTTACTGGTATTACAGGCGATATTACAAAAGCAACTCAAATAAAATTTATAGGTGGTAATGGATATTCTAATGATATCTATATAGATAATTTATATTTCTGGAAAGCAGCACCATTAGGTGTAACTAATTTTGATGATTTAAAATTTTCTGCATATCCAAACCCGACAAATGATAATTGGGTAATAAAAACACAAAAAACAAATATATCATCTATAAAAGTATTTGATATTCAAGGTAAAAAGGTAATATCAATCTTACCTAATTCAGATGAGTTTGTAATTGATGGCTCTAGTTTAAAAAGCGGACTCTATTTTGCTCGAATAAAAACAGATTCTGGTTCTAAGCTAATTAAATTAATAAAAAAATAATTTCTATGTATAAGACAATAAAAAACAATTTATTAACCTTCTTTTTCTGTGTTTTTTCAATAATAACTGTTGCTCAAACAACCAATGTTGGTAGTGCAAGTTATACAAACTCTCACCCAGGAAGAGATTCTGCAGGTAGAAATGATTTTCCTTCAGGTTCGCCGCAATTAACGGGTAATGCATCTGGAAAACCAGTACCAACAAATGATTGGTGGTCTACTTTGGTAAAAGAAAACCATGCAGATAATTTGTTTAATTATCCAATGACAATGAAAACTACTGACACTGGTTTAATTGTTACATATATTCCTTGGGGTGTAATAGGAGATAACAAAGCAATTGAGGTAGGATTAACAGGACTTTCAACAACAAAAGCTACAGTGTCAGATTATTCAGATTGGACTGTAACAATGAATTGGAAAGATACTGATAATGAACTAAATGTTACCTCTGGAATTGGTATGCCTTTTTTATATTTTGAAAAAGATGAAGATGACATTGTTGAAATAAAAGTCAATTCAGGAAACGTTACAATTTCTAATGAAATATTAATTGTAGAAAATGCAAGTGGACAAGATTTTGCTTTTTATGCTCCATCTGGAAGTTCTTGGTCTAGTTCAGATAATACATATACATCAACATTAAATGGCAAAACTTATTGGTCTATGGCAATGTTACCGCAAAATACTAGTAATGTAAGTGGTGTTGTACAAGAATTAAAAAGTTATGCATATGTTTTTCCAGTAAATACAACTTCTTCATGGATATATAATGAAAGTAATTCAAAACTAACAACAACATTTAACGTAACTACTGATGTAAAAGAAGGATTAGATACAAAAATGCTTTTAGGGTTATTACCTCATCAATGGTATAATTTATCCTCAAGTTCCCCAGCTCCTGATGTTTATAGTTACGAATCAGTGAGAGGTGAACTGAAAATGTTAGCTGAGAATTCTTTTGTAGTAGAAAATACGTTTAAAGGTATTTTACCAACAATTCCTTATTTGGCTAATTATAGTGATGGTTTTAGTCCAGCAGAATTAGAATCTAAAATTGCTCAAATCGAAAATGATGGTTTAGCAACTTGGACAGATTCTTATAATGAGGGTCAAGTTATGAATCGTTTAATACAGACTGCGAGAATCGCAGATCAAATGGGAAATATTGAAGCAAGAGATAAAATGGTTGCTACTGTAAAAGAACGTTTAGAAGATTGGTTAACTTACAGTTCAGGTGAAGTAGCATTTTTATTTTATTATAATAGTGCTTGGTCAGCAATGTTGGGTTATCCGGCAGGACATGGACAAGATGGTAATTTAAACGATCATCATTTTCATTGGGGTTATTTTATACATGCAGCAGCCTTTATGGAACAATTTGAACCAGGTTGGGCGTCTAATTGGGAAGATATGATTAACCTTTTAATTAGAGATGCTTCTTCTTTTGATAGAAATGATACAAAATTTCCTTATTTAAGAAATTTCAGTCCTTACGCTGGTCATAGTTGGGCCAATGGTTTTGCCACTTTTCCCGGAGGAAATGATCAAGAATCAACCTCAGAAAGTATGCAATTTGCTTCTTCTTTAATTCATTGGGGTACGATTACTAATAATGATCAAATTAGAGATTTAGGAATCTATATTTACACTACAGAGCAAACTGCTATTGAAGAATATTGGTTAGATGTGTATGAGCGTAATTTTTCGGGAAATTACCAATATAGTTTAGCGTCAAGAGTTTGGGGAAATTCTTATGATAATCAAACGTTTTGGACACAAGATATTGCAGCTGCGTATGGAATTGAAATGTATCCTATACATGGTGGTTCTTTTTATTTAGGTCATAATCAAGAATATTCTAAAAAACTTTGGAATGAAATTACAAAAAATACAGGTGTTTTAAGAAGAGAAGATAATGATAATTTATGGCATGATACATATTGGAAATACTTATCAATGACAAATCCTCAAGAAGCAGTTAATTTATATAACGCATATCCAGAAAGGAATTTAAAATTTGGTATTTCTGATGCGCAAACATATCATTGGCTACATTCTGTTAATGCAATTGGTATTATAGATGCTTCAATTACTGCAAATT
>Ga0233426_10003741_pt1 | contig 11776 bp, 13 predicted proteins | sample SI_118_April2016_6_FD_179875 | JGI IMG/M metagenome (GOLD analysis project Ga0233426, IMG submission 179875) | Seawater microbial communities from Saanich Inlet, British Columbia, Canada - SI_118_April2016_10_MG | ecosystem: Environmental > Aquatic > Marine > Inlet | place: Canada: British... | reverse complement strand
AGAAATCTGCATCGTGTTTTCTTCGGGTTCATTGCGATCCGAGATGGAATAGAAATTCGGATAATTCCGATCCCGTACCGCGTTGCTCTCATAGGCGAAATCCATGCGTATCGCCCACCAGCACATCATCCTTCATCGCCTTGCCTTCCAACGCGAGCGCCAGCGACGTCCCTCCAGTTTTAGGGATATGCACGAAAATATACTTGCGACCGAGGGAAATAATCATGCCTAAACCTAGGCCTCTGCACTGCGCAGCGCAATCACAGCGCCCGACACAATGATCATCGCAATCCCGATCATGCTCAAAACACCCAGACTATCGCCAAACAAAACAAAGGCCCAAAAGCTCGCAAATATCAGGAAACTATATTCAAAAATCGAAATGTAACTGGTGTCCCCCACCTGATACGCCCGCGTCAGCATCGACACGGCGATCATCGAAAACACCGCCTGAACGATGGTCCATTTCCAAAACACCGCAGTTGGTTCAACCCAGCCCGTGCCAACAAAACTAACGCCATCGCCTAGTCCAGCGGCCATAAGACCCAGCCCAATTGCACCCAAAACCCCAAGCGCGAAAAAGAACCAAAACAGCAGCGTCACAGTGTCTTCGCCCACGCATAAATACCGCGTGCTCAGCGCCGTTAACGCCCATGTCACGCCGGCCAGCATCGGCAACACCGCAATCACCTGCAACGCGCTGAAATCCAGTTGCAGCACCATCAAAACGCCCGCAAACCCGACAACCGCCGCCACAATGCGCCAAATGCCAATCCGCTGGCCGAAAAACAAAACCGAAAACAGCAGCACGAACAATGGCGCGGTGAACAGGCCTGCACCGACTTGTGCAATCGGCAAAACAGCCAACGCGCCGAAATACACGCCCATTGAAATCGCACCACACACAGATCGCACCGCAACACCGCGCCAATTGCGCGGCTTGATCCGCCACCCAAACATCATCGCCAACGGGATCAACGCCCCACACACCATGCAGGAACGCAGAAAATGGAACTGCCAAAGCCCCGCCTCGCCCGCGATGATTTTGACGTAATTGTCGACCAACCCAATGATCGCCATACACCCCACCATCAACATCGCCCCTTGGGGCGTGTTCGTCTGCACCGTTGTCATCTGGAAATTCCCAACTAAACTCACGGCATCTACCCACAACCGCTCACGTCAGGCAACACCCATGCGCCCACAAACCTTTGGTGACGTCACCATCCACCGCATACTCGAAATCGAAGGGCCGTTCACACGCCCCGATGCCGTGTTCCCAAACGCTACACCAAAGGCGCTTGAACCTGATATGCACTGGCTGATCAACCACGCCATCTGTGCGGACACGGGCAAACTGATCCTGCCGATCCAGTCCTACGTCGTGCAAACGCCAGACCACACCATCCTGATCGACACTTGCGTCGGCTGCGGGAAAACCGACGATTTCCCCGGTTGGAACAACCGCGATGACGACACATGGTTGCGCAACTTGCGCGCCGCAGGTTTTGCAGTTGAAGACATCGATTTCGTTTTCTGCACCCACCTGCATTCCGATCACACAGGCTGGAACACGCGCCTGCTTGATGGGCGTTGGGTTCCCACTTTCCCAAACGCGAAATACATCCTTTCACGGGTCGAGGTCGCCAACGCCGAGGCAAAAGGATCGAACACCTACAAACAAAACGTCGCTCCCATCCTTGAGGCTGGCCAAGCCCAACTCGTAGAAACCGACTTCGCCCTAAACGATATGATCCACCTCTCCCCCACGCCTGGTCACACAGCAGGCCACGTTTGCGTCCACATTCATTCAAACGGCCACCACGGTGTGATGATCGGCGATGCCATGCACAGCCCGATCCAGCTTGCCCACCCCGATTGGTCAATGATCTTTGACGACGACATGGAACTGGCCGCAAAAACTCGCCAATCCCTGCTCGACTCTCTGTGCGAAACCAAAACCATGGTCTTCACCGCACACCTGCCATCCCCCTCCGCAGGCCGCGTCACCGCACACCCCGACCGCCCGTTTGATTTCAAATACGTTGAAAAGGATTAACCATGACCACCGATCTAAAGGTCATCGGCACAGGGTTTGGGCGCACGGGCACGGATTCCATGCGCGAAGCCCTCAACCTCCTCGGTTTTGGCCCCTGCCACCACATGCGCAGCCTGCTGGAGGACAAAGCTCATCAAAACGACTGGCGCGATTTCGTCGCAGGCGGCCCGTGCAACTGGGATACCCTGCTAAATGGCTCCAAATCCTGCATTGATTGGCCAACCGCCCATTTCTGGCCCGAACTCATCGACAGGTTTCCAAACGCCAAAGTCCTGCTGACGTGGCGCACCGCCGAAAGCTGGTGGGCAAGTTTTGAGAAAACCGTTCTACCCATGATCCTTGAAGCCAGCAAAAAACCAATCCAGCCCCCCGGCAGCCAACTGATCTTACAACAGGTCTTTGCCAATAAACCCCCGACCCGCGACCACTGCATCGCCACCTACAACGCCAACGTCGAGCGGGTCAAAGCCACCGTCCCTGCCGAGCGCCTGCTTGTCTACAAAATGGGCGATGGTTGGGGCCCACTGTGCGCCCACCTCGATGTGCAAGTCCCCGATCAACCCTTCCCACGCTCCAACTCCACCGCGGAATTTCACACTGGTATCGGCGCAAAATAATGACCAAACGCGCCCTTATTCCCGATGCTGCACGCCCCGCGGCTGAACAACTCAAAATGTCACCAGGTATCTTATCAGGCGATCATGTTTTCCTAACTGGCGTCACTGGCAGCGGCTCCACAGGCGACATGCCGTCCGATCCCGAAATCCAATTCCGCAACGCATTTGCCAAAATCGGCGCAGTTCTTGCAAAGGCTGACCTGACATTTGATCACATCGTTGAAATGACCAGCTATCACATCGGCCTGCGCGATCATTTCGATCTGTTCGACCAAATCCGCCTCGACCACCTGTCCGAACCCTACCCCGCTTGGACTGCGGTTGAGGCAGGCGGATTACGCCGCATCGGCGCGCTCGTTGAAATTCGCATAATCGCCTGCACAAAAGCATAAGCACAGACCACACAAACGCTCGACAAACTTTAATTGTCTGACATATAAAAAGCGAACCTTGGGAGGGGAATCATCATGGCACACATGGCAGACGAAACAGGCCTCGACAAATGCGCAGCGAACTATGTTGCGCTCACCCCCCTGTCCCATCTAAACCGCGCCCGCGACGTGTTCCCAAACCGCGACGCGCTGGTTTACGGCGCGCGCCGCCACACTTACGCAGAATATCACGCGCGCTGCTCGCAACTCGCCTCCGCCCTGATCAAACATGGCATCCAAGCTGGTGAAGTCGTCTCCACCATCTGCCCCAACATCCCCGCCATAGTTGAGGCAAACTTCGGCGTCCCAGCCTCTGGCGCGGTTCTTAACACCATCAACACCCGCTTGGACGCCGACACAATCGCCTATATTTTTGATCACGCTGAAGCCAAAATCGCGCTTGTTGATACTCAATTCCTCCCCGTCGCGCTGGACGCCATCAAACTCATGGACGGCACAGCACCCCTGATAATCGAGGTCGCAGACGAAGCCGCAGGCTACCCTGCCACGGGCGACCACCTTGAATACGAAGACCTGATTGCGCAAGGCGACCCGAACCACGAATGGGACATGCCGAGCGATGAATGGGACGCCATTTCGCTCAACTACACCTCGGGCACCACCGGCCGCCCCAAAGGCGTCGTTTGCCACCATCGCGGCGCGTATTTGATGACAATGGGCACGGCGCTCAGCTGGCAAATCGGGCTTTATCCGAAATACCTCACCATCGTGCCGCTGTTCCATTGCAACGGCTGGAACCACACGTGGATGATGCCATCGCTCGGCGGGCAAATCACCTGCTGCCGCGACATCACCGCCGCCGCAATCTTCAACGCGATCGAAGCTGAAGGCATCACCCATTTTGGCGGCGCACCCATCGTGCTCAACACCCTCATCAATGCCAAAGCGGATGAAAAGAAATCCTTCGCCCACGACATCAACGTCCTCACCGCAGGCGCGCCGCCCTCCCCCGCCACGATCAAAGGCGCAGAAGCACTCGGCTTTAAAATCATGCAAGTTTATGGGCTGACAGAAACCTACGGCCACGTCACCGAAGCCGTGGAACCAGACGATTGGGCGCAACTGCCAGCCGAAGAACGCTACGCTAAAATGGCCCGCGTCGGCGTGCAATACCCCATGATGGAAGACATCGACGTGGTGGATCAAGACACCCGCAAACCCGTCCCACGCGACGGCAGAACAATCGGCGAAATCGTCATTCGCGGTAATTCCGTGATGAAAGGCTATTACAAAAACCCATCAGCCACCGCAGAGGCTTTCAACGGCGGCGCATTCCGCTCAGGCGACATCGCCGTGCGCCACGCAGACGGCTACATCCAGATCACGGATCGCATGAAAGACATCATCATTTCGGGCGGCGAAAACATCTCCTCGGTCGAGGTCGAGAACACCCTAATGTCCCACCCCGCCGTGTCCCTGTGTGCCGTGGTCGCCAAACCAGATGAAAAATGGGGCGAAACCCCCTGCGCCTTTATCGAACTAAAAGACGGCGTCGCGCAACCCACCCAAGAAGACATAATCGCCCACACCCGCGCGCATCTGTCAGGCTTCAAATGCCCCAAGACTGTAGTGTTTCAGGAGCTACCTAAGACAAGCACAGGAAAGATACAGAAGTTCGAATTGCGGGTGGTGGCTAAGGGGTTGTGATTTTTCACAATCCCCGAGATTGTTACTAATGTGAGTCATTTTTTGGATTAGAAGCCATCATCTCAGCAAGAAGCGAGCCTTTTGAAGTCAACCGATAGTGATTTTTACCTTCCTCACTTAAAATCTTTCTTTCTTTCAGGAGATTAACACCATTTTGAAACTCTACATCATCAAGTAAAATGATTTCAATTCCATTATTAACTTGAATTTTATGAATAGATCCAATTAGTTTTGCGTCAAACGCAAATAAGTGTGTTCCGGCAGCCATTTCAAATAGCTTTTGCTCAATTTCGCTGGAAAAGAATGTATCGATACGATTAGCACCTCCCCAATCGGTACCATTTAGAGCGTCAAAGATGACGTCAGTTGAATTCTTACCTCGCTCCTCCTCCAATTGCCCCTCAACTCTCGCCCTCAGTTCCGCATTCTCAATCTTACTCGCCTCTAAATCAGCTTTCGCCCGATCCAATATCTCCTGCTCATTTCGCCGGTCTTCATCCCGTTTTTTATCCGCTCGCTCTTGCTCTTTACGCCGCGCCTCTTCTCGTTCCAACGCAGCGACTTCCTCCGCCTCTCGAAGTTTCGCGATTTGTGCTTCCGCTTCCAACTTCGCCGCTTCGTTCAATTCTACCTTCAAAGCGTTTCGATTGTGTAAACGCTTCGCTGCCATTCCATCTACAATCGCGCGGCGTTCTTCGTTCGGCTTAATCACCGCCTTTGTTGCGTAGACGTCAATCCGTGGCGCCAACCAAAAATACGCTAATCCCAGCACCACTGGTGCCGCATAATCATACCAAATCAAACCCGTATGAAGGACACCCAACCTGTCTTCAAACACACCTTCCCCAAACAACAAGGTTAAAACCTCGCGCCAATTCCAAACCGCAAAGGCGATAACAATGGACCCCAAAATTGGGCTGCGCACTCGATTCGACAGGGCGTCCATTATCTCTTTGATGCTTTCCATTCCCAAAAATCCCAAAACTCAATCTAAAGCAGAATAGCGCCTCACTCCCCCCAAACACAACACTATGATAAAACGCCCCATTCCTCTAATCTACGCCAGCAAACCCACCCCAACGCGGACCCCCGAAATGTCAGACCCATTCGTCAGCAAAGGCGCTGCGACCTTTCCAATTGAATACACTGCCCCGCCGCGCGACTACTATTTTGCACTGCTCCCGAAACTCACACTTCTCGCGTTCAGCTCTGCGGTCGAGCCGCTGCGCGTCGCCAATCAGATTACCGGAAAACCGCTCTATCGCTGGTTCACCATGTCGCCCAATGGCGCACCGATCCGTTGTTCCAACAACGTCCTTATCACCCCTGACCGCGCCCTGATTGATATTTCAAAAACTGACCGCGCGTTTGTGTGCAGCGGCATTGAACCCGCCTCCACGCTCGACCCCAAAGTCACCAGTTGGGTGCATCGCCAGATGGCGCACGGCGTCGCGGTTGGGGGTATTTGCACGGGCGCATTCACCTTGGCCGCCGCGGGCACGATCCGCGACCGCGCTTTTACGCTGCACTGGGAAAACCAGCCGGGGTTTCAGGAAATCCACCCCGATCTGACGCCCAGCCAAAACCTGTACGAAATGGACCGCGGTTTAATGACCTGCGGTGGGGGTGGATCGGCAACCGACATGATGCTCGATCAAATCGAACAGGATCATTCCCAACACCTTGCGATCATGGTGGCCGACATGTGTTTGCACATGCGCAGCCCGAACAAAGGCACCAACCAACAATCCGCCCAATCCGTCGCCCTTGGCACCCGTAACCCGCGCCTGATCAAAGCCTTGGATGTGATGAATGCCAACTTTGAAGACCCACTTTCCATCACCGAGCTTGCGCAACACGTCAGCCTGTCGAGCCGTCAATTGGAACGCTTATTCAAACGCTATCTCGGTGAAACTCCGAACGAGGTTTACGTCCACAAACGGGTGTCGCGGGCCTATGCGTTGCTCAGTGAAACCAACCTGTCGATAACCGAAATTTCGATGGCCACCGGCTTTACGAATCCCACCCAACTGTCGCTGCGTTTTCGCCGCCGATATGGGCTTTCACCCTACTTGTTACGCAAAAAATGGGCCCCTGACGCGCCAACCTGAACTGCGAACGCAACACCGCGTTAACACTTTGGGGTGCCATACACATGCCATACGCTTTGCATACGCTTTGCGGACATTATTTTGGGCCCGAAAACGGCGAAACCCTAACGCGACGCACGCTTGACACGCGCCCCTGCGCAACGGTTTTTCAGGTTCGATCATCCGCCCGCATGACATTGTCACATTCCCAAAACACGTCGCGCAAACAGCCCTCGCAGATGCCCCGATCCAGATCGCTCATCGCGGCTTCAACTGCTTCAGATTTGCTCGGAAACAGGTGGTCTTCGCCGATCTCATCGATCACATGAAAACGATGCAAACTGGCAATTAGCGGCGGAAACAGCGCCACGATACGGAACGATCCACCATCGGCTTTTGCCTCGCGCGCGGCATTGATCAAGAAATCCGCACCAGCCAGATCAATCTTGCCCATACCCTTCATATACAACAACTTATGCTTCTGGCGCGGGTTTCGCGAACTGATCTTTTTGTAATCTTTCGCCACATTTTCAACGCTGCCAAAATACAGCGGTCCATCCAAACGAAACGTCAACAACTGCGGGCATTCTGTCAGGTTTGACCGCTCCACGTTGCGAAATTTCCGTGTCCCGTCAGGCTGCAACATCGGCGCTGTCACCGGCAATTCAGGATGCGAGCTTTCGTAAATAAACACACACAACGACGCGATAACACCCACGTAAATCGCAAAATCCAGCTCGATAAACAGCCCCGCCGCTAAAGTCAGCCCAAGGATCACAGTCTCTGGTCGGCTGCTGGTAATAATGTGGCGCAACTCGTTGAAATCAATCAACCGCCAAGCCACAAACAAGATCAATCCCGCCATCGCGGGCTTAGGAATATAGGCCACCCAAGGGGCCACAAAATACAGAATTAGCAACAGGATAAGGCTGGCGAAAATACCAGACATCGGCGTCACCGCACCGGCCGTTGCATTCACCCCAGAGCGGGTAAAAGACCCCGACCCAGCATAGCAATGAAAGAACCCACCAACCACGTTTGATACGCCTTGGCCGATCATTTCTTGGTTGCTGTCAAACGCCTCTTTGCGGCGCACAGCAAAGGCGCGGCCAATCGAAATCGCCTCTAGCAGACCCACAACCGCGATCGCCGCAGCCCCCGGTGCCAGCATCGCAACATCGTTAATCGACGGCTTTGGAATTTCAAGCGACGGCACCATATTTGGCAGCGCTCCAACCATCGCAACACCGTGCCCAGCCGCATCAACATACCACGCCAAACCCGCCCCCGCGAACAGCGCAATCAGGAACCCCGGCAAACGGGGCGCAAACTTTTGCACCACAATCGCAACGCCAAGGGTCACCCCAGAAATCAACAGCGCATAGGGATTTGCCTCGGTAATGTGCAGCGACAATCGCTCAACCCGTTCGGCAATATTCCCGCCCCGTTCAACCACCACACCGCTGGCCCCCGCCAACTGGCTTACGGCAATCAGGATTGCGGCCGCCATCGTAAACGCGGTCATAACGCTATGAGAAACAAAGGAAACCAGCCCGCCAAGCCGCGCAAACCCGCCCGCCATTTGGAACAGCCCCACCATGATCGTCAACGTCAACGCCAGCTCAATGTAGCGCGCCGAACCGGGGGCCGCAAAATCCGAAAGCGTCGTGAACAACACCGCGGAAATCGCCGTGGTCGGCCCCGAAATCATGATCATCGAAGACCCGAAAATCGCCGCCACAATTGCGGTAATCATTGCCGTGTACAGGCCAAATTCGGGCGGCAAACCCGCAATCGTTGCGAACGCCACACCTTGGGGCAACACAATCGCCGCGTTGATCAAACCGGCATAGGCGTCCGTGCCAATGCTTTGGCGGGTTACACGGTGCCGCCAATCCAGCGGTGGAAAATAATCAGCAATGCGCATGGTTTGCGATCCAGACTCAGCGGTTTTAGGGTGTCGATTTCCCCCCGCCTACGCCTGTCGCCCCAACTATGCAATTGCGTTGTTAGGTCGCGGTTAGGGCCAGGCAAATGCTTGCCCCATTCATTTCGCGCAAAAGGCACTACCCAGATTTCGAAATACCGTGTAAGATGAACCTATAAAACAGGCCAAAGGCCGGCAGAGGCGTGCAGTGACAGCTCTCAAAAGATACGAAAGACTAGAGTCCCTTGGGCTTTGGAAAGAACCAGATGTGGCGCAACGACGCGAGGTGATCGTCTCGTTTGGCGCGGCGTCCCTTGTGCTGTCCGATGCCAACGGTAAACCCCTGTCCCATTGGTCATTGGCGGCAGTGCGCACCCATAATCCCGGTGAACTTCCAACCATTTACGCCCCAGATGACAGCAGCGATGAAACGCTGGAAATCGACGACGAACAAATGATCGAGGCCATCCAAGAGGTGCGCAAAAACATCCGTGCGATTGGCCCGCATCCAGGGCGCCTGCGCTGGATTTTATCGGGCGTTATCCTGTGTTTATTTCTGGCGCTCGTGTTCTTCTGGCTGCCGTCCATTTCCGCAGATTACGCCACCCGCGTTGTGCCAAAGGCAAAGGCACAGCAAATCGGCGAAGATATCCTAATGCAAACCAGCAGGCTAACGGGGCAACCGTGCGGTGATCCGCTCAGCTTGCCTGCGTTGCGCAAATTCGAAACATGGCTTTTGCCAAACGGCGGCAACATCCACGTGGTGGACATGGGTGCGCGGTACTCTTCGCACATCCCGGGCGGGAACATTTTGCTGAACCGCGTGTTGTTCGAGGAAAACGCCGGTCCCGAGGTCGCCGCAGGCTTCGTTCTGATGGAACGCGCACTCGCGCGAGAGAACGATCCCATGGTCAGCCTGTTCCAATCCATCGGCACACGCGGCACACTAACCTTCATCGCAAACGGCACGCTATCGAACGGCGCACTGGCAGTCTACGCCCGCAAAACCCTCACCAGCTCAATGACACGCCCACAAGATGCACCGCTGTTGGAATTGTTCGACACAGCACGCCTAACGTCATCCCCCTACGCCTACGCCCTTGATACCAACGGCACGGCAACGGCGGGGCTGATCGCGGGTGATCCCGTAAAAGAAAACTATCGCCCGCGCATAACGGACGCGGATTGGATCGCCCTACAAAACATCTGCGGAGATGGGTGAAGCATTCTAAGGCATAAGAATAGACTAACCTAAGTCTCAAACAGTTTTCAAGAAACAGCAGCTATGAAGGACGGAGCTGCCATTTGAATATCTTTCATCTAGGACCGCTATGCGGATTTTGGCGGATGCTTCCACGCCAAATACAGTCCAAATAATAAGACGAAAGCATGAGGCAAAGCGACATTGGGCATGTATAACATCCCGATCCAATCGAACCACTCATGTGAATGGTCCCAATCGGATACAATGCCGAAGCTATGACTGGCGGTTTCAGAACAATTTTGAATGCCTTCTAAGAACTCTAAGCGGCCCAAAAATGCTGTCTGATAACTTTTCCAAAATGCGTCTACGATCCAAAACGGGATTGCAGATAGTGCTGCTGAGATAATTGCAACCCTGCCAAATCGGCCAACTTTGTCGCTGTACACTGCAATAATCGCAGCTAGCCCGACCGTAACTGACCAACTTTTGAGCGTTAACGACTGCTGATTGAAGCTTTCGTATGTCGAGTAAAGAAGTTCATATTCTTTCCAAATAAGCTCACAGGTCATGTTTTGGCTCCATTCAACTTCGATATTATTCAAATGTTAGACGCCAATCCGATCCAAGAAAACACTAATTTTTCAGGCGTGAACGGTTGTTCTTGAAAATTGCCTCCATACCTTTAACGAAGTTTTGGCCATCAGAAACGGACATTTGTTCAATATGCAACGCCCAACTGAATGGGCTCAAAACCGCCATTCACCCTCCACCCCAAACGAAAAAGGCCGCCCACTCGGGACGGCCTTCAAAATTCGGAGTGTGGCGAAGATTAGTTCTTCGCGTAGAATTCCACCACAAGGTTCGGTTCCATCATCACTGGGTAAGGCACATCGCCCAAACCAGGAGTACGAACGAATTCCGCTTTCATCTTGCCAGTGTCGACAGTCAGGTATTCAGCAAAATCACGCTCGGTGCTAGACAATGCTTCCATAACCAGTGCCATTTGCTTGGACTGTTCACGTACTTCGATCACGTCGCCTTCTTTCACACGGTAGGAAGGGATGTTTACCTTCTTGCCGTTCACTGTGACGTGGCCGTGGTTCACGAATTGACGTGCAGCGAATACTGTTGGAACGAATTTCGCACGGTACACAACAGCGTCCAGACGACGCTCCAGCAGACCGATCAGGTTTTCACCTGTGTCGCCGTTCACACGAACAGCTTCGGCATAAATGCGACGGAACTGTTTTTCTGTCAGATCGCCATAGTACCCTTTAAGCTTTTGCTTAGCGCGCAGCTGGATACCAAAGTCGGACAGCTTTTGCTTACGGCGTTGACCGTGAACACCAGGGCCGTACTCACGACGATTTACAGGGGATTTCGGACGACCCCAGATGTTTTCACCCATCCGGCGATCAAGTTTGTGTTTGGCAGCAGTACGTTTAGTCACGGCTGTTCTCCTTCTGTGGCCCGTTAGGGCGATTTATGAAGGGCGTTGTCCTTTGGCCGAAGCCCGACAGGGATCCTCTTGCAAGGTCCACCAACACCAATAGTCCGCAGATGCGGATGAACGGCTTATAAGCCTTGTGGAATAGGAGTCAACAGGCATGGCTTGCAATGAACGCAATACACTTAAAGATGTCTGCTTTGCGGGGCGGGCTCAACTGATCGACGCAACACATTGGGCGAACTTTTCAGCTGGCGTTTGATATTGCAATGTCTTTCTGGGCCTTTCATTTAGTTGCCTGGCAATGGCGCTGAGTTTGGCTTGTGAATGCGC
>Ga0233426_10003740_pt1 | contig 11782 bp, 10 predicted proteins | sample SI_118_April2016_6_FD_179875 | JGI IMG/M metagenome (GOLD analysis project Ga0233426, IMG submission 179875) | Seawater microbial communities from Saanich Inlet, British Columbia, Canada - SI_118_April2016_10_MG | ecosystem: Environmental > Aquatic > Marine > Inlet | place: Canada: British... | reverse complement strand
CCTTGTAAGTCTAGTACTAAAGTATCAACATTTGGGTCATATATATATGTATTTGTTGAAATAACTTCCCAGTGATCAAAAGACCCACTTTTCACCTCAAAAGGAAGGGATATTCCACCAAACCTTTGGTCAGTCCAAGGGGTATTTAAATTATTAATAATATTTCCATTACTCATTTCTACCTCACCTATCCCTATAATTTCTACTGTAACATCATAAGGACCTGTAATTGCAGTGTCACAATCTACAAATCCAGAATTCATGCTATCACATCTTGCTAGAATAAAATTTCTTAAATCTTGAACATTTCCCTGCCATGCTGCATATGTACCACCCCATGTTGTTATTTGTCTTGGCATTTCGGGGTCGATTACCGCTATCATACTATCTAAGATATGTATCATAAAAGTGCATGAGAATGAACTATTTGCTAAATCTTGCCATCTATTGACATAATCATCATGAAATTCTTGATTAGTAAGCATTTCATTCCAAATTGGAACATGTCCTTGTCCACCAGTATTACCAAGAGAACTTGGATCACAAGGGTCTGCACCTACACCAGTGTTAGGGACTCCCGTATAATTTGTTCCGTGTCCAAATGTATTATCCATATCCCATAGAGTGTACCGCCATTTCTTTTTATCTCCATTGGGGTCCATTCCTCTCCACCATGCAGTATTCCAATTTAACCAATCAGCACACACAACATAGGAGTTCAATAAAAAATAATCAATTAAACTTCCAGTATTAAACTGACTCTTTGCAGTATTGTAATTTGCTTGATTAACCATTGGATTAGTAGCTACATAATTTACAAAGGTATTCCAATCTGGTTGTGCGTTTGGAGCTCCAAATTCAGTCCAAGTCCCCCCCCAAGTTTTAAGATATTGTAAATTATTTTTATCTTGATCATAATAATAGCTTGTGAAATCCTGATCATCTACCTTTTCTCTCATTTCATAAACCCCCCAATAAACCCCATTCAGATATAGAATACAAGAAGATGTAGACCTTTCGTCTAATCTTAAATCAGCAATTTGTGAAAGGTGATTGACATATGCATCTCTAATATGAGCTCCTGAACCTCCATAAGAAAATGGATAATTGTCATTTGCAGCAGCCTTTACAATAACTCTTTGAAATTTATCTCTGCTTTTAGTGTTAAAGATCTTATCTTGTAAAGCGTAGTTATAACCAAACTGATCTCTCATGACGTAGTCAAATCCTCTTTGATCATATGCCCAAGAATCATTACCATGTTTATTGTATTCTCCAGTTCCTTTATCTAGTAAAACACCATTTTCATCAAACCATTCAATTGTGCCAGTTGGCTCAAGTCCACTTACAGACCAAGAAGGAGTTCCAGTTAATAAATCAGCTGTTCCATTTCCTAACTCATTTCCAGAAACAGACAATATAGGAATTGTATGGGTATCATTAATAAAGAAGGTATGGTAGTCAATAAAACTTGGTGGAATGTTAACTGTTGAACTATAACAAACTGCCTTGATTACTGTTGTTGCTGAAATAGTTATTGCTCCAATATATAGGGTTGAGGTGTTGTCAGGTTCATCACCATTTGTTGTATAGTAAATGGTTATATTAGGGTCAGGAGTAGTTAATGTTAAATTTACTGTAACAGAATTATAGCCTCCAACCTGAGAAAATACAGGGGTTGTGGCATATTCTTGCATTGCACCAACATTACTTGCATTTGGTGTTCCTGCAGTGAAAACACTCCATAATGCTGATCCATCAGTTTCTCTTCCCCTAGAATGAGAGTTCTGATTAGGTAAAACACGTATGGAATCTTGGAAAACACCTCCAGCATCAGAAAGCATAAAAACTTCATTCCCTTTTGTTTGTGTTATTTTAAAGTTGGAATGAGCATTTCCACCAATTAATTCATCTCTACCAGAACAATAAATAAGAGCAACACTGTTTGCGGGAATAATAAAAGAAGATGGAAAAATCCATTTTGTGGGATTATTAGGTTTATCAGTTAGTGCCCATCCATTTATGTCAATAGGGGCGGCAGTAGGATTATAAAGCTCTACCCAATCCTCAAATTCACCATAATTATCAGCAAAAGTATTATAATTAGCTGCAGAATATTCGTTTATAAGAATTTGCCCATTTGCTGAAAACAATGCAAAACAGACAACTAAAAGTGTATATATTAGTTTTTTCATTCTACAAAAATACGGAAAATTTACGATTTACTAGGAAACCTGGATTCTAAAATCTTATGTGTTCAAACTTATAGTCTGTCTAAAAGCCCTTGCAGCACATTTTTTCTACTTTTGCTGACTATTTTAATACAATTTGATGCAAAATAATATAAAGGAAGATTTACATTTTTTCAATGAGTTAGTTAATGAGCTAATTAATGATGAATCAGCAAATCCTATTGCAGAAGCTACCCCAACAGCAGTACTCAATGCTAAATTTGATTTGGAGTTAACCGCAGCTCCAGCAATTGATGATGACTTTAAGAGAATATTGAAAAATTTGGTATTAAATACACCAAAATCTTCTTCAAAGTTATTTTTCAATCAACTATTTGGAGGCAGGCATAGCAAGGCAATTTTAGGAGATTTGTTAGCGGTGATGCTTAATAATAGTATGGCAACCTACAAAATTGCAGGGCCTCAGGTAGAAGTTGAAAAGGAAATAATAAAGCAAGTAAATGCATTAATTGGTTACCCTGAGGGCTGTGGGGGTACATTTCCGACAGGAGGTTCAATGTGTAATTTTATGTCCTTAGTTATGGCAAGGGACAGGAAGGATACTGAAATAAAAAATAAAGGAATGCAAGGAAAATTGCTTGCATATACTTCAGAAAACTCTCATTATTCTATTGCTAAAAATGCAGCTTTTACAGGAATTGGAAGAAATAATATTCGTTATATAAAGTCAACTGAAAATGGGCAAATGGATGTTGTTGCTTTTAGTAAGCAAGTGAAAGAAGATGTCGCAAATGGTTTTGTTCCTTTTTATTTGAATGCAACTGCAGGAACAACTGTTTTATGTGCATTTGACAATGTAGCGGAGTTGGCTCCAGTTTGTAAAGAGCATAATATCTGGATGCATCTTGATGGTGCTTTTGGTGGCTCAGTTATCTTTACTAAAAAGTATAAACATTTGGTTAATGGAATTGAACTTACAGATTCATTTTGCTTTAATGCTCATAAAACTTTAGGGGCTCCATTAAGCACTTCAACACTAGTTGTAAAGGACAATAGAGATTTGTATAATTCATTTAATAATGATGCTACATACTTGTATCAAACAGATGATGAAAATTATAATTTAGGACAAACTTCTTTTGAATGTGGAAGAAGAAATAATGCTTTGAAATTATGGTCGCTTTGGAAAGCAATAGGAACTGACGGTATTTCAAATATTGTAGAGCATGAATTTGAGTTAGCAAATACAGCCAGAAATTATGTAAAAGGGAATGCTGATTATACTTTGTATAGTTTTAATGATTCTTTGTCAGTTTGTTTTAATTATAAAGATTTTGATCCTGAAGACTTGTGTACCAAACTGTATCAACATAATAAATTGATGGTTGGTTTTGGTTATTTTAAAACGCAAGGATTTGTAAGGTTGGTAACAATTAATGGAGAGAATACACACGAAAATCTCCTTAACTTCTTTAAGGTATTAGAGGCGTTTGTTAGTGAAAATGGAGATTCACTAAAAAGAATTAAGTAAGATTAATTTTCTATCTTTACGACATGCAAAATGACTTTATAATTGTACTAGCCTGGCCAGAAGGAATGGTAGCAGCAGCTGGGGCTTGGTATGATAAATTTCTTTCATCTGACGGAAAATATAGAGTAGGGCATTCAGCATTAGTGCTGGTAAATTCCACAACAGGATTATTGCATTATTTCGATTTCGGAAGGTATCATACGCCATTTGGTTTTGGTAGAGCTAGGGACTTAGAAACTGACCCAGACATTTCCTTAAAAACTATTGCGAACATAAAGGATAATGAAATCCTAAATATACAAGATATAGTTTTGGAGTTGGCAGGTATTAAAGCAACTCATGGGCATGGAAAAATATTTGCATCAGTATTAAAAAATATTGATTATAAAAAAGGTTATGCTTATGCTAAATCTGTACAGGATAGAGGTTGTATTGCTTACGGCCCTTTAGTTCTGCAGGGCACTAATTGCTCCCGTTTTGTTGCTCGTGTTATGCGTGAGTCAAAACCAGGATTATTTACAGCATTAAGGTTGAGGTATCCGTTTTGTTTGTCGCCCTCCCCTAAAAGAAATATAAGTATAGCAAACCCTAACTATTATGTTGCGGACAAGGAAAGTTGCAAGCGAGTAAATAAAAGTTTTATAACCTCTTACTTTAGTAGTATTGAAAGAATATAATTATGAATCCTGAAAGAAATATAAATGTTCCTGAAAGCGCTCAATGGCTAAGTGGTAGCGTAGGTTCATGGTTTTTTATTGAAGCAAAAGAAAATCAATATCAAATAAAACGCTTTTCTCGTGAAGGAATGTTGGAATGCGATAGACTATTTACGGTAGATAATAATGCTTTCGATATTAGCGTTAACTATCAATTTACTTTCCTTTCACATTGCAAGGAATGTACAATCATACAAAATGAAATAACCTATAAATTTTATACCAATGAATATTAAAATATATGGTGCCGATTGGTGTCCAGATTGCGTAAACGCAAAAAAATTCTTAGACTCGAAAGGAGTTGCTTATGAGTACATTGATATTACTGATAATGAACAGGCAATTGCACTTGTTGAGCAAATAAATAATGGGAGAAGAGTAATCCCAACTTTACTAGTTGATGGCGTTAGTCATACCAATCCAGGTATTGCTGGTTTAATGAAGCTTATCGCATAATAATCTGTAATTTTGCAGCCCTAAAACAACTAACCTATGAGTGATTCAATAAAACATGAATGTGGAGTAGCAATGCTCCGTTTACTTAAACCTTTAGAGTTCTATCAAAAGAAATACGGGACATCTTTATGGGGTTTAAATAAGATGTATTTATTGATGGAAAAGCAACACAACAGAGGGCAAGATGGTGTTGGTTTAGCGAATGTAAAGCTTGATGTTCCTGCAGGAAAAAGATACATTAGCAGAAAGCGTTCGGTAGCAACTAATCCTATTCAGGATGTGTTCAAGCAAGTAAATAGAAGGTTTGTTGAATTGGAAGCAAACGACCCAGAAAAATTGAAGGATGCAAAATGGATGAAAGAAAATTTACCTTTTACAGGTGAGTTATTTTTAGGACACTTAAGATACGGAACTTTTGGTGGAAACACGATAGAACAATGTCACCCATTCTTGCGCCAAAGTAATTGGAAAACTAGAAATGTGGTATTGGCAGGAAATTTCAACATGACAAATGTTGATGAGCTTTTTGAGCAGTTAGTGGACTTGGGGCAACACCCAAAGCAAATGGCCGATACGGTTACTATTTTAGAAAAAATTGGTCATTTCTTGGATGAAGCAAATGATGATATTTATTATTCCAATAAAGATAAGTTCTCTAAAAAAGAGATTACTAAAGTAATTGAAGAGGAATTAGATTTACAAGATGTATTAACACAATCAGCAAAATATTGGGATGGAGGCTATGTAATGTGCGGCCTTATGGGACATGGAGATGCTTTTGCATTGAGAGACCCAAATGCTATTCGCCCAGCATACTATTATAAAGATGATGAGATTGTTGTAGTTGCATCAGAAAGACCAGTAATACAAACTGCTTTTAATGTTGATATTGAAAAAGTAAAGGAAATAAAAAGAGGACATGCACTTATCATAAAAAAGGATGGTACAGTTGAAGAAAAACAAGTGCGTGAACCATTGGAAAGAAAGGCTTGTTCGTTTGAGCGTATTTACTTTTCAAGAGGAAATGATGCAGGAATTTATAATGAGAGGTTAGAATTGGGTAAGCGTATTTTTCCAAAGGTGCTAGAATCTATCGATTATGATGTAAAGAATACTGTATTTTCTTACATTCCTAATACGGCTGAGGTATCTTATTTTGGTTTGCTAAAAGGATGTCATTCTTACTTAAATGAAGTGAAAACCAAGAAAATTCAGGAACTAGGAGCTAACCCTTGTCATGATGAGATTGCAAAAATTATGGAGATTTCTCCAAGAGCAGAAAAAATTGCAATTAAGGATGCGAAACTTAGAACCTTTATTACTTCTGATGATAGTAGAGATGATTTGGTTGCCCATGTTTATGATGTTACTTATGGTACCGTAAAACCTACTGATAACCTAGTAATGATTGATGATAGTATTGTTAGAGGGACTACCTTAAAGCAATCTATTATTAGAATATTAGACAGACTAGGACCTAAGAAAATTGTAGTTGTTTCTTCAGCCCCACAGATTAGATACCCTGATTGTTATGGAATTGATATGGCAAAAATGGGTGATTTTATTGCTTTTAATGCAGCTGTAGAATTATTGAAAGACACTAAGCAAGAACATATCCTTACTGAGGCTTATGATAAATGTAAAGGACAAACTCATTTGCCAAAAGAAGAAATGGTAAACTATGTACAAGACATTTATAAGCCTTTTACGGCTGAAGAGATTTCTGTTAAGATTAGTGAACTATTAACTCCTGTAGGAACAAAAGCTGAGGTGGAGATAATTTATCAATCTATTTCTGACTTACACGCATCTTGTCCTGACCACAAAGGGGATTGGTATTTTACAGGAAATTACCCAACTCCAGGAGGAGTGAAGGTAGTAAATAAAGCTTTCATGAATTATATGGAAGGAAATAACGAAAGGGCTTACTAATACATCTCAAACCTTTATTGCTGTAAAGCAAATTTTTTTGTAATATAACTACTTATTTGATTACTAAATATACTTATCTTATTAATAGATATATTTAGTTTGTTAATATAGTTAATTATATAATTAATAGATAAACTTAGCTTGTTCAGGGATATACTTAGATATATACAAGATATGCTTAATTAGATAAGACAAACAATTATTTTATTAAATAATATACTTATATCAATAGGAGATATGCTTACTTTAAAAAAGGTTTATATTTGTAACTAATTAAAAATGAGTTATGAAACCAATAGATTATAATGGAGATTTAGGAAAGTTGATATATTCTTTAAGGTGGGAACATAGAATGACAATGCTAGATGTAACGAAAAAGAGTGGCATAATGCAAGAGCAACTAAGCCTAATAGAAAATGGGAAAGGCAACCCTACATTAAGGACTTTAGCAAAAATTGCTGGTGCCTTTGATCTTAAGCTCTCTGAGTTTTTTGAAAAGCTTGAAACTAACGAAATACTAGCAGTAAAGAAAAAGGCTAAGGCAAGAACTTATAATAAGTATTACTAGACAAGCAGTAAGTATATTATTTTTGGTCCAAGATCGTTAACAGATATATAAATACCCTTCAACTATCTTGAACCAAATATAAATTGTATCAGCATTAAAACTTGACTGAATATTTTATTGAAACCCCCCTTCCTTGTTCAAAAATACTACTTTCTTTGAGTAGTGAAAGGTGTGGGATATATTCAACATTCATTAAGTTCTGAGCATGCAAAGAAAGTTGATGCATCCCTTTTTCAATACCAAAACTTACATTAGTTAAGGAATAAGAAGCAGTAGTTTCTTCTAATACAGCTATCCTTTTTTGAGCAAAATGGAAGTTGTAATTTAAGGAAAATCTTAGTTTATCAGCAAATGATAAATCATTAAAAACATATTCAATTTCATTGTTCCATTTAGCTGGAGGAATCATTTCTAAAGGCTCATTTAGCTCTAGATTATCAGCATAAACTACTGATATTGTACTATGCAAATGTAAATCGTTCAAAAAGTGAGGGTGGAGATCAATACCTGCTTCTCCACCATATAATCTTGCATTATTTTGATAATGTTTATAAACTGTCATACCTTCATCAGAAGTATCAGAAGTTGAGCTTAAATAAATATAATCATCAATTAAATTATGGAAAACTGCAACATCAAATGAATAATGCTTTCCATGTATATGAAGACTTAAATCAGTTTCTAAATTATTTTCACTTTTTAAGTTTTCATCTCCTATTTCGTACCTGTTTGCTCCGTGATGTTCGCCATCAGCAGATAGTTCGTACAGATTAGGAGGTCGGTATCCTTTTGCAATATTTGCTCTAAAAATACACCTATCTAATAGATTAAAAGTACTTCCTAGTGAAAAAGTGTAATCGTGAAAACTTATAATTTTATCAAGAAAATTAATTGTTCTGAAGTCTGTTCTTATCCCAGTTTGAAGTTGGAAATTACCTTTCCTTTTATTCAGTAAAGTATATATTGATATATCCTTAGTTTCTGCATTCGGAATTAAGACTTCATGTCCATAATTATTGTTCATCTGATACATTCCTTGCGAACCTAAAATATGTTCATATTCATTATTAGACTTTAGTGCTTTTAAGTCAAACCGAGTTGTTCTAAGTGTCATATCTAAAGCAGCTTCTTCATGTTCATCAGTATGAGTTTCTTCTTCATGCTCATTTTCAAACTCTTTTCTATGATTTAATTGATAGGAAACAAATGGTTTTAAAGTCCAGTTATTTAACCAAAAAACACCTTCAGTAGTTACAAAATGATCTCCAACTTGTTGCCATGGATTTTCAATTTCTCGTTCAGAAGCATCAGCAATTCCTTCTATTAATCCGGTATTAGTATAGGAAGAAGAATAGACTCCTTTTAGGATACCCCAATTTTTTGTAACTCCCCAATTTCCGAATGCATAATGTTGGTTGTATCTGGAGTTGAGAGCAAATTGCTTGTTCGGTAATTTGTAGTCAGCATGATTTTGATACCCTAAACCATAGGTATGAAACCAAGTTGATCTTCTTTTCTGACTTATAAATGAGGATTGAGTACCAGAAGATGCTGAATAAAATGAAGTAGAAAACTTACTTTTTCTACCGTTTTTCATTAGTGGCTTTAAAGGGATAAAATTTAGTACTCCACCCATTGCATCAGCCCCAAACAAGAGAGATGCTGGACCTTTTACAATTTCAACAGTTTCTATTCCTTCCTCTGGAATAAACACTCCATGCTCTTCTCCCCAAGCTTGATTAGATACTCTAGCTCCCTGATATAATACAACCACTCTATTTCCACTTAAACCTCTAATTACAGGTTTTGTAATTGCATTTCCTAGTTTAACCATTTCTATTGATGGCTTATCAGCTAATGCTAAAGTTAGTGAAGGGGAGGAATTGAAAGCAAGTTCTTCTAATGGAATAGATTCTATTTTTACGGCTGACCTATCAGCAGTGCTTACAAATCCTCCTGATACCACAACTGCTTCAATTTCAATTATACTATTGTGTAATACTATTTCGGTATATTCATCAGAGATATTGGTAATTATAGTTTCGTAACCTAAGATAGAGAACTGAACTTTTACCTTTTTATTGGGAGTGTTTTCTATTATGAATTCACCATTTATATCTGATGTTGTACCATTTAATATTTCTGGTAAATAGATATTTACTCCTTCAATGGGTTGCTTATTTATATCCAGAACTATTCCTTTTATAGTTCTCTCTGCTCTTTCTGAGTTCTGAGAAAACATATTTATAGTGCAAAGGAATGAAAACACTATTAGTACAAATTGTGATTTTTTCATTTTACTTTTTTATATTATTAAACTTAAATTTTGTTAAGATAATAATAGAATAGGCGGTCCTTTGTTTTGTAATTCACATAATGAAAAGTTGGATTCTCTTTCTTTGTAAAAAGAGTTTTTATCAATTATAAAATGAGTAAAATAATTTTTCTTTATTTTAAAATCATAAATTGAAGTTGTAAAATCATCACACCAAAAGCAATCTTCATCCTCAAAACTAAAATGAGAATCATGCTTACATTCCTTTTCGAAAGGGGAGTTGCTTAATATGTTTTCACAGGAAGAAAGTTGATGTGTATGGTCGTGTTCTGATTCGTGATTATGAAAAAATGAACTTGAAAAAATACTAGATACATAAAGCAGTATAGAAAAAGCAACTCTAATACGTAATGATTTTAATTTCACTCTGCAAATTTACCAAAAAAAAGATAATCTATTTGTTTACTTAATAACTAATCTTTTTTCCACAGTCCATAATCATCTGACCTTTGTATCAACTGCCAAATCAATTATCCCATCTCCATTTCTATCCCCAATCGCATCATGTTCTTTACAGTATCTATCTACCATATTGAGGTTAGCAAAAAATCCTATCGATTTACTATCCATTTTCACAAAACCATCAGGACCAAAATTAGTTGTTGTTTGTGCTTGCATTATAAATGGAATGCAAAGAATAAGTAGTATTAGTTTTTTCAAATTTTAACTTCTTTTAGCCACTAATTTATACCCAAGGTATGCTGCTGGTAGGTAGAATAATAAATCTATTTTGAACCAAACAGGATGCGTTAAGCTTTGTAAATTGTACCATCCGAAATAAGTAAATAATACACCAATAAACAGGAATTGATATTTAAAGGCAGTTGTGTTGTTCCACTTTGAAATTTGGGATAGCAATGTAGCTGCTAAAGCCCCAATAAAGGAACCCATAGCATGAGAAACAATCACCAGTAGCATAGCGCCTACAGGAGCAATTTCCATGTATTTATTAAGCGCTTCAGCATCTTCCATAGTAACCCCTACAGGTAAAGGGTAGAATACCATACTTAGGTAATGCATCCCCATCATGACTATCATCCCTAATATTATTCCTACTATAGCTGTAATTATTACCCTTAACATAGTTGTAATTTTTGGTAAATATAAAAAAAGCCCCACCAAAATGGTAGGGCTTCTTTATTATATGTGAGATGGATTATCTTTTCTCAGTAGTGTACACATTTCCGTGCCACCAAAATCTTTGTTCTTTTGATGAACCATATTGTTCAACTGCCATATCGAAAGCTGAACCAAATGAATGCATATCGAATACTGGTAATTCAGCCCCTAAGTATTCTTTCATTTTTAATTCCTTTACAATCGTATTAGGATCTTCTAAAGCAGTTTCCATAGCTGCAGCAGCTAATTCCTCCTCCGTCATTTTTTCAGCATGCTTAGGTGCGATAGTCATTTCATCAATCAAATGAGTTGCTCCTGCAAACTTGTCAATAATAAACATAGTATATCTGATATCAACAGAAATAGTTCTTTGTATTTCTTTTTCAAAAGCAATATCTCCACTCATTGCTTCCCAGTTACCATCAAAAGCAGTACCAACAATTTCTCCCCAAGCATTAATTACTGGAGATCCTGAATTACCACCAGTAATATCATTGTTAGAAATAAAGTTGATTCTTAAGTTACCATCTTTATCAGCATATTGTCCGTAATCACCAATTTCGTAAAGTTCCTTTAATCTTGCAGGTACTTCAAACTCTTCATTGGTAGCATCTTCTTTTTGCATGATACCATCAATAGTTGTGTAGTAATCGTAATGCATAGCGTTTCCTGGCTCGTAATCACCTACATTACCATAAGTAGCACGCATAGTTGAATTGGCGTTAGGGTAGTAGTTTTTCTCAGGATTCATTTCTCTAAGTCCTGCAATAAATAACCTGTTTCCTTTTGTTAAATCTTCTCTTATGCTTGCTCTTTTAGGAGAGATTTGCTCAATGTACTGGTTGTAGATTGCCATGATAGTTTTGAATGCAGGATCTTTTTCAATTTTTGAAGTTGAAGGATTTTCTAAGAATGCAAAGAATTTTGCTCTTG
>Ga0233426_10003737_pt1 | contig 11788 bp, 11 predicted proteins | sample SI_118_April2016_6_FD_179875 | JGI IMG/M metagenome (GOLD analysis project Ga0233426, IMG submission 179875) | Seawater microbial communities from Saanich Inlet, British Columbia, Canada - SI_118_April2016_10_MG | ecosystem: Environmental > Aquatic > Marine > Inlet | place: Canada: British... | reverse complement strand
ATCGAACCCTAAAACGAGCCGGAATGCTTCTTTTAGCCCATCCAGAATTTCGATCATAAAGCGTCCAAAACCGCACTCCCTATTGGGACATGAAGGTCCGGTGTCAGCGCCTAAAAGACAAGCCGATAATTACAATTAATGCGAATGTGAACCGCCCCGGTTTTGCCGGAGACTGATTTGTCTTAGTTACGCAACCATTGGTTCCAAACATCTTGCTCACCGTTACCCGAGAATTGACCGAAGCAGCAGTGAAGGAGAGTTTTCGAATGATCGAACCGCGCCATGCGGGGCTCGATCAATTTGCGATTCACGGCTCTTTGGATTGAGGGCCCCACAGCTACTGAAAACAGGCGGGTATCCTTACCCGCCTAGATTTCCAAAATCGTGCTTCCAATCGTTTTGCGTGCTTCCAAAGCATCATGGGCCTTGGCAACATCGCGCAGGGCGAACCTTTGGCCAATGTTGATTTTCACAGCACCCGATAGCACCTTTTCGCACAGATGCTGCGCCATGGTCTGGCAAGTCGCGTGATCACCGATATGGGTGAAAATTGTCGGGCGCGTCAGGCGAAGCGATCCTTTCTTACCAAGCAAACCCACGTCAAATGGCGGAACTGGCCCAGAAGCGTTTCCAAATGAAATCATCATGCCAAGGGGTTTCAGTGAATTGAGCGACCCGTCAAACGTGTCTTTTCCAACGGCGTCCATAACCACATCGACCCCTTTGCCATCCGTTAGCTTTTGCACCTCTGCGGCCCAATCGCTGTCGCGGTAATTCAGGCAATGGGTCGCGCCATGATCCAGCGCGAGTTGGCATTTCTCGTCCGTTCCAGCGGTACCAATCAGCGTGATTCCTTCCGAACGTGCCCATTGACAGGCAAGCAAGCCAACACCGCCAGCAGCCGCGTGAAACAGAACAGTATCCCCTGATTTCACAGGCGTTGTGCGATGGAAAAGATACTCCACAGTCATGCCTTTCAGCATCATTGCAGCCCCTTCCTCAAAGGAAATGCCATCTGGCAACGGGCAAACTTGCGCCGCTGGCATCACACGTGCCTCAGCATATGCGCCGGGCGGGTTGGAGGCGTAAGCGGCGCGATCGCCAACTTTGAGATGTGTAACCCCCTCGCCTACCGCCTCGATCACACCGGCCGCTTCCATGCCCATCGCATGGGGCAATTGCATCGGATACAATCCGGTGCGCTGATAGACATCGATGAAATTCAGACCAATCGCTTTGTGTGCGATGCGGACCTCCCCTGCACCGGGTTCGCCAACTTCGCGTTCTACCAGTTTGAATTGCTCTGAACCGCCATGCGCTTCGATTACTGCTGTTAGTGACATTGCATGTCTCCCATAAAACTCACCTTATCTAGGCCGCAGATCGCGCAAAATGTCCAACTGAAACTGCGATAGACAAAACCTGCGATGATTGAGAAAGTGAAGCGAACAGATTTTAAGGATGATCAATATGAAGCTGCGCAAACTTGGTAGGAATGGTCCCTCAATTCATCCGTTAGGGATCGGCGCGATGTCATTTTCCAATTTTTACGGAAAAACCGATGAAGCCGCGAGCCACGCAATTCTAGACGCCGCACAAGATGCCAATGTGACCCATATAGACACCGCCAACGTCTATGGCATGGGAACATCCGAGAGCGTCATCGGAACCTATCTCAAGGCCAATCCAACCGCCAAGGCGCATTTTACGATTGCAACAAAAGCCTCAATCACGCGCAATCCCGACGGGCCCGGCAATATATTCGACAATTCCGCGACGCACCTGCAAAGCGAACTTGAAAGCAGTTTAAAACGTCTCGGGATAGAAGCAGTTGATCTGTTTTACGTCCATCGTCGCGATCCTGCTCTGCCGATTGAAGACGTTGCGCACACGCTCGGCGAACTGGTGAAATCAGGTAAAGCAAAGGCGATAGGATTTTCCGAAATCGCGCCAACGTCCCTTAGACGTGCCCATGCGGTTCACCCTGTGGCGGCGGTGCAATCTGAATATTCGCTGTCCACACGGTCACCTGAAATGGGTTTGGTGCAAACTTGTGCTGAAATCGGTGTTGCGATGGTTGCTTTTTCGCCCGTTGGTCGGTCACTATTGACTGATAACCCGCTCAGTCACGCAGCCGTTCAGGATCTTTCATTTCTGGTCAACAATCCGCGATTTATGGAGCCGAACTACAGCGCCAACATTGCAGCAATCGCACCGTTTCGAGCGCTTGCTGCGGACATGGGAATGTCCACGGCAGGACTGGCGATTGCGTGGGTACTGGCACAAGGCGAACACGTCATTCCTATTCCCGGAACACGCTCTGTTACGCACTTCGCCCAGTTGCTTGAAGGGGCCGAGCGTGCACTCACAACACAGGAGCGCGCCGCCATTGATAAGGTCCTCCCAATCGGCTGGGCACATGGGGACAGATACTCTGCTGGCCAGTGGAACGGGCCAGAGAAGTATTGCTGAGGCATTTCTCACATTATGAGAAATTGATTCGGAAAAGGAGGGCTAAATTTAGTCTAAACTGGCGAAACTTGCGCTTGCTGCCTCAGGTGTTAGCGCTCGCATTCCCAGCTATTTGAATATATTTCAAAGCGTTTCGCGTGCATAAACGTCCCTCAGAAATCACCCTTCAACCAAAATAGAATTTATCGAATATCTCCGATTTCCAGTTAAAAATTTTCACATATCTCCGATTTCGAGTGATTTTTACTCAAGGGGTGAAGACTTTCAATTTTCTACGCATAGGCCAGCATGCACGCCAAACGCGAAAACTACGTATTGCTTATAATTCCATTAATATGACAGTTTGAATATGTGAGGTTCTGCTGTGCACCTGAAATTCGGCTGAAGCGCCGTGACGACAAGTTAATGCGTGCAGAATCGAACGGCTACAATTCGCGACGAGAGCGTCCTCAAGGGCGCAATACACGCGAAATTCCTTGGGAGGAACTATGACAAACTCTATTAACCGCAGAAAATTTCTGCGCGGGTCGGCTGTTGCCGGTGCCGCGGTACTTGCAACACCTGCAATCGCGGATGGCCACGGCGTTACGCTAAAGATGCAAGCAGCTTGGGGCGGCGGAATCTTTCTGGAAAATGCGCAATCCTTTGCAGCACGCGTCAATGAAATGTCCGGCGGTTCGCTGACAATCGAAGTTCTCTCTGTGGACGCGGTTGTGAAGACCAGCCAGATGCAAGATGCGGTTCACCGCGGTGTTCTTGACGCGGCACACTATGTGTCTGCGTATTGGTACGGCAAATCCAAATCTGCATCCCTTTTCGGCACTGGCCCCTGCTTTGGTTGGTCTAGCCAGGAAATGCTGGGCTGGATTCACGCGGGTGGCGGACAGGAACTGTTTGACGAATTGATGTCAGAGCTGCGCCTGAATGTTGTGTCGTTCTTCAACTCTCCAATGCCAGCACAGCCACTGGGCTGGTTCCAAGAGCAAATCACAGACGCATCGCAAATGCAGGGTCTCAAGTACCGCACAGTTGGTCTTGCGGCTGACGTCATGCTTGAAATGGGCATGTCTGTTGTTCAGCTACCCGGCGGTGAAATCCAGCCTGCGATGAAGTCCGGCCTGATCGACGCGGCTGAATTCAACAACCCTACGTCTGACCGTGACTTTGGTATGCAGGACGTTTCCAAAGACTACATGTTGGCGTCCTACCACCAGTCACAAGAATGCTTTGAAGTTACGATCAACAAGGACAAGTGGAATGCCCTGTCCGATGAGCACAAAGCGATCATCAAGAACGCATCTATGGCTGAAAACTCCGGCTTCTACTGGGGCAACACCAAGCGTTATTCCGATGACTTGATCAAGCTACAAGAGCAGGATGGTGTTTCCGTTCACCGCACACCTGAGTCCGTAATGCAGGAGCAGCTTGTCGCGTGGGACAAAGTTGCAAATCGCATTGCAGAAGAGGATCCGTTCTTTGCGAAAGTTATGGCATCACAAAAAGCTTACGCCAAGGATGTGATGAACTATCTCAACCTGAACCAGCCTGACTATAAGCTGGCGTATAAGCATTACTTCGGTTGATTCTTATCGAATAAAAATTGATGTCCGGGGGCCTAGATGGCGTCCGGACATTGCTCGCTTGGGAAAGCATAAAACATCCAAAAGATCTGCGCAGGGAGCAAAAGACAGATGAAATTTGTATATGCCATAGAAGGCTTAAGCCTCTGGGTCGGGCGCGCTTTCGGATGGTGCATAATGATCCTGACATTGTCTGTCGTGTATGAGGTATTTGTTCGCTACGTGCTCAATTCCCCAACAGTTTGGGCATTCGATATGATGATCCAGATGTATGGCGCTTTGTTCTTGATGTGCGGGGCCTATGCCTTGGCGCAAGACACACATGTGCGTGCCGACGTGATATATCGATTGTTCCCCGTGCGTGTCCAAGCGGGCTTGGATTTCGTGCTATATTTCTTGTTCTTCTTCCCCGGCATTCTAGCCTTGGTTTGGTATGGTTATGAAATCGCATCCGACAGTTGGCGCTGGAAAGAAGTGAGCTTTAACAGCCCTGCCAGCATTCAAATCTATTTCTTCAAATCTCTCATCCCGCTTTCTGGCAGCCTTTTGGTTATCCAAGGAATCGCTGAGCTTGTACGCTGTGTAATGGCAATGCGTTCCGGCGTTTGGCCCGAACGGCTTGCTGATGTGAAAGAGACAGAAGACCTCCTCGCCGCTGCCGATCTCGATGAGATCAGCGCAATAATCCCAGGCCGCAACTAAGCTTATCAGCGCTTCACGAAAGATAAAAAAATGACAAATCCCGAAGTTGCCCTGATGATGCTTGGGCTGTTTATTGTCCTTGTTCTGCTTGGTTTCCCAATTGCCTTTACCCTGCTCGCGATGGGCGTCGCGTTTGGTTACTACGCCTATCATCAAGGCGGTGCGATCGAGACATTCAGCGACATTTTCAACAACAATATCTTCTATTTGCTAAACCAGAATACTTACTCCGTGATGGAGAACCCCACCCTTGTCGCAATCCCGCTGTTCCTGTTTATGGGCTACGTCGTGGAACGTGCCAATATCGTCGACAAGCTGTTCTTCTCGCTCTACATGGCCGCGCGCAATCTGCCTGGCAGTCTCGCGATTGCTGCTTTGCTCACTTGCGCGGTCTTCTCAACGGCCTCTGGTATCGTGGGCGCGGTTGTCACGTTGATGGGCCTGCTTGCCTTTCCCGCGATGGCGAACGCCAACTATGACAAAAGCTTTGCTGCGGGTGTGATCTGCGCGGGTGGAACGCTTGGCATATTGATCCCGCCCTCGATTATGTTGATCGTTTATGCGGCTATCGCCGACCTTTCGCCTTTGCGCCTTTATGCGGCGGCGGTCTTCCCGGGTATGCTTTTGGCAGGTCTTTATATTGTCTATGTAATCGTACGTGTTTGGTCGAACCCTGCGCTCGCGCCGAAACCTGATCTGGAAAACGTCCCTCCCCCAAAGGAAATCTACAAGGATCTGCTATTCAGCTTTGTCCCTTTGACCGTTCTTATTGCGTTGGTTCTGGGTTCTATCCTTGGCGGCCTCGCGACACCTGCCGAAGCGGCGGCGATGGGCGCGATGGGTGGCATGGTTCTGGCAGTGCTGTACCGTTCTATGACGTGGACGAAACTGAAAGAAAGTGTGTTCCTAACAGCCAAAGCAACTGCGATGGTCTGTTGGTTGTTTGTCGGATCTTGGACATTTGCTTCCGTGTTTTCCTACCTTGGTGGCCACGACATCATCGCCCACTGGGTTGGCGGTATGGATCTAGAGCCTTGGGAATTCCTCGTGCTTGCTCAGGTCATCATTTTCTTGCTCGGATGGCCACTGGAGTGGTCTGAAATTCTGATCATCTTCGTTCCGATCTTCCTGCCCTTGCTCGAAGTCTTTGGCGTGAACCCTTACTTCTTTGCGATGCTTGTGGCGTTGAACTTGCAAACCTCCTTCCTGACCCCGCCTATGGCGATGTCGGCGTATTACCTAAAAGGGGTTCTCAAAAACCAAATCGAATTGATGGAGATTTTCAAAGGTATCATGCCCTACTTGGGCATCGTGATCCTGACGATGATCTTGATGTACCAGTTCCCCGGCATCGCGCTGTGGTTCCCTGACTATCTCTTCGGACCATACATCCCGTGATTAAAGACGCATATAAACTTAGTGCTTCCGAGGCGTTGGCGCTCTTCGCCTCGGGCAAGCTCACGTCGATTGAACTGGTTAAATCCTGCCTTGCCCGGATCACTGAAACCGATGACGCAATTCGTGCTTGGGTCTATCTTGATCCTGAAGCTGCGCTAAAACAGGCGGCGGAGTGTGATCGTATCCGCAAGGCCGGCATGGCGATCGGTGCGCTTCACGGCATTCCCGTGGGTCTTAAAGACATCATCGACACCGCAGACATGCCTACGGGGCGCGGTACGCCGATCTTTCGGGGTCGACGCACAGAACTTGACGCACGCCTTGTGGAAATGTTGCGCGGTGCTGGCGCGGTTATCATGGGTAAAACCATAACGACCGAACTTGCCTTTGTGCACGCCAATGAAACGCGCAATCCCCATAATGCAGATCACACGCCGGGGGGATCTTCCAGTGGCTCTGCAGCGGCGGTTGCGGCCCATCATGTCCCGCTTGCGATTGGCACACAGACCAATGGCTCTGTCATTCGACCCGCTTCGTTTTGTGGCACCTTCGGGTTCAAACCAACACGCGGCGTGATCTCTCGCACAGGTTTGTTGCAGACCTCGGACTCTTTGGATCAGGTCGGTTGCTTTGGCCGTACTCTGAATGACGTCGCACTTTTGACAGATGCGATCGCAGGTTTTGATAGCCGCGATAGCACCAGCTTTGCCCGCCCGCGCCCTGCGATGTCAATCGGCGCTATGTCCGACGCCCCTGTCCCACCCGAACTTGTCTGGTTCGATCTGCCTTTCAACGACCGCTTGTCAAACGATGCGCGCGAGGGGTTGGATGCTGTACTCGACATTCTGGGTCCACAAGTTACTCGGATGGAGCCTGCAAAGACCCTGTCTAATCTGGTCGCTGTTCAAGCCCGCATTCACGAATACGAAATTTGCAAACAACAGGCTGAAGTATTCGATCAGCATTGGGGCCAAATCAGCGACACGCTTAAACCCATAATCACGCGTGCACGTCAGATCACAGATGCGGAATACGAAGACGCCCTTGCAGTCAAAGCCTCCGCTGAAGCGTTCTTTCAGAACTTCTTCCTTGATTACGATGCAATCATCGCGCCAGCCGCTTCGGGTGAAGCCCCGAAATTTGGCAACGGCACGGGCGATCCGATTTTTTGCACACTTTGGACACTGGCAGGGCTACCCTGTGTTACCTTGCCATTGTTGGTTGGCGAGACCGGATTGCCGATTGGTGTGCAACTCATTGGACCCACAGAAAAAGACGACCGCTTGTTGCGGACTGCGCGCTGGCTGCAAATGCAGTTGGTCGAATAAGAGAAAAAGGGACACAACCATGTCATACATGACCAAATTGATAGTTGGCTTCATCGGAACCACGTTCCTGTGCATCTTTGTCGGCGGCCTGTCGCAAAGTATCTCCAGCGGCTTTGCAGGTTTCATTGGCGGAGCACCTTTTATGATCATTGCGATCGTCGTCTGCTGTATGGCTGTTTATGATTTCTACGAAGAATGCATCCGTAAAAAATGAACAAGAAGCGCCTTTGGATCACCCGTCGCCTGTCTGATGCCACGCTAGAGCGCGCCCAGCGTGATTATGATGTGGTGATCAACCACGACGACACCCCCGGCACCGCCGAACAACTGATCGCGGCTAGCAGGGAATTCGATGCGATCATCCCCTGTCATTCTGAGCATTTCAGCGGCGATGTCGTCGCGCAGTTTTCGGATCGCCTCAAGATCGTTGCAAACCATTCTGTTGGCGTGGATCATTGTGATCTACCCGCGCTCAAGGAACATGGCATCACTGTCACCAACACGCCTGATGTGCTTTCTGATGCGACCGCCGAACTGGCGATGCTCTTGATGCTGGGTGCCGCACGTCACGCTGTTGCCGGTGATCGAATTGTGCGCACAGGTGATTGGGATAGCTGGTCACCTGCATTCATGGTCGGCAAGCAAGTCACAGGCGCGCGACTTGGCATTGTTGGTATGGGCCGCGTTGGCCGTGCCTTTGCCACCAAGGCACGCGGTTTCGGGATGGAAGTGCATTATTTTAATCGCTCCCCTTTATCCGCAGATCAAGCGCATGGCGCGGTTTATCATGATAGTGTTGAAAGCCTGCTCGGCGTCGCTGATTTCCTCTCGCTTAACTGCCCTGCCACGCCAGAGACAATTGATTTGATGAATGCAGAACGCTTTGCGCTGATGCCTGAGGGCGCAGTCATTGTGAACACAGCACGCGGTGCACTGATCGATGAAGACGCGCTGCTTGGGGCGCTCGATACAGGTCAGATCGCTGCTGCTGGCCTGGATTGTTTCAAGGTCGAGCCAGGCGGAAACGCTGCGTTTTCCAGATATGACAACATCTTCATGCTACCCCACATCGGCAGTGCGACACGCAAAACGCGTAATGCTATGGGCTTTCGCGCTCTGGACAATCTGGACGCCTTTTTTGCGGGAAAAGTACCGCATGACACGTTATAGATGAATGGATAAATCGATGACAAAACTGACTTTTCTGGGCCTTGGCGTTATGGGCTACCCGATGGCGGGACATCTAGCCAAAGCGGGCCACGCTGTGACCGTTTACAATCGCACGACTGCAAAGGCGGAAAAATGGGCGGCGGAGCACGGTGGCAATTTTGGCAAAACACCTGCCGAAGCCGCACAAGGCGCTGATATGGTTATGGCCTGTGTTGGCAACGACGATGATTTGCGCGCTATTTGCCTAGGCCCCGATGGCGCGTTTGCCGCCATGTCGGAAGGGTCCACCTTCGTCGATCACACAACCGTTTCTGCCGCAGTCACCCGCGAGCTATATTTGGCGGCCAAAGCGAAAGGCATCGCATTCATTGATGCGCCCGTTTCTGGTGGTCAGGCCGGTGCAGAGAACGGGCAATTATCCATCATGTGCGGCGGCGATCAAAGTGACTACGATTGTGCCGAACCTGTGATGAATGTCTATGCAAAACTTTGCCGTCGCATTGGCGACAGTGGCGCGGGCCAGATGACTAAGATGTGCAACCAGATCGCAATCGCGGGTTTGGTCCAAGGCCTGTCCGAAGCAATGCATTTCGCGTCCAAAGCGGGCCTCGATGGCGCCGCCGTGGTTGAGGTGATTAGCCAAGGCGCTGCCGGGTCATGGCAGATGTCCAACCGCTACGAGACTATGTTGGCCAATCATTTCGAACATGGTTTTGCGGTTGACTGGATGCGCAAGGACCTCGGAATTTGTCTGACTACGGCGAACGAAAACGGGGCCTCCTTGCCCGTCACTGCACTGGTCGATCAGTTCTATAAGGATGTCCAGAAAATGGGCGGCGGACGTTGGGATACCTCTGCTTTGTTCAAGCGTTTGCAAGCGCTCTGATCGCCGAAACGGAATTACGCAAACGAAGCACCGATGCTTCATTCATACCTGGGAGGGAACTATGAAATTGACTGCACTTAAAACAGCGGCGGCACTGACGTGCCTTATGCTTGGATCCGTAGCGAACGCAGAAACGCTTCGCCTGTCACACCAGTGGTCGAACAAAGATGTGCGCCATCAGGTTGCCCAAATGGTTGCCGACGGCGTTGCCGCGGCAAATGTTGATCTTGATATCCAGATTTTTGGCTCAAAATCGCTTTTCAAACCACGTGAGCAGTATCGTCCTCTAAGCCGTGGTCAGCTCGACATGACGGTTCTGCCGCTAAGTTATGCTGGCGGTCAGCAGCCAGCCTTCAACCTTACATTGATGCCGGGCATGGTCAAAAACCATGATCACGCAGCGCGCCTAAGTGCATCGCCCTTCATGGCCGCTTTGGAAGAAAAGATGGCCGACGATGACGTGATGGTTCTGGTTCATGGCTATCTTGCTGGCGGTTTTGTGGGCAAAGATAAATGCATCACTGCGCCTGAGGACGTCAAAGGCCTGCAAACGCGCGCAGCTGGTAAAGCGTTCGAACAGATGCTCGCGGGTGCGGGTGCTTCAATCGCATCAATGGCATCGTCTGAAATTTATAGCGCGATGCAAACAGGTGTTCTGACGGCCGCAAATACGTCGTCTTCGTCGTTTGTGTCTTATCGCATTTACGAGCAAGTCAGCTGCTACACGCCAGCGGGCGACGTAGCTTTGTGGTTTATGTATCAACCCCTTTTGATGAACAAATCGAAGTTTGACGACCTGAACGCAGACCAGCAAAAAGCACTCATGGATGCCTCTGCCAAGGCTCAGGCTTTCTATTTGGAAGAGGCCAAAAAACAAGACGCAGCGTCCGAACAAGTGTTTCGCGATGCGGGTGTTGAAATTGCGCAAATGTCTCAAGAAGATTTTGACGCTTGGCGGGCGCTTGCGCAGGAAACATCCTACAAAGCCTTTGTAGCTGATGTTCCCGATGGCCAAGCACTTCTCGATATGGCGTTGGCTGTCGAGTAAACCTATGTTGGAGGGCCGCAGGCAAGTGGCCCTCCAAACCTCTTAATTCCAACCGTTTGAGGGTTTAGATATGGCCGTCCAAAGTTCTAGCCGTGTGGCGCAAACAGGAAACAACCCATTCCTGCGGTTAGTGGCGGCGCTTTCAACTGTTGCCGGGTGGTGCTCTGCCGCGATGATCGTCGCAGCCGTCGCGATCACCTGTCAGATGATCTTTATCCGCTTCGTGCTGAACGGCTCGACCATTTGGCAGACGGAAGCAGTGATCTACCTCGCCATCGGATCAACCTTGGTTGGATTGCCTTATGTCCAACGCCTGCGCGGCCATGTGAACGTTGATCTGATCCCCATATCCCTTGGCGCCAAGGCGCGCTATAACATGGCTCTTTTTACGCTATCACTGTCGATTGTGATGGTCGCAATCATGCTTTGGTATGGCTGTGAATTCTGGCACCTCGCCTATGAACGCAATTGGAAATCGGACACCGTTTGGGGCGTTCGACTGTGGATTCCTTACGCCGCCTTACCAATTGGCTTTGCGCTCTACTTGTTGCAATTGATTGCCGATCTCGTCGCAGTTGTCTTGAAAATTGATAAGCCCTTCGGCTTGGAGGAGGCATAATGGATCCGCTCACGCTTGGCCTAGTCGTCGCTGTTTGCACGATCCTTGTTCTGTTCTCTGGCGTATCTGTCGCACTGGGGTTACTGGTCGTTTCAACCGTTTTTTTGATGATTTTCGATGGCATGCGCTCGCTTGAATTGCTGCCCGAAATTCTGTTCGGCAAACTTGATAATTTTGCGCTGCTCTCAATCCCGATGTTTATCATAATGGGGTCCTCAATTGCCTCTACACGCGCTGGGGCAGACCTTTATGAAGCGCTGGAGCGTTGGCTCACACGTGTCCCAGGCGGCCTTGTTATTTCAAACCTTGGGGCCTGCGCGTTGTTTGCGGCGATGTCTGGCTCAAGCCCTGCAACATGTGCTGCGATTGGTAAGATGGGTATCCCGGAGATGCGCAAACGTGGTTATCCTGACGGCGTTGCAGCGGGCTCTATTGCCGCTGGCGGCACGCTGGGCATTCTCATTCCGCCCTCCGTTACAATGATCGTTTACGGCATCGCCACAGAAACTTCGATTGGTCGATTGTTCCTTGCGGGCGTGATCCCCGGTTTGCTGCTCGTCACATTGTTCATGGCGTGGTCGCTTT
>Ga0233426_10003734_pt1 | contig 11795 bp, 7 predicted proteins | sample SI_118_April2016_6_FD_179875 | JGI IMG/M metagenome (GOLD analysis project Ga0233426, IMG submission 179875) | Seawater microbial communities from Saanich Inlet, British Columbia, Canada - SI_118_April2016_10_MG | ecosystem: Environmental > Aquatic > Marine > Inlet | place: Canada: British... | reverse complement strand
TAGCTAAAAGTAGCTTTACCTGACTTACCTTTTTTGGTCGTTATCAAAATAACACCATTTGCACCTCTAGATCCGTAAATAGCTGCAGAAGCAGCATCTTTAAGTATTTCAAGACTTTGTATATCGTTTGGATTAACAGTCTCTATGCCACCTGAAATCGGGTATCCATCTACAACAATTAAAGGGTTTGATGCTCCTGAAATAGAAGAAGCTGCTCTAATTTGAATTTTTGGAGCTGCACCCGGAGATCCGTCTTGGTTTTGAATTAAAACACCAGATAATTTCCCTGCTAAAGCATCATCAACACGTGCAACTTGTAAAGCAGCAACTTCGCCACCTCCAATTTTTGCAACAGCACCTGTAAGTTGTGATCTTTTACGTGTACCGTATCCTGTCACTACGATTTCATCTAGCTCATTCTGGTCTTCAACTAAGCTTACGCTTACATTATCTTGACCTGTAAACTGTACTATTTGAGTAGTGTAACCCAAATAAGAAATTTCTAGGTTTTGATCTTGATCTACTGCAATAGAAAAGTTTCCATCAAAATCGGAAGTTGTTCCATTGTTAGTTTCTTGTACAATTATAGTTGCCCCTGGTATTGGTTCACCGTTTGCATCTGTAACTGATCCACTGAGTTGTGTTTGTGCAAATCCAAAGGCTACGCCCATAAGAACAAACAACAGTGTTACGTGAGATTTAATTTTCATACGTTGTTAATAATTAGTTTTCATTGTTTAATTTTTAAAAAATCGTTTCAAAAAGAATCGATCGCACTAAACGATGATATGAACAAAAATATTTATCTTTGTAAAACATTGTTTAGGCAGTGTCTTTATTACTTCCCTCTTGTTATTGAAGTAATTATAAAAGGGTAGGTACAACTACCCTTTTTCTATATCACATGATCTGGAAAACCAGATTGGTTCACCAAATTGGTTTTCCAAATATATTAAAAAAATTGTATCCCCAAACTTTTTGGCTGCTTTATTCCATAAAATCCTCTCGAATTGGACTAAAGACGTCAATTAATTCTCCTGCTTCGGTGCAAATTGCCCCATGAAGCACATTAGTAGGTATATAAAAATTGTCTCCAGCCTTAAGTGTTTGTGTCTTTCCATCAATGGTTACATCGAATGATCCTGAAACAACATGAGTTACTTGAGAATGATGGTGCTGATGCATAGGCCCAATACCTCCTTTTTCAAAGGCTACGTGAACCAACATAATTGAATCATCGTATCCCATAATTTTTCTTTTCACTCCTTCGCCTACAGTTTCCCACGGAATGTCTTTTGTGAGTAAAAACTCTTTACTTGTTCCAAAACTTTTCATTGTTATTATTTTATTGTTTGTATTAAATAAGAGCCAGTCCAATTGATTTTTTCTCCATTTACTTCAATGGCGTGTTTTTGATTTTCATCTGAATCTTGATTAGATAAAAACACTTGAATTGGCTTTCCAGTGGTTAATTCGATCGTGATTGCTGTATATGCAGCAGTATCTAGGGTACTGGTTATGTTTTTAATAGAGGAAGTCGCATTTATAGCTATTTCACTTACTGGACTATAACGTCCATGAATTTCAATTGCAGATACAAATAAGGTAGCTGCGGTATTTTTTCTTCGTATTATAAAGGAGGAGTCGTTCCTCAAATTAAACTCAGGGTCATTGGCGCCTAATTGGGTGAAAAGAAATTCATCCTCGGGCGTATTCATCATGGTAAGGGTTCTAAAGGTCGTGCCAGAAAACCAACTCAACTGATTCAAAGGCTTCCCATTTTTCGCTTTCGAACGTAGCCATAAATGTTGATATCCGTTGTCTTTCCCCAACGGCAACAGAGAAGCTTGTGAATCAAGCGGAAAAGTAGTTGACATAATTTGACCGAAATAGTGATACGGTAAATCGTATTGGTTTTTATCTTTCGAATCGACCTTAAACACATCGAGAATAAGTTGATTATCCAGACGATCGTCTTCGATTAATAATAGTGTTCGGTGCATTTTTACACCTTTGTAGGCATTATTTTCTTTTGCACTGATTAGTTGGTTTCCATTTGCAGAAAGAACACTAAAATATTTATCCGAATGAAATTGACTCCCAATAGCATATTTTCCTTCAAAATGTGAGGTTTCGTTTACGACTAAGGTGTTGTGTGCTATGGTTTGTTTTGCCCAAGTTGTGTTTTCTTTTAGGTATCCACCTCCATTTTTCTGATCAATATTAACGAAACGCGCTAAACCATAATCTTGTAAAACCTCTTCTCCTTTATGATATAATGAAAATGAAAGCTTGTCGTAATGACCATGACTATTTCCATGAGCAGAATATTTAGCAACTAAATTGAGTTCTTCTTCAGTAGAGCCAGATCTGAGGATACTGATGCCTCCTTGTTTTCCTTGAGGGCCATCGGTAAGTTCCATGGATTGTTTTTCAAAAGGCACCGCTTTTCCTTCAGCAATTGCAAGTGCCACTGAAAAACCTGCATCATCTAATGTCAGTTTTCCTTGCTTTTTGGCAATAGAAAGTAATCCTGGATTTTGATTTCCATAATGATATGCAATATCTACTGCAGAAACCAATTCTCTTGAAAAATAAGACATCCCTTTTTGCGCGTCATTTAAAGGGTAAAATGCTCCGTTCGAATCGGTAAGATTGAGTAAAGTGTTTACTGCCTTGAGAAGCACACCTCCTTTGTATTCAAATATTTTTTCTTGTGGACGCATATTGTTCAACCCAACTGCAAAAAGCAAATAAGGGTACATCGCATAGCGCTGATAATAGGGAGCTTCGGTATAATAACCTTCTGGAGAAAAGGGGGCTTCTATATTGGCTAAGAATCCTGCTTTACCTGTTTCATCCTTAATAAATCCGCCGTCATTGTCCTTTGCATTAGCATCTATTCCATCTTGTTTTAATCCGTACAAGGCACGCTGAATAAGTTCTTCATCTTCCATAACCAAACCAATCATTCCGACTGCGGCATTACCCCAAGTACTGTGATTATGAATTCGATTGAAGTACTGTGGGTTTGTAACAGAAATGTAATCTGCAAAAGGTCGAAACAATTCTTTTTCAAGATATTTTCTTTCTTTTTTACTTAAGAAGTTATAAACACAATCGTATGCTTGACTTACGTATACCAACCAATTGGAATCATTCAAACACTGCCAGAAAATCTTTCCACGGGCATAGGAACGGGGTTGTGGGTGAATAGGCAACGACTTGTAAATTCGAGCATACTCCATTAAAACCTCTTTCACATATTCAGCATAGACTTGATCATCTAAAATTTGAAACAGCACTCCCGCTTTTTGTAAAATCAAAAAGTTTTTTTTGTGTCGTTCATGAGTATAACCTCCCGCCATGTCTTTGGGCGTTGGAACATGAATTCCTGTTTCTATTTCGGCATCTACTTCCGCTTTTATTTCGGCTAAATAGCTGTCAAAAAAAGGAACTTCTCCTAAGTTTTCTCTAATCTTTTGAACGCCTTCTTGGGTTAATATCAAATTTGGGTGTTCTTGTGCTTTTAATAAAAAAGCAGAGAACAATGCAACGATGAGGATTCCTTTTTTCAAGTGTTTTATTTTTGAGGTTGTACGCCTAGTTTTTTATTATCTAACCCTAGTAGATTTGGACTGTTTTCATCGGTATAAAGTTTTCCGATTGAATACTTTTGATCACCACTTACTTCTATCTGTTTCGAGTTTTCAAGCTGAACATGAGTTACATTGACTATGGGTTCTCCAACAACCAAATGCATTTTAATGTTTTTAGTTTTAGTAAAAATAGAATTCTTCATCACTATATCCTGCACACCGTAAAGATTAATCGCTGCTTTGTATTTATTACGCGATCCAAAACCAATGTTGTCAAACGTACAATGGTCTAGATATAAAAAAGGCCCGAAGGTGCTTTCATCTTTTCCACCGCGATGTAAGCTCAAAACGGTTCCTTGAATATTAGAGAAATGATTATTGATCAGGGTCACATACTCTGCATTATAAATTCCTACGTCGTCTGTTTCACGATCTAACGCCATCACATGTCCAGTAATGTTATTGAAGGTTGAATTTTCGATGTGAATTTCGTCCGCAAAAGTATTCTTATATACACGAATTACATCAAAAGAATGGTTTACATCTAGATTATCAAAAGAGCAGTCTTCTATTCTAATACTGTAGTTTTTGTTCATCGAATATTTACTCGTTCTAATCACAGCGTTACCCGATCCATCGGGTGCATTTTCTCCATCAAAAGTCAATCCTTTTAATTGAAGTTCTCCCCCATTTACAATATCAAAAGCTGCCTTCTTTTCCCATAGAACAAGTGGCTTTTGATTTGCAGCTGCTCGGATTGTTAATGGGTGTTTAATCAAAGGTAGTTTAGTTAATTCGTAAGATGCACTTTCTGCTAATTCCAAAACATCACCCGGATTTGAGCTCTTAATTGCATCAAACAGGGTATTCACTCCAGCTTTAACAGAATGAGTTGTTCCGCTTTCAAACGCTATACGCTTGTCTTCTTTTGAATAGAAAGAGGTACCTGTATTCTCTTTAGTGGGTAATACATCTGCCAACTTTGGACTAATTGTTTTTCTTCCAATGGCTGGCATCAGGAGTCCATTTTCATCCTGAACCAAGCGCATTTTTTTAACCTTAAACCCTTCTGACAAATCAGGGTTAATGGGTAGGTTGGTGCGGTTGTTTTTAAAAGCTATACCGCTGATATCGTCGTACACAGTAACCAATTTACTTGGCTGATCTAAATAAAATGTATTGTTTGTAAAAGTTGAATTAATTGGTGTTGCTGAACGTTCTTCGTCACTCCCTGCACACAATTGAACATGGTCAGAATTGACAAAAACATTGTTTTCGATTACGGCATCTTCTACTTGAAAGTATCGATTCAAAGGAGAATTCGGAACACCATTCATTACCACTAAGGCGCCTCTAAAACGATAGCCTGTTAATCCGTAGCCATAATTATTTCGAACCGTTTGCTGTCCGTTGATCACACGAATCCCACCTGTATTTCTTTTTCGATTCCCCAAAAAGACATTCCCTTCTACCAAGGTTTCATCTCCATGACGCATCGTTAACGTTCCAATGCTTTCAAAAAACACATTATTCTTGTAGGTAGTTTGATCACATTTATTAGAAATTATTTCGTGCTCTCCATCACAGCGATCGAAATAATTATCTTGCACAAGGGTATTCGACTTTTCCATAGAAAAATGACTGGTCCCAACACGAAGTGTTTCCCCACCATTTGAGCCCAGATTCTGACGAGGACCGAAGTAATTGGATTCAATTACATGATTATTTTCAATACTTTCTTTTGAATTCAATCGAACAATTAAGGTAACACCTCGATTTCCCTTTCCTTCAAAATGATTGTGATCTACTCGATTGTTTTTCCCATAAAGAGCAACCCAACTGTCTTGTTCGTGACGTTCTGGATTAGAATAATTATCGATTACACAATTAGTCAAACGTGAATTATTTGCCAACAGCTTGCTGTTCTTGCGAAAAGAAATTACTTCATTGGTGGGTGTATATCCATTTTTAAAAACTAAACCTTCTACATGCAAAAATTCTCCTGCAATTTGAAGGTATGACTGTCCTTCCAATGTTACTTTACCTTTTTCTTCAACCGTAAGTTTAATGGGTGCATCTGCAGTTCCATTTCCTTCTAAAAGAAGTTCAGCATCTTGCCATATGCCATTGGCTAGGACAATAGTTGTACCGGGTTGCGCTTTGGAAACAGCACTATTGAATTCCTCCACGGATTGTACCATAACTCGATCTTGGGCAGATATAGAGCCAATAAAAAGAACAAATAAGAGGGTGATTTTTAACGTTATGTGTTTGATCATAATAAATTGGATTACCAAATTGGTTTACCAATGTACATAATTTTTAATTGAATTAAACTTTTAAGAAGTTAAAATGTTTTTTTGTTTAATAACGATTCAAAACATTAGGTTAAATTAAAAAGATTGATTTCGGCTTGTGGAAGAAATTATATACCGAAAAACAAGTCAAAATTCATTTGTATATAAAACTAAAAAACCCCTGTTGACACAAGGGTTTTCAATTTAAATCTGTACCTCGAGTGGGAATCGAACCCACACTCCCGAAAGAACTGGATTTTGAATCCAGCGCGTCTACCAATTCCGCCATCGAGGCTATCGGATGACAAAAGTAGAAAATAATTTTCTTCTACCTAAAATAATCGCATTAAAGAGTGGCAGACCTAAAATTATTTATAAATTTGCATTCCCTAAAATAATGTTGAACAACAAATTAGGTCACGTGAAAACAGAAGCAAAAATTTTTAGTTGTACTCAAAGCGAAGTCCTTGCAAAAGAAATTGCAACGATATTTGGAATCCCCATGGGCAAAGTTGCCTTTTCACATTACAGTGATGGTGAATTTCAACCTTCCTTTGAGGAATCAGTTCGTGGGTCTCGAGTTTTTTTAGTAGGCTCTACACATCCTAGTTCTGAAAATTTAATGGAACTTCTTTTAATGATCGATGCTGCCAAAAGAGCTTCAGCTCGTCACATCACAGCTGTGATGCCCTACTTTGGATGGGCACGTCAGGATAGAAAAGACAAGCCACGAGTTCCAATTGGAGCTAAACTTATTGCAAACCTTCTTGAGGCAGCCGGAGCAACTCGAATCATCACCATGGATTTACATGCAGATCAGATTCAAGGGTTCTTCGAAAAGCCAGTTGATCATTTATTTGCCTCAACAATATTTGTACCCTACGTAAAATCATTGAATCTAGATAATCTCACCATTGCTTCTCCAGACATGGGTGGTTCAAAAAGGGCTTATGCATATTCTAAGTTTCTCAAGAGTGATGTTGTAATATGTTACAAGCAACGTGAAAAAGCAAATGTCATTTCTCACATGGAATTAATTGGAGATGTGAAAGGCAAGAATGTAATTCTTGTTGATGATATGGTAGACACAGCAGGAACACTAACCAAAGCAGCGGAAGTAATGCGAGAACGCGGCGCTATTTCGGTTCGTGCAATTTGTACCCATGCACTACTTTCTGGCAACGCTTATGAGCGTATCGAAAACTCGTTACTAGAAGAGTTGATCGTTACAGATTCTATTCCTGCAAAAAAACAAAGCCCAAAAATAAAAGTATTGAGTTGTGCTGATCTTTTCGCGAGTACCATGCGTGAGGTTCATGAAAACAAATCAATTAGTTCGAAGTTTATAGTTTAATTCAATAAATAAATACCAATGAAATCAATTACAATTAACGGATCAAAAAGAGAAAGCGTAGGCAAGAAAGCAACAAAAGCCTTACGTAATGCTGGTATGGTTCCCTGCGTTTTATACGGCGAAAACAATCCCGTACATTTTGCAGCGAAAGAACTAGGTTTCAGCAAACTCGTTTATACTCCAAATGCACACACAGTTGTGCTTACGCTTGACGACAAAACAACTGTCAATGCAATCCTTCAAGACATCCAATTTCACCCAGTAAGTGATCGAATTCTTCATGTTGACTTTTATGAGTTAAAAGACGACAAAGAGATTTCAATGAACATTCCAGTAGAAGTACAAGGATCAGCACCTGGTGTACTTGTAAATGGTGGGACATTGGTTCTTAACAAGCGTAAACTACGTGTACGTGCTTTACCAAGTAACCTTCCTGATGTAATCATCGCTGATATTTCAGCTCTTGAATTAGGAAGTAAATTGTTTACTTCTTCAATCGAATCAGAAAACTTCACTTTTGTTCACCCAGACAATACTGTTATTTGTCAGGTTAGAACTTCTAGAGCTGCTATAAAAGAAGCTGATGTTAAAGAAACTGAAACTGAAGAAACTGAAACTGAAGCTGCTGAATAAGCATCTTCTTTGAATCGTTTAAAAAAGCATCTGTTGAAAATCAACAGATGCTTTTTTTTATCTTTATACTTTATTAAAGAATGAATTACTTTAAAAAACTTTTTAAACGAACGGATAAACCAAAAGAAGACCCTTTGAAAAAATTTTTAATTGTTGGCCTAGGCAATATTGGTGCTCCTTATTACAATACCAGACATAATATTGGATTTAAGGTTTTAAATAGTTTTGTTGAAGAACGAGATTTAGCTTTTGAAGATCAACGTTATGGTGCCATTTGCAAAACTCGATTCAAAGGTAAATCGATGCTTTTATTAAAACCATCAACCTTAATGAATCTTAGTGGGAAAGCAGTTCGATATTGGGCTTTAAAGGAAAATATTCCGCTAGAAAATATCCTTATAATTACCGATGATTTGAACTTGCCTTTTGGTACAATTCGCCTAAAACCCAAAGGAAGTGATGGAGGTCATAATGGACTTAAAGACATTCAAGCGCAATTGAATACTCCGAATTATCCTCGGATTCGTTTTGGTATACAAAGTGACGAAAAAGGATATAATACGGTAGACTTTGTGTTGGGAAAATGGTCGGACCAAGAGCTTGATGCGATGCCACTGAGAATTAAAAAAACAAAAGAACAGATTGTGTCTTTTGTTTCCCAAGGAATCCAAACTGCTATGAATCAGTTTAACGGTTCTTAGGAAGTTATAAAACTGCGAATTGCTGATTGTGATTTATTTCCGCGCTGATCGATCGTGATGATTTGCCAAAAATAGGTTTGTCCAACATCCAATAACGCTGAATAACTTGAAGTTACTTGGTTGTCTTGAACTAGACGCATTTGAGCTGCATCTGTTCCGATATACACTTGATAATACGCAATATCGTCGTCTAAATCCGAACCAGTCCATTGTAAGTTTACTTCTCCCGATGATAAAGTAACTTCTTGCTCGTCTAGAGGGCTATTTAACTGTGCAGAAAAAGGCAAAAAAGTTTCTTGCTGTAGGGCTTCCAAATAAAAAGTCCACACTTCACTTTTTGTATCTACAGGACTTGCTTCTGAGGAAGAAATAACCCACCAACTGTAAGGAGCTCCTCGATCTAAAGTAATCGTAGTGTTAGTCAAATCTGCAGGCTTTCTTTTTTCTGTTTGTGTAATATTATTCCGAACAAAGACCTCATATGAGTCGGTGTTTTGAGCCTCTTCCCAACCAAAATTGATTGTTCCCTGTCTAGTCGTTGTAGATAAGGGTACACAAGTATTACTATTCTCTGGGGTTGTCAGCAAAACTGCCTCTGGTTCTGGTATCGATGGCTTAGAGCATGTACAAAGAAGAGCTGCTATAACAATTGATGCTATTTTTTGGAACCTACGTTTCATTGTTTGATGAATTTTATGGTTTCTTCATTCTGAGTACTGCGTATTTTAAGTAAATAATTTCCACTAGGCAACAAGCTCATATCAATTGGAACTTTCCTATCACTGCCTTCCAGTTGAACTTTTTTATCTAAAAGAATATTAGCCTGAATATCGTAGATTATATATTGAATTGTAGAAGCTGTACCTCCAATCAAAACATAAGCCTGCTCTTGAACTGGATTCGGATATAAAACGGAGTCCATAGCAATATAAATTTCTTTTTTAAAGGAGCCTTGGCAACTTAAATCTGTAGTAACTTCGATCGTATTCAACCCTTTTCTCAAGGGTAAATTGATTTGCGATTTACTTTGAATGCTTGTTTCTTGGTTATTTACTGTAACCTTATAGCTAGATGCTCCATTGAGCGATAAAGACAAACTCAAATCATTTTCATTTACAAAGGAAGTAACTTGTAAAGGCTCAGGTTCCTCTATTGAAGCTATAAAACATCGTTCGAAACTTGGGTCATCAGCAACACCAATACAAAGGAGATAGTCTCCACTTTGGAGGTTTAGAATGCTCAAGGTGTTCGTTGTAAACGTGTAGCCATTTGAAAAGCCATTCGGTCCAGTAACTTGAACAGTATAATCGGCAAATGCAGTTGCTCTAATTTGAATCGCACCATTGTTTCTCGAAACACAGGTTTCATCAATTTTTGAAAGTATAAAATTATTAAAAGTATCTACATCGCATAAATCACCTCGTCCATCGGCATCGGCATCGGCTTGATCTTGATTTGCTATAAGAGGGCAATTATCCGTAACATTTGGTATTAAATCGGGATCATCATTTTCTAGAATAGCTCCATTTACACAAAAGTTGATATTAAAGAGTATAATTCTTCCGGTATCTTGTGCCCCAACATCTTCAACTTTCAGTCTCCAAAGACCTAATGAAGATTGTCCGTTAAACACACTTAAGTCTTCTGTTGGAAGAAATGAACCTGTAAAGGGTGCTGAACCATTTTCTGTCAAGTTCGTTGCTTCTTGATCGAAAACAGTATTCACAAAGTTGGAGCTGGCCCCGCCAATGTTGCGTGCTAAAATCACTTCTGTACCATCGGGTGCAAGTAACGAAAGGATCATGTCGGACAAATACGTATGCTGAATACTCACTTCGATATTAACATCACTTATGACAGAATCATTCGCCATGTAAACATCGGCAAACGAAATGCCACTTTGAACAAAACTCGCATCTATTAAATTTATGGGGAGGTTTACTGCACCAATTGGGCTGCAATCGAGTAAATCAGTGATGAAGTTTTGAACTTCAGAATAATTACTTTCTCCACAGCCGTTAGTTCCTTTAACCCTCCAATAGAACGTTGTTTCGCTAGGAAGATTTTCTAAAGGAACGAAGTTAGAGGCTTTAGTTGTTGTTGAAACTACAATTGAATCGAACGTATTGGACAAAGATAATTCAACAATAAACTGATCTACGTTTTCATCTGGAGACCAGCTAAAAAGTGGCTTTATCGATTGAACGCCGTCAGATGCATTCGGACTCAATTCAACTGGAGTTTGAACAGCACTTTGTTGATGGATGTATTGGAAAGTTTGCTGGGCTTCGGTGGATCCTGAGCTTGAAACTAAAGTCATTGTATAAACACCAGGGGATATGTTGGATGCTTTCGTAAGACTAATGGTTCCTTGTTGCTGATCGGTTGTAGATGAAACCATATTTATCGAATAAACAATCCCCGTTGGGACATTAGTCAAAGTGAGATCTACATCGCCTTCAAATTCTTGATATCGATTGAGTGTGAAATCAAATGATATTGGTTCGTTGTCACAGGCTTTTTTAGAAAGCTCTTGAAAAGGAGTCGCAAAGGGGCGCTCAAGAATACTAAAACGATAGTTGTTTACTGCAAAATAAATTCCGTTATCGGGAACAATTTTAATTCGAACATTTGAAGAATTGATGTTGGCAGGCACAACTAAGTCAAAGCGACCATCATTGGGCGTGTTTGATGCCAGTAGAGTGTCGAAATTTTGACCATTATCTGAAGACAAATAAATCGATACCGTTTCCGTATTGATTGGAGCTTGATCGGTATTTGCAACATCCCATAAGATCACTTCATTTGCTCCAGTTTGCCAAATTATAGTATTGGTGGCTGGCGAGGTAATCTCAAATGGACCGGCACGTTCAAGCACATTTATTATCCGTGAATCTTGATCCGTTTGGCCCACACTAGTAGAACTTGTTTCCGATCGGTCACGAACTGTTACTCCCCAAAGTAGCCTTCTACTATTCAAAGAAACTGTTTGCCAGTCGTTTGGGAATTGTGGATTCGTTTGAACCAATTGATTTGTCAAAACCCTGGACATGGAAGGGACTGTTCGAATTGGAGAATTGGTAGGTGAAAAGGATCGATTACTAGATCCCGATTGATTATAGGGGCCAAAGTTTTCGCGTGTAACTAAGCCACTATTCAGTTGTTCCCAACAATAGGTCAACGAATCATCATCTGGATCAGAAGCTATTGC
>Ga0233426_10003733_pt1 | contig 11796 bp, 10 predicted proteins | sample SI_118_April2016_6_FD_179875 | JGI IMG/M metagenome (GOLD analysis project Ga0233426, IMG submission 179875) | Seawater microbial communities from Saanich Inlet, British Columbia, Canada - SI_118_April2016_10_MG | ecosystem: Environmental > Aquatic > Marine > Inlet | place: Canada: British... | reverse complement strand
CTTCTGAAATTCGTTTCAAGGATAAGCAAGATATTATGTTCGCATCTACAGTTTTAGAATGGTTCACAAAAGGAGGATTTGAGAATTTGATAATTATAGATGGTATTGTTTCTCCAGATAAGCAATTAACCCACGGCGAGTTATACGGAGTAGGTTCGTCATCCTTGGCTAGACAGCGACTTAAACATGCAGGAATCGCTCCAATAAGACAAGGAATAGTAGCGGGAATTACCGGTTTCTTACTTGGCGAAGGAGATCGCTTAGGAATTGACGTTACCGCTTTGCTTGCTGAAGCAAGTCCAATGTATCCCGACGCTAGAGCCGCAGCACTTGCTATTGAAGCAGTTTCAGAGCTAACAGGAATTGAAATCCCACTTACCGAATTATTAGAGAATGCTAGAGAAATAGAAAATAGTGTCAAGGAAGTCTTTGAGAAATCTGTAACCATGTTGCCAGGGCCAGAAGACGACGACGATTCCTTTGCCGACCCCTCATTTGGTTGATTTATTATTGAGCTCTTGTACTGCTTTTACCACATCTTGGAATGTGGCATCAGTCACAAATACAGGCTCTGAATCAGGTGCTCTAGCAGCGCAATGTCCTTTGTCAATCAAGCACTGAATGAGAACTTCCATTTTTGGAGCGCCAGGAGTCCCTGACCATTTTGGTAAAGAATCTAGATTCAAGAGAAGATGTTCACGGCTCATTAAATCAGCCGCTTTGGAGATATGCCTGACACTTCTGCATAATTCTCTAGTTGCATATTCCAAATCAGTATCATCCCAGTCTAGTCCTACAGACTTTGCTTTTACTATATCTTCTTTTGAGGGATGACAAATTTCCATGGCTCTTTGTTCAGTCATACGTTCAGTGATTTGATGATTCCACATAGGGCCAATCCACATAGGGCCACTTGCGCGCTCTAGTTGGTCTTCATTTGGGTGCTGTTTGAACCGGTATGGGACATCATCGCATCTAACTCTCCAACCCATATTGGTATTTACTTGACTTGCTTTTTCTTTACTCGTTGAAAGTTTCACACTCACTCTTACGTGATGCCCATCGAACAGTGCTAAAATTGGAATCATGGATTTATCATGGCGAGCAGCTGTAGTTGCGATAAGACCCATTAGAGTCCTTACTGCGTCATCATGAGCATAAAGGTCAACGATACCCTTTGCTCCATATCTTCTTTGTTGCGAACTCAAGGATGAGCCAGTCAATGCTGCAGTATCTGTTGCAGTCACCTCTAGTACACCTGTTCTTGCAAGACTTTGAATCGCAGAATCTAGAAATGATACAGGTGAGCCAAATGGATCGACATCTATCCATTGATATGATGCTTCAGACAAAGCGACACGTGCATCTAATTGTTGGAAAAAGATTCCATTTTCAAATACTCCTTCGGGCTTTTTACCATACCTATCAGACTCGATTGAATGGTCAATACTTACTGACGGTGGATGTGTTTGATGAGAAACTTTGGCCCAGTTTAAAGCAAAATCATCAAGATCATTTGCAGTGATTCTAATTCTATTCTGTAGTTCGCCAGGAATTTCATTTCTCCATCTTCTTATCCTAACTCCAGTTGAGCACAATGCATCAAACACTCTTATCGACTTTCCATCTTTAATCAACCAGTCATTCTCAAGTACATCCGCTAGTAGTAGTACAGACCTAGTTCTAGCAGGAGCCATTGCAGGATTAAGAAACCCGGAGCCGGTCTTTTTAGCAGGCCCCCTAGGCATGTGTGATGGTCTTGGTTGACCATTCTGCATGTGGATAATGGTTCTGCCTTCCAGCCAAACTGAACCCGGCCAGCCATCGAGATTTCCTCCGAGGTTATCACCGGTCATGTAACTCCGTACGGCCCATATCCAATAAAAGAGCCATGTCAAAACCATTCAAAGAAACTTTAGAGGGTCACCCAAAGCGTGAACCATGAGCGAAGAATTTTCAGTTGCAGGCCAGTCAATGCCAAGAATCACCATCGGATTTGGTTCGTTCTTGATAGCATGGGGAGTAATCATATCTGTAGTATCAGAGTCTAATTCAGTAACATCCTTTTTCCCGTCATTATTAGGAATACCTTTGTTGATTTCAGGAGTTATGGCGCAAAAAGTCCCAGAGAAGCGTAAACTATGGATGCATATCGCAGTCAGTTTCGGATTGCTAAGTGCAATAGGTGGAACTAGATTCTTCATGGTTATGTCTGATGGTATAACCTATGCTTCAGGGTCTATGCTCATGCTATTAGTCACTGGTTCAGTATACACTTTCCTATGTATCAAATCGTTTAGGTTTGCTAGATTAAACGCTCAAACAGAGTAATTGAGGTGTTATTATGTCTTCACCATTGGTAATTGATGTAGTAGATAATGGCGGTCAATGGACACATCGCGAATGGCGAATGTTACGTTACCTCAAGGTAGACACACAAATTATTGAAAATACTACGCCGCTCAGTGAACTTAGAAAATTAGATGGAATTATTCTTTCGGGGGGAGCTGCAAGAGTAGGTCTTACTGGGGAACTTGGTAATTGTGCAGCATACTTGGAACTTGGAATACCAATTTTAGGAATCTGTGCCGGTCATCAATTCATGGCTAGACATTATGGTGGAGATGCTAGGGAGTCACCTATTCCTGAATTCGGGGCAATGCAAATAGAATTACAAAACGAAGGAGGCAAAATATTTGCAGGCACAAATCAAACTCAAACAGTTTGGGAATCACATAATGATGAAGTGCATGTTGTTCCAGAGGGCTTTTTCGTTACTGCTAGTAGCCCTTCATGTCAAGTACAAGGGATGGAAAATGAGGCTGGAGATAGATTTGGACTACAGTTTCATCCAGAAGTTAATGATTCAGAATACGGCAAAGAAATGTTCGAAAATTTTGTTGAAATTTGTAGACAGAATAGAGATAATTGAAAACACTAATATAAAAATCATTTAACAATTTACGAATTATGGCAGAGTCTATTTTGATTATTGGAGGCGGCAGTGATATCGCTCAACAACTAGCTAGAAAACTTACTAATAATGATTACAAAGTCACGATGCTAGTAAGAAATAATGAATCGGTTGACAATGAAATTGCCGATAAAGTAACTATTGTAAATGGTGACGCATTATCATCTACAGATTTAGCTAGTGCAATAGAAATAGCTGCTCAGCAAGGCGGTGGTAAGATATCAGGAATGGCCCATCTTGTTGGTTCGATACTAATCAGGCCACCTCATGCGGTAAAAGTAGAAGCCTTTGAAGAAGTAATTCAAACCAATCTGGTTAGTGCATTTATGGCATTATCTATGACGTGTAAAACAATGCTGAAAAGTGGTGGTGGAAGGGCAGTATTCACCTCTAGCGTCGCGGCAAGCCTAGGACTTGTCAATCACGAGGCGATTGCAGCCGCTAAAGGGGGCATAGAATCAATGGTTCGCTCAGCAGCAGCTACTTATGCCCAAAGGAAAATAAGAGTCAATGCAGTTGCTCCAGGCCTTACAGATACCAAACTTTCAGCACCGATAACTCGCTCTGAAGCAATGCTTGAATCTGCGGTATCTAAGATTCCAATGAAACGAATAAATGAACCCGAGGAGATAGCAGAAACTATGTTTTGGTTATTGACGAGCGCTCCAGATAATTTAACTGGACAAATAATGCATCTTGATGGAGGTATGCGTAATGTCAGAAACTGAAGATGAGAATAAATGGCATAACGCTCTAAAGGCACGAAAATTGCTACCAGGTAAGAAAAAAATGGTTACTGTTGGTAGAAAATTAGTTTTACTAATCAATCTTGAAGGAGATTATTTTGCTACCGAGGCACTCTGTAGACATATGCGTTGGCCACTTGCAATGGGTGGCAAAGTAAAGGATGGCTGCATTAGATGCCCACTCCATCAAACCACCCACAAGATAGATGATGGCAGTCTAGTTGAGTGGTCGCCGTTTCCATTATTCCCTCCGTATGGTAAATTAGTAGGTAAATTTTCCAAGCAAAAAGATCTCAAGACTTACGAGACTAGAGTATCTGGTGAAAATATACAGGTATTTATCGAGTAATCATTTTGATTACTTTAACTTTAATTTCACACTAGAGTGAGCCACTGCACCGCAGATTCATACTTTAGCCATCAATCCCATTTCTAGAGGAATGGAATTTGTAAATCGGGAGATAATTTTCTTATTCATCCCGAATCGACGTAAATAATGTTTGATAAGCACTAGAGGGGCAAAGCGAGGAACATTTCCAACTCTGAACTCCTTTATTAGGTCGATCAGTTCTTTTCTTTGGTCCTTGGTCAGCTTATCTGAAAATTGCCCAATTACTCTCTCCATGGCATGTGCAATACGCCCTCTACTAGTCAAGGTATTGAGTGCTTTTTGAGCCTTAGTCATATATTCAAGAGCGATAAATTCAGGATTGGCGCCTTTGTCCAATAAGTCGGCAATTAATCTTCCAAGCATTCTTTTGGAGGATGGTGCTCTACTCAACAGGAATAACTTGTTGTCATTGTGGAATTGCATAATCTTCATGGCGTTCCATCCACCTTTTCCGGTATTCAACCACTCATGGAAAAAGTGAACTCGTGCTAGGAAATGTTCTGCTTGTCGAGAATCACTCATGCGCCCTTCTTCGATGACAGGAATATGTGGATTTAGAGTGGTAAATACGGTAGCAAACATTCCTCTTCCGTCTCTTACAGCCCGAGGGTTGTCGCCTCTGTAGACTTTCACTCTTTCAACACCGCAACTCGGTGAATCTTTCTTGAAAACGAAGCCACAGACTCCCGAGGCAGCCAGCAAGTCAGATTGAATTTCAGAATACTCTAACATTTTATCAGTAAAATCTTCGCCGTTTTTTGGATTTACCAATTTTATTTTCCCTTCTTCTTTAACCAGTCTAATGGTAGGTCTTGGAACTCCCATTCCGATACCAACTTCAGGGCACAAAGGAATTAGTTCTAGGTGTTCACTCCACTTTCTTGACAGAGTTCTAAATTCGGCAGCATCGCCGTTGTATCGTACTTTTTGTCCAACTAAGCATGCTGAAACAGCAAGTTTTGGTTTGTTCGCCATATACCAAGATTTACAGTTATACTTATGAAAGAATGTTTTTTTTCTAAATTCAGACTTTCAGATTAGCTTGTCTTGCAAGTAAAACAATCTTCATACTGTGCTCAAGCATTGCAGCATTAGCCCAAGCCTGGTCTAAATCAGCACCCACGGCGTAAGCCCCCTTGCCTCTAATAACAACGCACCTCATTCCGCCTTGTTGTAGAGCTTCAGCAACTTGTCGAAGGAATTCTTCAGGATTATCGTCATCTGGGTCCACAATAATTATTTTGCCAATATGCTTCTTTCCAATAACATCAATTGGCTGAACTAAGACTAAATCTTTCTCACAACTTGCAGCGGTTGTAAACGGCCCATGTGAGTGAATTACAGCAGCAGGGCCGCCAGTGATCAAACTCACTGAGGCCAAGACCACTTCAAGAACACGCCAATCAGTAGGTGCGCCTCGGGGGGGGTCAACTCCTAATTTAGCAGCACAAATGTCTCTCTCATCCATTCTTGGAAGTAGGGCCATATGCTTTGTTGAAACAATAATTTCTAGTTGTTCGGGGTGGAGCATTGCTATTGTTCCCATAGACGCACGAATCAGTTGCTCTCGGTCTAGTTGCCTTGCTAATCGCGCCATATCTCCCACAATGTGTGCGCCAATAACCAAATTATCCATAATCGCAGGAGGCATAGGTGGATTCTCAAGTTCTTCAATTACTTCAGCGGCCCCAGCCATAGATCTTCTCAATCGTTCAACTTCAGCAGAAAGACGGGCTATTTCGGCTTCTGTTTCTACATCAGTCACGCTCTCTGCCTCAGTCATTTCAGAATTTGGATTTTCTAATGCAACGTCGGTAACTTCTCCGGGCATCTCTTCTAAACTTTCAACTCCTTCTTCAACAATATCCTGCTCTAATTCTTCAGCGATAGTTTCGATTTCATCAATGGGCTCTTCAGCGATTACAACAGATTCTTGTTCTATACTGGTTTCAGCAACCATTTCCTCGCCAACTTGTTCCTCAGTAGTATCTGATTCTGTTACTTCAGTAGCGGAGTTGGTAGATTCATCTTCAGTAATAGTTTCTTCAAGGGGCTCCTCTTGACTTTCCTCTTGCGTATTATCTTCGGTTGCTTCGCTTGAAGGATGATTTGGTGGCAAGCCGGGAGGACCTTTTGATGGTGGACCTTTTGATGGAGGGCCACTTGGTGGACGGCTCGGTGGACCCTTTGATGGAGGGCCGCTTGGTGGACCTTTTGATGGAGGGCCACTTGGTGGACCACTTGGTGGACCACTTGGTGGAACATTTGACGGGGAGTCACTCGAAGAGGATTCTTCTGGTGGTGACGCAAGAGGCATTCTTTCATCATCTTCTTGTATTGAAGGCTCATTTTCTAGAATAGTCTCCTCAGCATTAGGAATATTTTCTGTTTGTTCAATTTTGGTTTCTTCTTCAGCAGTGATTTGTTCATTTTCTGCTGATTCTTGGGTTTCTTCGTGGTTTTTTTCTTGATATTCTTCTGTATTTGTATCAGGTTCTGAGATATCTTCCGGTAGATTTTCTTCAGGTTTATTCATCTCGAGGCCACTCAGTGTCCCAAAAGCACCATCGAGCATATTCTCAACTTTCTCATTTTCAGCATCCTCACGTGCTTTCTCAGCAGATGTTTTTTTCCTAGCCATGAGTAACTCTCCGGTTAGGCCACATAGAGCGGCTTAAATAGCCGTTGCGCTCCGGTGAGACTGCTAAGGCCCGCTTGGTGTAGAGGTTATCATGCAGGATTGTCATTCCTGCGACCCGGGTTCAATTCCCGGAGTGGGCGCCAAAAGTATCTCTTAGTAGTCTTTAGAGTGGTTTCGCGTTTTATTATATACACTGGATTTTCTGTACTTCCGAGGAAGTATCATGTCAGATAAGAAGTACATCGTAGAAATAGCAGATTCAACTGGACACTCAGTTGTTGAAATGACCGCACCAGAGATTATTGAAAAGGCCAATGAGTCGAAAGGCTCTTGGGTTTTTGTCGATAATAGGTTGGTAGAGGCCAAAGAGATAGAGGGGCTAGACATTAGCGCCGATTCAAAAATCAGAATAATGCCCGGTATTGTTGGTGGCAGCACAGAAGAAGAACAGACTTACACGGTAGAGGTAGCAGATAAAACCGGCCACTCCATTGTAGAGATGTCTAAAGCGGAACTTGTTAAAACCGCAAATTCAGGCGCAACATGGTTATTTGTCGATGATAGGATGGTATCCGCTTCTGAACTTAACTCGATGGAGATTGAACAGGGTAGCCGATTGAGGGCTATGCCAGGTCTAGTGGGAGGTAATTCAGAAGAAGAGGTTAGATTCACAGTCGAGATAGCTGATGAAACAGGGCATTCACAAGTAGAGATGACAAAGCCAGAATTGATTCAACGCGTATCCAACTGCGATGGAACATGGGTTTTTGTTGACAATCGGATGGTGGCCACTGCAGACTTAGCAGAAACAGACCTACAGGGCGCCCAAAAGGTACGCCTGATGCCCGGATTAGTCGGTGGAATGTGCTGAATTATAGTATCATTCCGCGTAGGACAGGTTAAGAAAGGGTGCTTAGTCGGGTGGACTGGAGTTGGACTTAATGGTAGAGTTAGTTGACTATAAGTGTGCAGTTTGTGGCAGTATCGAATCTTTTCACCGAGAGCGTAATGGAATTAGCTGTAAGGCTTGTGGCTCACGCGTATTCATGAAGCTACGTAGAAAAACCACTAAGCGTCTACCTGCTGAGTGAAAATATTCGCGCGTAGAGTTGAAAGACCTCCGCCTTATGACTAATACTATGCCATCTTGGTTAGAGTCAAAAGCACCTTTGCTTTTCCGAGATTTGCTTATTCCTGATAATATAATTGAGACAGTCGAGAAGGCTTCACTTCAATCAAATCCTCCACACCTTTTACTTTCAGGGCCTACTGGTTCAGGAAAAACTGCAATTTGGCGATTAATTGCTAGGCAAGTATTAGGCCCTGCGCATGAGTCAACAACCCATGTGCTGAACGCCAAAGATCTAGCCCGTACTAGTGGGGCAATGGCCAAATTCGAGACATTTTTGCGCCCAGAAGGTAGTAATTCAAAAGACACCTTGGCTGGCAGAACTAGTCTAGATGCCTATGACTCGTCTTTGATGAAAGTCAAAGGAGATAACGGACCACCTGCCGGTTTCGAGTCTAGCAAAGATTCACGAACCATCCCAATTTCTAGAATTATTGTAATAGAAGATGCGGATTCTTTGGGTAATATAAGACAATCATACCTTCGGAGAATGATGGAGAAGAGCAGTAATAGTGCTAGGTTTATTTTCACTACAACCACGCCTTCAAGATTGATTGAAGCCCTTAGGAGTAGAACTCAGCACATCAGAATACCTAAGGCCAAAAGACAAGACATTGAAACTATTTTACAGAAGATTTCCGCTGAAGAACAACTGTCTCCTGCCAAAGGAATGTTAGGGGACATCGCGCATGTTGCAAATGGCAATGTTCGTAAAGCTATATTTTTACTTGAAGTTTTAACACACAGAGATATGCTTCAATCTCGTAAGAATTTACAAGACGTTATGTCTTCTTCGGCACATAGAGAGATTCAACTAATGCTCGAAGAAGCAATGCGTGGAAGGGTACATGACTGGAAATGGGAAAAGAGGGGCAACAAGAATGCTCGGGTCTTGAAAGGGGCCATGGGAGTTCTAGACCAGATAATGGATAAGCAAAGCCTTGAAGCTGAAGATATTGTAAAACATCTACACAAGTTATTGACTGAAGGACGACTTCATTTGATGGATCAAGATTTATCAAAACTGATAATATCATTGGCTAAATGCGAAGTAGCCATTCAGAAGACATCACAACCAAGAATTGAATTAGAAAAATTTATGATGAATGTTGCAGATATTTCTACTCGGTAATCGTAACGCTCATTGCTGAATGTTCGTTGGCCTGTTTGGGCGTGTAACATAGTTGGATAATGTGTCGGCCTCCTAAGCCGAAGATCGCGGGTTCAAATCCTGCTGCGCCCGTATTGTATCATTGTATTGTTTTTCGAGGCAAGAAGTAAAGTCTAGGACCTCGTGAGCGGTGATGAGTAAGATGGCTAAAAGGAAAACTTCCAATGATTTCCGTAGCCTGGAATTACCAGATCCATACGGTCACGGGTTTGAAAGAATCGAGGACCCGCTAGAGCATACTAGGGGCCAATGGGAGAAATTGGAGAATAGAAGGCGGTTAGCAGGTAACATAACCCGTAATCGAATCCTACTTTTTTGGAGATCGATAGCGGGATTGATTTTAGCATTTTTCTCTCTACTTGGCGTATTGTTTCCACAACAAATTTCAGAGAAATCAAACTTAGTATTTTTACTTCCAGTGCCAATTTTACTAGCAACTTTGCCTAGTATAATCGCTAGTGAATCAGCGTGGCATGCCATGCAAGCAAGACTATCTCTAAGAGAACAGGGCGGATTTAGCAGTGGCGGTAAGCATGCATTAAGAGTTCAACCGGGGATGGATAGGATTCTGGATGGACTTAAGGATCACAGGAGAAATAATCTCGTCAGTACGGTACTAATCGGCTTATCACTTGGGCTAATGCTACTTTCACTATCTCCGCCTCCTGGCTCTGTCGCTTGGAATCTAGCACTTGTAATCGCCATGAGTTCAGGTTTCATGTATACATTCCATGCTCAACATACGTTGGATTATGTACGGCAATTAGGTGATAAATTTTCCAATTTAGTATTCCATGCTCCGACACACCATCCAACACAACTCGGTAGTATTCTTGGCGATTTATTGGTCACTCACCTAGATCCTGATTTATACTTAGAGTGGAGAGAATGGAGGAGTGATTTCAACAAAGCCCTCATCCCAGGCTATGATAAAAGTCAGGCATTAGAGCGTTTATTGTATATTCTTTATTTACACAATGAGGATGTATTAACGACACAAAAAGTACCGGTTGAACTAGCTATTTTTATGAAACAAAACAGCATTAGAGGTTTACTACTTGAAGAAGATAATAGATTTAATTGGAGAACTTTACAAAGACTCATTTCACATGCTAAGGCGTGGCAGCCAAGCGCTTTCGACCTTTTAGACCGATTACAGAATGACTTGTTATCAGGTCGCCCCGAACTGATTAGGTCGAAATGGAGAATGGATGTTTCAATTGATGAAAAAAGTATAGACGGTTCAACGAATTTATTCATTGCTTTGAACAATCAAACATTTGAACCACGTCACGTAAAAGTCGAAGTTTTAGTTCCAAATGGAGAACCTAAATCTCGCGACCATCGTTTTGAATTGAAACCATGCCCCCCGCCGAGGAAAGAAATAAAACTCTCAAATGCAACAGATGAAGATGCACTTGATTGGATTCCAAGATATCTACAGAAGGGCGTAGTTCTATGGATAAATGTGGCGTGGAACCGTAAATTCAGTGGTAATTCCAACATTCAGGTAATTTTGAGAGACGACGATGGCATCGTTCTTGAGTCTCAGGTTTTGACAACCCTCGTAGAGAGAAATTCTGCAGATAATACGAGAGAAAGAATCAAGCGTTTAGAAATAGCCAGAAAGATAGGCGAACTATCTGTTCCGAAAGTTGAATTTAGTTAGAAACAGATAAATCAACTTTAACATTCAAGCGCTTTACTTATGGCTGGTCGGCCCTTGGCTCATTTCAACGGGTGAAGAGTAATGGAAGCATGGGATGTTTTAGTCATTGGTGACGGGCCCGCAGCATTGCGTTCAGCAGCATCAGCAGCCAAACAGGGAGCACAGACATTGATGCTTTCAGCAACCGCCTTAGGTGCTGGTGGAATTGCAGCACTTGATGGATTAGCCTCATCAGTTCAAGAGATGAATAATAAAGGCCATCGAGAAGATACTATTACTACTGGAGATTTCCTCTGTGACCAAGATATTGTTTCATCTAGAACAAGTCAAGCAATAAGAGAAATGGACTTACTTGAAAGAAGAGGAGTAATCTTTCAAAGGGACGCTAAAGGATTGCCAGATGCTAGTACAGGAATTGGGCATTCAAAACCAAGAGTGCTAAACTCCGGAGATGGCCTAGGCCAAGAAGTTCAACAAGTTCTTGAAGAGCAATGTATGAGATATGGTGTTGTTAGAAGAGGGGACCAAGCACCAATGATGATTATTCATAATAATAATTCAGTATGTGGGATGATCACCGCAGACATGATTAATGGAAACTTTGTTGCAATCCAGTGTAAATCGATAATTTTAGCAGATGGCGGATTTGAACAAGTATTCTCTACAGGCAAATCTAATCTTGGAATGGACCTTGGTCTTCAGTGTGGTATCCCGCTACGAGGGATGGAATTTATTTCCCAAACTCCAATGTCTGTGAAGGGTACAAAAATGATTCTTTCACAAGGATTACTAAACTCCGGTGCATCTCTACATCAAGTAGATGGCTCGCCTATTGAGGGTTCAACTATCTCTGAATTATGCTTGGCTTCCAAGAATATAGACACTGTTGTTTTGGATGCAAGAAGCATGGGCAGTGGATCTAATTGGTGGAATTCTGTTTTCCGTAATGTAAAGCAGAGAACAGGAATAGACCTTTCGAAGCAAACTATCGCAGTTGAGAATCGTGTTGATTCCACTCTTGGTGGCCTGCCAGTCGACGAGATAGGTCGAGTTGTAATTGGTAGTTGGTCACGTT
>Ga0233426_10003727_pt1 | contig 11808 bp, 10 predicted proteins | sample SI_118_April2016_6_FD_179875 | JGI IMG/M metagenome (GOLD analysis project Ga0233426, IMG submission 179875) | Seawater microbial communities from Saanich Inlet, British Columbia, Canada - SI_118_April2016_10_MG | ecosystem: Environmental > Aquatic > Marine > Inlet | place: Canada: British... | reverse complement strand
GACAACATAAAAAAGAAAACCCTTGTAAATCATTGATAAACAAGGGTTTTAACTTAATGGTTGTGGGCAATGAGGGACTCGAACCCCCGACTTCCTCCGTGTAAAGGAGGCACTCTGAACCAACTGAGTTAATCGCCCTTAAATTGGATTGCAAATATATACCATTTCTTATTACAAGCAAGTTTTTTTAAATTTATTTAAAGGACTTCAGCTACCACAAATGTACTTCCGCCAACAAAGATTAAATCGGCTGATTCTGCTTTCTCTTTGGCTTTGTTAAGTGCTTGTTCTACACTAGTAAAAGCATCTCCTTTGAGTTTGTGTTTATTAGCTTGTTTTTTTAAGTTTTCAGTATCCATTGCCCTTGGAATATTTGCTTTGCAAAAATAATAAATGGCATCTTTGGGTAAAAGAGTAAGAATATTGTCAATATTTTTATCGTTTACTGTGCCAAATACAAAGTGGAGTTGCTCGTATTTTGTATTTTTTAATTGTTTACAGATTTGTTTGATGCCGTCCTCATTGTGCCCAGTGTCGCAAAAAATAAGTGGTATTTCACTAAGGGTTTGCCATCTTCCTAAAAGAGAAGTATTCTTTATTGAGTTGGCTAATCCTTTTTCTATGGCTTGTTCAGAAATTTCCCAATCCTTATTTTTCAAAACATGAATAGCTGTAAGGCAAGTGTTTTTGTTTTCCTTTTGATAAATCCCTTTTAAATCTGTTTGGTAGGGTTTGTTTTCTTCTGAATAAATGATTTCAGTATTCTTCTTTTGTGCAATATCATTGAAGATCTCAAAAGTCTCTTTTTGTTTTCTTCCAATAATAATTGGCGTACTTTCTTTTATGATACCTCCTTTTTCAGTTGCAATTTTTTCAAGTGTATTACCTAATAAATTAGTGTGGTCATACCCAATGTTTGTGATGATAGAAAGTTCAGGCTTGATAATATTAGTACTATCCAACCTTCCGCCTAAACCTGTTTCAATAATAGCAATATCAACTTTTTGTTTGGCAAAATAATCAAAAGCCATTGCTACTGTGAATTCAAAAAAGGAAAGTTCCATTTTCTCGAAAAATACTTTGTTTTCTTCCACAAAGTGTATCACTTCTTTCTCAGCAATCATCTTTCCATCTATCTTAATTCTTTCTCTGAAATCTTTAAGATGAGGGGATGTGTATAGCCCGACTTTGTAGCCAGATTCTTGTAAAATGGAAGCCAACATATGTGCAGTTGAACCTTTCCCGTTTGTACCAGCAATATGAATGCTCTTAAATTGTTTGTGCGGATTTCCTAAGTAATTTGAGGCAGCTACTATGTTGCCAATGTCTGCTTTGTAGGCAGCTGCACCTGTCCTTTGGTACATGGGTAAGCGACTAAATAAATAGTCAAGTGTTTCATGATAAGTCATTAGTTTAACTGGAAGTGGTAGATGATTTTTCCTTGCTGATTAGTTGGAGCAGTTTGTTTGGGGTCGAACTTAGTTTTAAGTGCTGCAGCTTTTGCCCTTTGCAATAGTTGTTTGTTTAGGGTAGTTGAGCCTTTTGCCCCAGGTATTGCATTAATCACATTTCCTAGTCGGTCAACCGTAATCATTACTACAACTTTCCCTTCTACTTGAGTGTTGTAAATTGGTTTTGCTTTAAAGGCAACACTTCTTCCTCCTAATTGGTAGGCCGTTCCATTCTCTCCAATCCCTCCTCCTTCATATACTTTTGCATTAGGGTCGCCATCAATAGCGCCTTGGTTTCCATCTCCATTTTTATTTCCTTCTGATTGGTTTTGATTTTTCTTCTTTCCAGGGTAAAGCGCTTTTTTGTTTACTTCTGGTTTTTTTTCTTCAATCACTTCTTCCTTTGGTTCTTCTTTTTTGACAACCTTTTTCTTTTCTTCTTTTTTTTCTACAACTGGCGTTTCAACTACTGATTGAGTAATAATCTCTTCAGTGCTCTCAATTTGTTGTTCAATTATTTCTTCCTCAACAATCTCAGTTACTTCTTCAGTACTTTCTGGTTCAATTTCTCCAGTCCCTTCATCCATAAAGCCAAAATTGATACTTATTCCTTCTTCAGCAGGAGGGGGGTCTTGATATTTTAATCCCATAAAAAGAAAGGCAACTAATAGCAAAGCATGAAACAGAATTGTTCCAATAATCCCTTTTCGTTTGCTTTTCTTTTCAGCAGCTGTCATTTTAATTAGGTGTTGTTGCTAGTACTATTTTGTATTTGTTGCGGTAGGCAATGTCCATTATTTTCACTACATGTTCAATCGCCACTGTCTTGTCCGTATGCAAAATAATTGCAGGTTCTATTTCATTGTTAATGAGTAATTTTAGTTCCTGCTCAATATTTGTGGCTGTAACTTTATTTTCATTAATGTAAAAATCAATATCCTTAGTTATAGAAATTGAGATAGTTTGTTTTTCCAAAGTTTTTGCCTTGCTGCTTGGTAAAAGTAGCTTTAAAGCATTTGGGCTAACTAGGGTAGAAGTAAGCATAAAAAAGATAAGCAATAGAAAAACTATATCCGTCATTGAGGACATGTTAAAATTGGGTGTTACCTTATTTCTGCTTCTTAATGCCATTATTCGTTATGGTGTAAAAGGTCTAAAAATTCAGTTGTTTTCGCTTCTAGCATAAATACTACTTTGTCCACTTTAGATACTAAATAGTTGTAAGCAATAAAGGCAATAATCCCCACAACTAAACCAGCTACTGTAGTAGTCATTGCTGTATAAATTCCTTTACTCAGCATCTCAACATCAATGTTCCCGCCAGCACTTGCCATTTCATGAAAAGCAACAATCATACCAATTACAGTTCCTAAAAAGCCAATCATTGGTGCAGCTCCTGAAATAGTTGCTAGGTTGGCTAGGTTATTTTCCATTTTGAAAACCTCTAACTTTCCTTGGTTTTCAATGGCAGCCGAAATATCAGTCATAGGTTTATTGATACGATTAACTCCTTTTTCAATCATTCTTGAGATAGGACTATCTGTGTTTCTGCACAATGTTTTTGCTGCTTCAATATCCTTTGCTTCTACAAAATTCTGGATGCTTTTTAAGAAAGTTTCATCTTCCTTACTTGCTTTTTTAATTGCTGAAAAGCGTTCAATTAAAATATAAATTGCAAAAACAGAAAGTATACCTAGAGCTCCCATTACTAAGTTACCTCCAATACCTCCTGAAGTAATTAAGTCAATAACAGACAATGTTTTTTCAGTAATTACTGGTGCACTTAGGCTGTCAGTAGTAATTGGGATTTGTAACAGGAATGAATTCATAATAGATTAAACGCTAAAGTTAATTTTTATTGCATGAAAATATAAGTTGCTGCACCAGCTAAGTATCCCATTAATGCAAGTAATGAAATATTTTTTACATACCAGATGAAATCAATTTTAAGAATTCCCATAACAGCAACTCCTGCAGCTGAACCGATAATTAAAACAGAACCTCCTGTTCCAGCACAATATGCTAAAAACTCCCAGAACTTTCCATCAACAGCAAAATCTCCTATTGGTGCAATTTCATACATTCCCATTGCACCAGCAACTAAAGGCACATTGTCCACAATAGAGGATAGCAAGCCAATAATCATATTGATGATATAAATATCACCATTAAAAGTTGCGTTTAAATAAGTTGCTACAATGTCCAATTGCCCTGCAGATTGTAATGCGGCAACTGCCAATAAAATTCCTAAGAAGAAAAAGATAGTAGGTACGTCTACTTTCTTTAATACACCAATCACTGATAGTTGTGATTTTTGTTCGTGATTTTTACTTCTGTGTAATATTTCAGTAACTAACCAAAGCACTCCTAAGGATAATAACATCCCAACATAAGGAGGTAAGTGAGTAACCGTTTTAAAAACTGGAACAAATAGTAGCCCTGCTACTCCCATGTAAAAGATTAAGTTTCTTTCGAATGGAGTAGTTGGGTCGGTATAATGTTCTTTACTTTCGACATTAACAGGACGAGTAATATCTCCTTTTAGTCTGAAAGTTAAATAAATTAAAGGGACTAGTGCACATACTACTGAGGGTAAAAATACTGATGTTATGATATTGCTTGCAGTAACTTGTCCTCCAATCCAAAGCATAATAGTAGTAACATCACCAATTGGTGACCAAGCCCCACCCGCATTAGCTGATAGGATTACCATTCCTGCAAACATCCATAAGTCTTCTCTATCTTTAATTAATTTGGTAAGTAGGGCTGCCATAACAATTGCTGTTGTTAAATTGTCCAAAGCAGCAGAAAAGAAGAAAGTTATGATACTTAGAATCCACATTAAAGCTACTTTCTTGTTAGTTGTAATTTTGTCAGTAATGATAGCAAAACCTTCATGGGCATCAATTAATTCCACAATTGTCATTGCTCCTAAAAGGAAGAATAAGATTTCAGCAATATCCACCAAATGGTGCGATAAATGTTCATTCATATGGTGAGCATCAACTCCTGAAAAAGCGTAAAGTGCCCAGCCTAATCCTCCAATAATAAGTGCAGATGCTGCTTTATCTACTTTAATTGGGTGTTCTAAAGCAATTGCCATGTATCCTAAAACGAATACAATAATCATAAGTGTAATAATCATAAGTTTTTTGTTTGTTGTTTATTTGAAAGTTATTTTTGTAAATATACTGTTGTACTTGGGAAAGCAAAATCACTATTGTGTTTCTTCACTATCTCCATTATTTTATAATTGACATCTTCCTTAACATCAATTAAATCATTCCATTTCGGGCTGTCAACAAAGTACATAACCAATATATCCAAAGAGCTAGATCCAAATTCTTGGAAGCGTACTTTTCCTTCTTGATTTGTTTTTGGATGTTGATTAATCATGTCTTGAATATCAGTAACAATTGCTTTTATTTGTTCTGGAGCTGTTTCGTAAGTTAAGCCTATATTGAACTTCACTCTTCTTACAGGACGCATTCCTAAATTGTCCAATTCAGCATCAATCATTTTTTTGTTGGGTACAGTAACTAAACTCTTGTCAAAAGTTCTGATTCTTGTGCTTCTGAATCCTACTTTTTCCACAGTACCAGTAACCGTGCCAACCGTAACGGTATCGCCCACAGTAAAAGGTTGGTCAAAAAAGATAGTGAAAGAACCTAATAGATTTTCTAAACTCTCTTTGGATGCCATAGCCAAAGCAATACCTCCAATTCCTAAACCTGCTGCTAAGGCTGTAATGTCTACCTCAAATACATTTCCCATTACAATTACTAAAGCAAATATATAGGTGATAATTTTTGCAATTTCAACAATAAAAGGGATAAGCTGATCATCCATTTTATTCTCTGTTTTTTCAGCTCTTTTATTTAAAATTAATCCGATAAAATCAATCACTTTTAAGAAAATCCAGAAAATAGAGTAAACATAAACAAGAGAAAACCCTCTATTGATAAGCATTTTTAAGCCAAATTCCTTCTCATTTACTAATCCCCAAACTTCTGGGTAATTTATGTGTGAACTTCCTATGTAAATTATAGAAAGCATAATGAAAAAGCCAATTGGTTTGGTAAGTAAAGCATCAAATTTATCAATTCCAACTTCCGCCCCTTTTTTGCCTACAATTTTAAAAAGGAGATGACTTAAGTATTTTGAGATTAATTTTTTAAAAATAAATCCTAAAAGTACTGCTCCAATAAACCAAGTGTAATCTTGAATTGTATTGCCTAGTATTTCGGTAAGTAAGAATTGTGTGTCCATAATTTAATTTTTAAACCAACTGCTTTAAAGCAATTTCAAAAGCTGTTTTTGAAATATCGGTTTTACTATTATTAATTGAGTGTGATTTTATTAATGCATTTTTAATACAGTCTGAAGTATCAGCAAAAATTGCTTTATCAGTCATTTCAATTTTATCTTCCATTAAGTAAGCAAAAACTCTAGCCATTCCACAATTTGCGATAAAGTCAGGTAGTACACTTACTCTCTCATCAGCACTTTTTGAGATTGGTCCAAAGAAAATTTCTTTATCAGCAAAAGGTACATTTGCTCCAGAAGAAATAACTTCTAGTCCGTTATCAATCATAGTGTCTAACTGGTTTTGAGATAATAATCTTGAAGCTGCAGCAGGAACAAATATTTCAGCTCCTACGCTCCATACCTTTTGGTTTGCATCTTCAAAAGATAACATATTGTCTGCTTCTAAAAAGTTAGAAGTTCTGTTCTCAAATAAAGATACTATTTCGTCAAATGTAAACCCTTCATTATTTATAACTCCACCAACTTTGTCAATAATCCCAACAATGATAGCTCCAGCTTGTGCTAAGTAAAAGGCAGCAGCTCCAGCAACATTCCCCCATCCTTGTATTATTACTCTTTTTCCTTTTACATCTCCACCATAAATATTGTAGTAGTGTAGGATTGTTTCCGATACACCATATCCTGTAATTAAATCACCAACTGAATAATCTTTTTGTGGGTTTGGCGTTAGTTTTTCATCTCTAACAATTAAAGGAACTCCTTCTTTTAATTGGTTAATGATTTTCATTTTCCCAGCCTCATCCCTCCTGTGATGCCCGTTTACAATTCCTTCTAATGGAAATAAAATACCTTGTTCTTCACACATTGGCATTACTTCATGTACCTCATCTACATTCATGTCGCCACCAGTACCATAATAAGTTTTTAATAATGGCTTTGCAGCTGCATACCATCTTTTTAACACACCTTCTTTTCTTGGGTCTCTAGGATCAAAATTGATTCCTGATTTACCACCACCAATTGGAGGTCCAGCAACAGTGAATTTAACTTCCATAGTTTTGGCAAGAGAAAGCACTTCATTTTTAGTTACTCCAATCCTCATTCTTGTTCCTCCAGCAGCAGCTCCCCCTCTTAATGAGTTGATTACTATCCATCCTTCAGCATCAGTTATTTCATCTTTCCATTCAAAAACTACAACTGGCTTTTTATCTTCAAACTTCTTTAATAATTCTTCCATCTTTAATCTATTTTAATTTTTTGCAAATGTATGAAATTTAGGTTTAGATTTGATGAATAACTCCGCCACAATTATCTCTGTCTGCACCCGTTACGGATTGCAAGCAATTTACTTCATTTCTTATTTTTAATACTCCTAGAAAAGCAAACAAGAGCGCTTCTTTAAAGTCAATTATTTCTTTGTTGGGAATAATTATTTTGGATGTAGAATGATGTTTAATTCGAGCCATTAAATAGTCGTTAAAAACTCCTCCACCAGTAAATAATGCAGGTTCATCTGTAATAAAAATACCAATTTGTATAGCAATATGTTCACAAAAAGTATGTAGTGCGTCCTCAGGTTTTTGGTTTTTAATAAGAGAATTTATGTGTTCTTCAACCCACTCTCTCCCTAATGATTTTGGTGGCAATTTTTTGTAGAAATCTAAATCATTAAGTTGTTGTAAAAGTGCTGGAATTAGTTTTCCTTTTTTGGCAATACTTCCTTTATTATCGTATTCAATATTTAATTGTTTGCAAATTTGATTGAGCACAATGTTAGTAGGGCAAATATCAAAAGCTGTAATTGTATTTTCCTCTTTTATAGAAATATTTGCAAAACCTCCTAAATTGATGCAGTATTTGTAGTCTGGAAATAAGTATAAGTCTCCAATTGGCACTAATGGAGCGCCTTGTCCTCCTAATGAAACATCCAAACTTCTAAAATCATTAATGGTTGTAATGCCAGTGATTTTAGCGATTGTTTCTCCCTCTCCAATTTGTAAAGTGTAATTGTTTTTGGGTTGATGGAATGTAGTGTGCCCGTGTGATGCGATAAAATCCACTTTTTCATCACCTAAAAAAGCAGTGATTTTCTCTCCTAAAAAAGCGCCATATTCAATATTGGTTTTTTTAATTTCCTTCTTACTTTTTGTGTGTAATTGTTCTAGTGTTTCTCCCCAGTAATTATTGTACTTTATAGTTTCAGATTTTTCAATGAAAAACTCCCATTTTTCTTTTTTTGTAAAGGTGCAAATTGCTAAATCAAGTCCATCCAAAGAAGTGCCTGACATTAGTCCTAATACTCGGTATGTTATATTCTTAGTCATCAGTTTTCAAAAATAGTTTAAAAAATGTATTTTTGCGTGAATTTTAAAAAAAGCAAATAATGAATTTTGAATTGACGGAGGAGCATAAGATGATTAGGGATGCAGCAAGAGATTTTGCGCAAACAGAATTATTGCCAGGAGTAATTGAAAGAGATGAGACTCAAACTTTTCCTACTGAACAAATAAAGAAATTAGGAGAACTTGGTTTCTTAGGAATGATGGTGGATCATAAATATGGAGGTGCAGGAATGGATGCTATTTCTTATGTGTTAGCAATGGAAGAGATTTCAAAAGTAGATGCTTCATGTTCAGTTGTAATGTCAGTTAATAACTCATTAGTTTGCTGGGGATTGGAGACTTTTGGGTCAGAAGCACAAAAAGAAAAATACCTAAAACCATTAGCAAGTGGGGAGATGATTGGTGCGTTTTGTTTGTCAGAACCAGAAGCAGGTTCAGATGCAACTTCACAACAAACTACTGCAATTGATAAAGGCGATCATTATTTGTTGAATGGAACAAAAAACTGGATTACAAATGGGAGTTCTGCTTCTGTTTATTTAGTAATTGCACAAACGGATGTAGAAAAAAAACATAAAGGGATAAATGCTTTTATTGTTGAGAAAGGAATGGATGGTTTTGTGGTAGGAACTAAAGAAAATAAATTAGGGATTAGAGGGTCTGATACGCATTCCTTAATGTTTACGGATGTAAAAGTGCCTAAGGAAAACAGAATTGGAGAAGATGGTTTCGGTTTTACTTTTGCAATGAAAACTTTGTCAGGTGGTAGAATTGGTATAGCTTCACAAGCTTTAGGAATAGCTTCAGGAGCTTATGAATTGGCTTTGCAATATTCAAAGGAAAGAAAAGCATTTGGGAAAGAGATTTCACAGCACCAAGCAATTGCCTTTAAATTAGCAGATATGGCTACTGAAATTGAAGCTGCAAGATTATTATGCTTAAAAGCAGCTTGGCTTAAAGATAATGGACAAAATTATGATAAACTTGGAGCAATGGCAAAAGTATTTGCTTCAGAAACGGCTATGAAAACTACTGTTGAGGCAGTACAAGTGCATGGTGGTTATGGTTTTGTAAAAGAATATCATGTTGAGCGCTTAATGCGTGATGCAAAAATTACACAAATTTATGAAGGAACTTCTGAGATTCAAAGAATTGTAATCTCTCGTTCTGTTTTAAAATAATAACTATGAAGAAACTCATTTTACTGTCATTAGTAGTTTGTTTAGCCTTGGTTTCAAGTGCTCAAATTAATAAAACACAAATCAATCCTGCATATTTAAAGTTTTTGCCTTCCAATGCCAATCCTGAAGATTTACGTCCGTCTGATATTCCCTCAGAGCAAGTATTAAAGCAGATGGGATTGAAGGATAATGAGATTGCTGAAGCATTGGATTTTAAATTTAGTAGAGGTAAATACGCTAAAGAAGTGCAGCAAGAGAATACTGATAATTCAAATATTACAACCTTTTATGAAAGTTTTGGAGACAGCTTAATTATTGATACTACTTCTTATCCAAAGGCTAGAATTTACGGACAGGATGTGTTTAGAAATAATAAATTAGCTTACTATCAAAAAGCATTAGATGCTAAAGCTCCAGAAAATTATAAGGTAGGAAGTGGGGATGAAATTTCTATTTCAGTTTGGGGTTACTCTGAGTTTTCAGAAAACCTAATGGTTGATGAAAGAGGGTACATTACTCCAAGTTCTTACGGTAGAATTTATGTAAAAGGACTTACTTTTAAAAGAATGCGTTCCTTACTTAAAAGTAAATTCGGTTCGTTTTTAGATATGAAAAATTCTGAAATTGATGTTACCCTTTCTTATTCCAGAGTTATTACTGTTCATATTGTTGGTGAGGTTTATAATCCAGGTTCTTATACAATTCCTGCTATCAATACCGCTTTTAATGCATTAATTGCAGCCAATGGACCTAATCAATTGGGTACTGTTCGTAATATTTACATTAAGCGGGATGGTAAAATAGTTGATTCTTTAGATGTTTATCAGTTCCTATTTAACCCAACACGTTCGCAAGATATATATATGCAAGATGGTGATTATTTATTTATTCCTCCTGCAAAGCATATAGTTGAAGTGAAGGGTGCAGTTAATCGTCCTTATACTTATGAAGCAAAATCAGGAGAATCTGTTTCTAACTTAATTCAATATGCTGGTGGATTTACCACCAATGCTTTTGCTGATGTAATAACATTAAAAAGTATAGCATACAACTCTATTAGAGTAAATGATGTTCATAAGGATCATTCAAATTCTACTTCAGTAAAAAATGGAGATGAGATTATTGTAAATACTATTTCTAATAAAATATCGAATGTTGTTAATGTAAAAGGAAGTATAGGTGTGGCAGGTGATTATGAATTTATTAGGGGTGAGAAATTATTAGATTTATTAAATAGAGCTAAATGTATTGCAGATAAAACTTTCTTGGATAAAGTATATATTATTAGATTAAATGAGGATAGAACAAAAACGCATATTGCAATTAATCTAGGGGCTGTTCTAAAAGATTCTAATCATAAAGATAATTTACTTTTACATGAGTATGATATTGTAAGAGTTCTTTCTATTGATGATTTTGATGATGAATTTTCTGTATCAGTTTTAGGTGCAGTTAGGGGAGCAGGGAAATTTGATTTTGGAGTTGGTATGTCTTTGCAAGATATCCTTTTGCAAGCTGGAGGATTAACCCAAAAAGCAGAGGGAAGTAGGGTTGAAGTGAGTAGGATTATGGATTATGATATTTCATCTAATAAATTAAAGCCGAGAAGAACAGTTGTGAAAACTATTAAAATCGGTACTGATTTAGGATTAAGTGTTGAAGCACAAGAATTCCTTTTACAACCTTATGACCAGGTTTTTGTTAGGGAAAATCCTAATTTTGAAGAAGCTAAAAATGTTATACTTACAGGAGAGGTGAAGTATCCAGGTACTTACACCTTGCTATCTAAAGATGAAAAGATTTCTTCTTTAATTAAAAGGGCGGGTGGCCTTACTAATTATGCCTATATGGATGGTGTTAAGATGTTTAGGAAGGAATCCATTATTGAAGATAAAGAAAATAGTAATAATATTTCAATTGAAGATTTCTCTGAAGAGTTGTTGGATTCTATTCTTGTCAACCCAAGTTTATCTCTTTTATATAAAGAAGAGTTGCAGAACATGAGAGTGGAACAATTTGAAAATCTGAATGAAAACATGATATACAGTAAAGTGTATTTGAATTTGAATAAAGCATTGAATTCAAAAGGCTCTAAGCATAATTTAGTGTTATTTGAAGGGGATAGTATTGTTGTGCCTAAAACAATGGATGTAGTTCATATTACGGGTGAACTAATTAATCTTGAAGGGAAGTCAATAAGCGCTCCTTATTTTGGGTCAAGAAGGGCAAATTACTATGTTAATAATTTTGCTGGAGGTTATGCTAAAGAAAATAAGAAGGGAAATACGGTAGTTATTTATCCAAATGGAATTGCTAAAAAAACAATGAATTTCGGATTGTTTGTTATTTCTCCGAAAGTTAAAAAAGGAGCAACTATTAAGGTTGTTAATAAATTTGAGAAAGAAAAACGTAAGAAAATCCCAGTTGATTGGAATAAGGCAATTGAAAAAACAATGCTAAAAGTTACAGCTATCCTCTCATTATGGCTATTAATTGATAGAGTAGTACCTCAGCAATAATGGAGCAATATAATGATGAAATACAATTAAAAGATATTCTGATTAA
>Ga0233426_10003723_pt1 | contig 11824 bp, 4 predicted proteins | sample SI_118_April2016_6_FD_179875 | JGI IMG/M metagenome (GOLD analysis project Ga0233426, IMG submission 179875) | Seawater microbial communities from Saanich Inlet, British Columbia, Canada - SI_118_April2016_10_MG | ecosystem: Environmental > Aquatic > Marine > Inlet | place: Canada: British... | reverse complement strand
TCAAGGATCAATTTAGTTTTGCTATTTATGATACGAATTCAGGATGGAGTGGAACTTTAAATTACTTACAAGTAAACAGAGGCTATATGTTGCGATCTAACACAGACCAAACCATCAATTTCCCGAATACAAATAGCAGTGCTCGAGGTTCGTTCAAAGCTAATCGAACAGCTCTTGAATCGGTTGAAAACTTTGCCAAATACGCCTACAATATGAATATTGTAGCAGAGCTGCCGGCAAACAATGACTACACTAAAATTTCTTTATACGACACCAATGGCGAATTGAGAGGTAGTGGCGATGTCATTAAAATTGACGATAGACAATTGAGTTTTATCACTGTTTTTAGTGATGTCGAAGAAGTGTTAAAACTCCGACTTTCAAATGATAAATTAACTGTTCAATTGACACAAACAATTACTTTTAAAAACAATGAAGTGTTAGGTGCTTTTGATTCTCCAGTGTTGATTCAGACTGAAAGTCTAGACCTAGATGAAATGTCTGCAAAAAACATACGCATCTACCCAAATCCATTTGAGCACACGATCAACATTGACTCAAGTAAGGCAACAGATAAGCTTACAAAAATCGCTTTGTACTCTGTTGTAGGAGCACTGATAGAAGAAAGTAACACCATTGACCCTACCTATACTATTGACACTAAAAAACTAGCACAAGGGGTGTACTTACTTAAAATTATAACACACAAAGGAACAACTATTGTAAAGAAAATCATCAAAGAATAAGAACTATGAGGTCAGTCATTTTGTTACTGTTGTGCTTTTCAATAACGTCGCAGAGCTTTTCTCAAAGTCCAAATTGGAACCTTAATACTGCTTCTTATCAATACAGCATGACCTTTACCTGCTTTCTTACACATGAGGGGGTGTCATTAATTTCAGAAAACGATCGTGTCGCCGCCTTTGTTGGCAATGATGTTCGTGGTGTGGCCTCTATCGTCTTTATTCCTAGCTATCAAAAATACGTCGCTTTTTTGACGGTGTATGCGAATCAAAATGGAGAAACATTAAATTTTAAAATTTTTAACAGTACCAACAACACGGTCGTTTCCGTAGCTAAAACAGAAACATTTGTCATTGATAAAAATATGGGTGGCGTTTTTCAATCCTATTCAATTGCAAGTCCTACACTAAACAATGAAGCGGAGCTAATATCCTTTGGTTTTTATGGGGTCAGCATCGTTTCTCAGACGAAATCGAATAATACAATAGAATTGGTAGTACCTTCAGGAACAGACCTCAGCAATCTGACACCTATCTTCAGCAGCAGCAGTGGCGCATCTCTTTATATTGAAAATGAACTTCAATACTCACAACAATCCTCGTACGATTTTTCCTCTGGAATGGCATACACGTTGGTCTCTGAAGATCAAGCGACACTTTCCAATATACAAATCAATGTGAGCCACGAAATCAATTCGACTCCCACTCCTTCAATAACTTTAAACAGTAATTCAAACGAACAAATAAATTCAGGTATTCTAAGTATTACTGCGAATTCAAATGTTGCTGTTTCAGGCTTTGAATTAGAAGATATACAAACCAATAATGCTGTGGTATATGATTTTACAATAACCAATTCACAAACCTATAGCTTTACAGTCACCCCAATAGATCAAGGTGAATTAACCGTGGCTATTCCTTCAAATACGATGGTTAATGACGAAAATGAATCGAATAACCGTTCTAACACACTCTCATTTACCTATGACATCGAACGACCCTATGTTGTTTCTATACTACGAAAAGAACCATTACAAGAAAAAACAAACCTTAGTACCTTGGCTTTTACAATCCTTTTTAGCGAAGAAGTACAAGATGTCAGTGTGAGTGATTTTGAAAGTTTTGCAGGTGCCACTATTTCACTTACCAAAGAAAACAGTACAACATATAGCATTCTCATTACCAATATTGAGAATTACTATGGCGAAATACCCTTGTTTGTAAAAGAAACAAATGGTATCAAAGACAAGGCAGGAAATGTATTATTGAATTCTTATAAAAAGTCAAACTCACTATGAAAGCAGTCTTAAGAAATACCTTGCTATCAGTCATTTTGTGCTTGCTATCTATCAATATACAAGGACAAAATCCTAATTGGTCTGTAAATACGGCGCAGTATCAATTCAGTATGACCTTTACCTGTTTTTTAAATATAGACGGTACTACACTAAGCGATAGTGAAGATACCGTAGCTGCTTTTATCAACAATGAAATAAGGGGTGTTGCAAAAGTCGTTTTCGTAGAAAGTTACCAAAAACACGTTGTATTTTTATCTGTCTACGCCAACACAAATAATGAAACCATACACTTTAAAATATACGACAGTACTACAAACCTAGTGAAGTCTATAGACAAGACTGAAATCTTTGTCATAGATGCCAACCTAGGAAGCATGCAACAATCTTATAGTATTGCTCAACCTACCTTATCGCAAGAGGCAACGCTACATGGTTTTGGTTTTGAAAACGCTTCTGTTTTATCCAATGAAATTACAGATAATAAAATTCTGTTAACGGTTGCACATAAAACAGATACCAGTACATTAATTGCCTCCTTCTCAACCAGTCAAAATGCGACAGTAACTTTAAACAACATAAAATATAGCTCGGGAAGTAACTATTTTGATTTTAGCAACACTGTAAATCTCATACTAGTATCTGAAGATGAATCCACCTACAAAACCTATGAAATAATTGTAACTGTGGCTGCTGACAGCAGTCCGTTCACAATGTCTATAACAAGTACTCAGGAAGCAAATACCAATACAAGTCCTATCGTAGCAAGCATCGATCTATCAGAACCTGTCCAAAATCTTAATAGCTCAGACATAGTAATAGACAATGGCATTGTCATGTCGTTACAAGAAGCAACTCCAACAAAATACCTTTTAAGTGTTTTACCATTGTCAAGTGGACAAGTAGCAATTTCAATTCCTGAAAATACAATACTATCAGATGAAAATAGGTACAATGCGGCTTCTAATAATTTAGCGTTTCAATACGACATTCAGGCCCCCATGCATTTTCCTATAGAATCCAAAACAGATGGAAATACACTTTATTTTGATCTTGAATTCAATGAAGTGGTAACCGGCGTAGATCGTTTGGACTTTCAAATCGTCGGTCCTGAACTTCAAAACACCAATTTAGTTGCAGTCATTAAAAAATCAAATACCAATTATGAGATTCAAACTTCTATAACTGCAAGTCATTCAAATGATGTGAGATTACAAATTGTAAACAATCATAGTATTTATGACACAAGTGGTAATAGCTTGCAAAAAAACAACCAAGAATCCTTTGTAAGAATTCGCAAAGAGCTCAGCCTAAAGGCTATTGACATCCAAAAAGTATATGGAGAAAACGATCCTGAATTGGGCTATGAAATAACAGCAGGCTCATTAGATGCAAACGATGTGCTCATGGGAAAACTTGAAAGAACATCTGGAGATCTAGTAGGACAGTACCCCATCTCATCCAATCTTTCAAACAACCATTACAATATTCAGTTTACAGCTGGAAATTTTGAAATTACCAAGCGCCCCATCACTATAAAAGCAGATGCTATATCAAAAACCAACCATCAAGAAGACCCTGAACTGACCTATCAAGTGATAGTAGGAAGTCTCGCTTATAGCGATTTCTTTTCAGGGGAACTACAAAGAAATACTGGTGAAAATCCTGGAGAATACTCCATCAATCAAGGGAGTTTAACCGTAAATGAAAACTATGAGATCACCTACCAATCAGCCATGTTCACTATTTTAGAAGACAGTGCTATGTCACTTGGGGATCCTAACACCGATAAAATCAAGATTTATCCTAATCCTTTTAAAGATGGTTTGTACCTAGAGTTAGGTAGTAGTGAAATATTGCAAAAAGTAATTTTGTACGATTTACATGGTAAAAAATTATTGCATCCTTTACACTATGAAAACTTACTTGATCTTTCAATGATAGGCCCTGGAATCTATATTTTAAAAGTAGTAACAAATCAACAAATTGATTATGTGAAGGTTTTAAAAAATAATTGACTTTTAAGTATTTCTTGTATTCATACATTTAAAATAAACTACAAAAATCCAGAAAGTTACACTTTCTGGATTTTTGTAGATGCGTCTCAAAGAACTCGAATCAGTTCTACAGATGAAGCCTTATCACTATTGAAAATGAATTCCCATGGTTGACTGAATTAACTTTCTATTATCGTTTAAGATTTTAAACATTAACGGACCGTATGGGAATCCCTCTGTATCAAGCATCAACTCAGTTTTAAAGTTGTGTCGTACTTCATCTATCAATTTTCCATTTAGATCTAGAACCTGAACCGTGTAAAGAGTGTTTAAACTGTTTATTAGAGGTGCTATATTGACTTTTGTACCAAAAGGCATTGGATAGATAGCGAGACTATTTTGATTCGTTATAGAAGTCAAATTAGCCAAATTCAATGTCGTGCTAAAGACAAAAGGTTCTATGGCATTTCCATGATTTTTGTCAATTGAGAATTCCATTGTGTTTTCTACTTCAAGAATGGTATCCAAATTACTATTGTATACTTTAAACGAAACTGTTTCACCTGATGTATTGGCATAGACTGACAAATAAGAAACATACTTATCTACAATTGTATTGTATACCACATTACTAACTCCTCTACACTCTCCATTTACAAAAGCCGCGACTTTGTCCATTTGACTGATTAAAATTTGATTGTCGTTGGACAGTTCAGATACAAACGTCATAGAGTATTGAAAATCACTTGAATTCACTGACCATTGCTCCAATTGTGCATTGCTCGTAAGACAGTAAAGAAAAAAGAATACTTGAAAATATAATTTATAATTCATAACTATAAAAGTTCCCCCAACATCATGAAGGGGGAATTTGAGAATTTTAATTTTTAATTATTTTAACTACTTCTGTATGTTCTGAAGTCTCGATGTGTAAAATATAATACCCTGACGCTATGTTTGGCTCTAAAACAATTGAGTTTTCACCTTTCTTCACGCCAAAAATTCTATCTAACACCAAACTATTTGTAACTGAATATAATTTTACAGATACAGCCTGATCACTATCAGAAGGAATCGAAATTACAAGTTTATCATCAAATGAATTTGGACTTATAGCAATTTCAGTATTTACAATTTTTAATTGCAATGGTTGAGAAATAGATCCCAACACTTTATCACTTTGAAAGGCAACCACTCCAGCACTTATTTCCGTTCCTGCTGCACCGACCAATTTTAGAGTCAACGCTTCTTCACGATCACCATATATGGTAATAAAACTCAATTTTTTTGTACTGAGTTGTTGTACAGATGCCATTCCTTTCAATGCACCCTCCTGGTCGTACACTTTGATTGCATTGTAACCAAACGGTATTTCAACCACTGCATTCATATTGGATGCATACGTTGCGAATACTTCAAATGTCTTTAACGCTTTTGCGAAGGATGTTGCACTCGTTTTATTTAGATTGTCAGCATCCATATAAGAAGGATATGAAAAAGACTGCGCCTTTTGTATGTAAGCCATATAACCTTTAGAAGTTTCAAAATAAGTCAAAGGTCCAAACCATTTTCCTTCACCTGCGTCATACATCGCGAAACTAGATTGTGACTTGATCACATCACTATCCGTTGCCTCTAAATTGGCAAGAGCAGCATTAATATCTACATTATTTCCAATTGGGAAAGGCAACCAATTCCATCCTGACTGCATGGAAAAATTAAAGCTAGATATAGCTACAGCTTCTCCCTTTAGCGACCATTTTTGCCCTTGACTTAATTGTATCTTATACATCTTGTCAGTAGCCATAGTACTCATATTCGTCGTGTCCCACATATTAAATTCACCTGCTAAATAACCTATACGAGTTACGGCAGCTTGTCCTTCAAGATTGATGATATTGGTCTTGATTTCATCATCTTGTGCCAACACCAACGCATCGGTCAAAGCATTTATATCATTTAAATTTTCATCTTCTACATTCAAAGAAACCCAGGTCCATCCTTTTTGCAAATAGATTTCTTGGTTCAACAATGAAGAATTTTCAAAATAAACAGGTTGGCTGAAGGTACCTCGAATTTCATTAGGAACAAACTTAATAGTTGTTGCTGTATCCAAAGTTCCTTCGATAATTTTCCCTACAGAGGCATCCCATATATTGAACTGGATATCTTCATTGGACGTATTGCTATACACTGTTAGAAAGGCGAAATACTGTTGCTTGCTTTCATTCCATTCAAGGTTTGCTGATCCTCTTACCTCTCCATCATAAACTGCTACAATTTTATCAAATGTATCGTCAGAAATCTTTCCGTCAACTTTAAGAATTCCAATGACATTCATAGACATCTCGTAGTTATTTGCATCAAATGTCCAATGTGGTTCTTGTGCTAAAGAACGTACTTGTAAATTTAATTTTTGATCAAAACAAAAGTCTGTTTTGAGGTAGAGTTCTTGATTGTAGACTCCAATTGGTAAGTTATTCACAACTCTCGCCGTGATAGTCTTCTTTCCGTCTGGAGCAATTTTACCACTGTAATCAGACAATTCCAACCAGCTAGGCACATTTGCAATTTCAAATGCTTCACGTGTTCCACCTTGGTTGAGTAAAGTAATGTCAAACTCAATTTCTCGTCCGCTTTCTTTGATAAAGTTTACAACCTCATCATATCCATCAACAAACCAACTCACTTGGTTTTTCTGAACGTAAGCCGTCCAAGTAACTGGTGAGACTTGCTCGTTGTTTGCACTGTCGAACATACCTGCAACTGTAATATCCACAATTTGACCTTCCAATGCTGCCCAACTTGATACTACTGGCTCCAAAATCATCTCATCTTGATTGATTACCTTATTGATTTGTAAATTGATGGTATTGCGACCAGGTTTTAATTTAGGGCTGTCATTACTATACGCAAGTGCCTTTCCGTTCAACTCACAATTTTCCAAAGTACTCACACGGTCACTTCCTGTTACGTAATAATCTGGACCATTGGAAGTAGTCGCTCCGTCACTGTTCGGTTCATTCAATTGGGTATATACGATGAGCCCAAGACTTTCTTTAGCGACTTCATAGAAACGATCCCTATCTATTTGCGTTTGATTCCTAACTGTATTCCAAATGCGAACCTCGTCTAAATGACCTTTGAAAACATTTGTTATTACAGGATTTACCACAGCATTGTCTCCTTTGGCTCCCAACCAAATGGTATTTCCTAGGAAACCTCCAATAGCATCAATAGCATGTACAAAAATTTGTGCACCATCAACATAGGTATTCATAGCACCATGCCTGTTAATTGTGAAGGCAATATGATGCCATTGATTGTCCGCTACAGAAGTTTGAGAAATTGGATAAGCAACTCCTTCACTTAGTAAGGTAATCAATCCTTGTGTATCTATATCTACTGACCACTTGTTTTCAAATGCACTATTTGAATTTTTCTCAGAACCGTCTGCTTTTCCATTAGACATTAATGTTGCAGCTTGATTTGTAGCTGTTTTCATCCAGAAACTGACAGTTGCATCCATTTCTGATGTCAGCTGTGCCTTTCCAACTTTGTCAAGGGTTAAATAATTAGATCCGTTGAAAACATAGGAGTTTCCTTTAGGCTTGATGTCCCAGTCCGCAGTTAAGACTGCATGTTTGAAACGCGCCTTGTCTTTGGCCAAAACACCCCTTCCTTCATTCATAGGCCACAAACCAATCAATGCAGGTTCGTTTCCTTGCAAAGTAGCATACATATTGGCATAAGCTTCAGCTTTGTTCAATCCTTTTTTCCAAAGTCGTACATCGTGGAGATTTCCAACAAAACCGTCTCCTCCAAATATCAAATCATTGCTATTGTCAAATGATAAAGTCGACGAAACTAATATTTCTGTCTCACTTTCATTTTCAATCAGCTTCAAACTTTTTTCTTCTTCATTGTAAGAAAATGCATAGTGATTGAAAACATTGTTGGCTAGCAAAGCTCTTTCAATGGTTTGCCCTCCAAGAGATGCTTTTAGAGAACCGTTTTCAATTTGCATACGCAATCCATTTTCTTGACTGACAACTGTAGCATTGCTAGTTGAATTTGAAGTATCCCATAACATCCAGAACTCAAGAGATAAGTCCCCTGTCTTGATATTCGGTTTTGAAATGGTCGCATTGTTACTAACACCATCAAAATGTAAGGATACCGAATGATCAATTTGCAATTGATTGGTTTGTCCCTGTATTTGTAGTGTTGTCAATGCTGTATTGTAGAAAATAGGTTCGTTAAAACGCAATTTGATATCCTCACCTGCTCCTAAAATTCCATTCGCTGGCAACGGTGTTCCAAAAAGCAAAGGAGCATTGAGATCTACTCGTCCTGTACATATTTCAGAAACATATTCTGTATCGTTAGAACAGTAACTCACAGCACGAATTTCGTAGTTTCCATCTTGTAAATTAGCTCCTACTATATCAAAGGCATAAGCTATTTCTTGTTCAGTGATAAGTGATTTTTTATCCGATAAAGTTAAATCGTTTTCTAAATCTGACTGCGATGCATAATACGTTTGTAAACGTTCCCAAGAAGTACTATTGGCATTACGGTACTGCAAATCTATTTTTTGAAACGATGCAAAACTAGTATCAAAACCATGCAAAATAATAGGCAAGGTGTTGGTCGTTTGTGCACCATTTGAATAAGAATAGGCCGCAAGTTTGTTGAATACCCAGTTGGTCTCTGGACTTTTGACCAAAATTTCAGTACATGATGGTACAAATGTAGCTGTTACAGTAACGGCATCACTTACAGCAGCCCCATCACATTGAGACTGTAGGACGATTCGAATGTCTTCATACACAAACACATCTGCAGCTGCTTTGGACAAAGTCAGTTTGTAAGGTACTTTTTGTCCATAAGGTACCGTCACCAAAGTTCCATTGGGTTCTATATTGATAATCGCATTGTTTGGATTGCTTACATTATCTACTTTTAAGACAAACGTAGCATCACTTTCAGAAAGGCTGTTGTTTTCTAAAATCAAATCAAACTCAGCGTTTCTTCCTTCAAGTATTCCAGATTGCGTATTGTCCTCTACAGAAATTAAAGGTACTTCTACATTTTGAGTCGCCGCACTTAGCGCTGCTTTTTCATCATTACTATCAGCAGTTATGGCGTCCTCAAACAATTGCTCGTTCAAATCAACGATAGTATTTTTTAATTGAGAGATTTCGCTCTCAATTGCTTGAATTTCTTGTTTAAACTGAGCAATTCTTATTAAATCACTACTGTATTTTTCTGCTTTGTTCTGAAGATTTCTAAGTGCTTCTTTTTTATCAAGACGTGTTTTTTGTTTGTCAAACAAGTCGTTATTCGTCTGAAAAAATGAATCGTAATAGTCTTTGAATACAGATGCATCTAAAAATAAAGAAGTGGTTGCCCCCTCATAAGGACAAGAAGTTCTTCCTCCTACGATTGAAAAGACAGGTCCATGTCCATTGAAAGCATTGAAAACTTCAACATTCAACATGTTGTTTGGATCATTGTCCTTCAACACATACGAAATGTTTGTTGTATTGGATGATTCAGTCGCATTGGATTCATTAATTTCTTGAGAAAAAGCACCTTTTATGTTTACAACAAAACCAGTTCCATTAAATGTAAAACCAAATTGTTTTGCTATAGTTTGATTCCACTTGTGATTCACATTAACACTTGTAGAATTTACAACAGCAGTTTTATTAACCATTTTATAAGAACCTAAACCTGCGTCAAATGAAATATTTTCTTTACTACTTTCATCAATCAAGTTCTCGACCGCCTCAGCCTCCAATTTTCTATTGGCATATGCTGTTAACACCTCTGTCGATAGGGAATCGTTCTCCACTTGTATATCCACTCCCTTCTTAAACAATGTAATTTGATTTTCAGTATTAGCTATATAATCTTCCCAACGGTTTTTTACAACATATTTGTCTTTTTCATTTTCAAAAATCACACGATACCATAAGTCAATTTGGTCTTGATAATCTTCTTTAGTCATAACTATTGGACTATCTTCCGTATCTTGAGCTGTAATTTGCTCCTCTGTTGGCGCATTTAACTTTAATACTAATAAATCTGGAATCAATGTCTCTAAAATGTGTTTTTGAGAGTACATAAAGAAGGTTCCTGTTGCCTCTTCATTGATTGACAATGCTTTTTGTCTACTGATATAGTAAGTTTGCCCATCGTTTTCAAACGTACTGTATTCATCAGTATTCATAGGTATTTGATTCCCTTCACTGTCTATTTTATTGGGAGTATCTTAAGAAATCTCTATAAAATTAACAGCACTATACACTATGTTTTTTGAAGCTCCAATATACAAATCACCATCACTACCAACATAATTAGGACTATTTGAAGTCGAAATTGTTTTGTTAAAAGTATAACTACGTTTGGAAGAACTAGTATTCTTTGCAGAGTGTGTATATCCAATACCGACCTCAAAATTGTTAACTGTCTGTGATTTAAACACTGGGCCAGCCAATCCACCACCTGATTCAACTTCAACGCCATTTATCATCTTTGTATTTAGATTCACAGACTCATTGTGCGAAAAAGAACTAGACTTGTTTACGGAAATCGTTGTTCCTTTTTCAATAGATGCAAAACTGTTTGAACCAGGAGGATCTCTGAGTATAATGTCTGGATAATCAGGAGCAAAAGTAGTGAAGTTTTTGGGCTCACCTTCACTATTCCCAACACCCAAAATAATTCCTTCTTTTTTGTAATTACTTGCTTCGTAAGTAATTCCAGCTATCTCAGCCTCAATTTTTATTGTTTTGGTAAAAGGAGTGGATATACTCGAAATTCCTCCTTCAAAACTATAAGTATAATTTCCCTCAGAGCTTCTTGAAGTATCAAAACTTTCAGTCCCTTCCAATGCCAAATTGTTGGTAATGGTAAAATTAGCATCTGGAATAGCAACTTTCGAAATTTCTACCTGCTCTGGATTGTCCTTATTTTCATAAGCTTCAAAAGTAGCAATATTTATATGATACGGTTCCTTTTGATTGTAAAAAGGAACTGAAATATCTTTATCGACTTCAAAATTTACAATACTATCTTTTTTAGCCTCCCTCCTTATAACCGACTGAATACTAACTGCTTTCGCTTGAGAAACTACCTCAACTGTAGGAGAAGATCTGTGTGTAAAACTCTTTATATAATTGTAAGGCAAGCCAAAAATTTTGTCACCTTGAATCGTATATGAAGTTTCTGCGCCTTGAATCACATATTCATTTTGAGGAATTTCCAATTCTGGATACATCAAATCTGTAATCTCCTCAAAATTGAATGTTTCTTTTTCAGAACCTAGAAGTTTGTTGTGCAACGCTACATTGCTTGGTATTTTTAAATCTGAGTTTTCTAGACTGTATTGCAATGGTAATAAAGACGTACGATACTCCCCAGAAGATGGGTTCGTCATAATAGTCAACTGGGTAGCAGGAGTGATATTTCCAGCTGCTGGTTTGTATCCTAAAATCATGTTTGCAACCCCAATATTATTGGATGAAGAAATTCGTTTGGTCTTTGTAAACCCATCGACTTCCTCTTCCAATTGAAAATTTCCCTGGTACCCAAAACCAATTTGCTTTGATGCTTCTATAGCCCCTCCAACGACACGTCCAACAAGGGTTACACGAGTACTGTCAATAAAAGTGTAAACCTCTTCTCTATCCTCAAAAAACTCAGAAGTTGTCCCTAAATTATCAGTATCTGCAGGATATCGTCCGCTAAATTTGAATGCATGGCCGTCTTTTACCACTCG